>ERZ779673.4-NODE-4-length-137455-cov-3.104389_pt1 | contig 137455 bp, 116 predicted proteins | sample MGYA00511956_ERZ779673 | MGnify/ENA primary metagenome ERZ779673 (study PRJEB29588, sample SAMEA2152065) | human gut metagenome | biome: human gut; feature: human-associated habitat; material: faeces | place: Denmark | collected 2008/2010 ... | reverse complement strand
GAAAAAAAGAACATTCTTTGAATGGTTAAAAGATATATTTTCTTGAAACATTTGTTATACAAATCATAATAGTATTTATAATAGTAGAAAGAAATGTTATATAAAATATGTGATAATTCTAACAACAAGATTTTTTACACAAGTTTAAAGGGTTTTGAATAATTAATTCATTTAATTTTCTAATTATTTATGGCTATATACATAAAAACAAATGACTATTTTGTATCATTTAATATGCATAACACTTGAGGTTAGATACCTTAGGTGTTTTTATTTTTTATTTTATTGGATTAATTTGTAAAAAATATTAATTAGAGTTGTTATTATCATTCTTTTTCCCGTGTTAATGTCGTGAAAGCTTTGGAAGCTGTTACTACATAAGGAGAAGAGAAATGAATAGCCAAATAAAGATGATAATAGATTACAAAAAAGATAATAATGATGAATTGTTTGAAAAAATTGTTCTCTCTTTTAGACCTCTTTTTTTAAAATATATAAATAAGATTCACAAAAATCATAGAGATGATATGTATCAAGAATTATTGTGTACACTTTTATCAGTAATACGTAAATTTGTAATTACTGATTATGATATAGATAATAATTATTATAAAGCTTTTGTAAATAAATATAAAATAGAATTATTGGAAAGTTCTAATGAAATAAAAAATTTAGAATATAAATTGTTTTGCAATGAAAACCAATTTATAAAATATTTAAATACATCGTTAAATAATAAAATTATTGATTATTATCGTAATTATAAATCCAATTTGTTAAATAATGCCATTAGTCTAAATAGTTATATATATGAAGATGTTGAATTGTTAGAAACAATAGAAGATAAAGCATACCAAAAAACGGATTTTTTTGATATGTACAATTTTTCTGAAAATGAACTCGAGTTCTTAAAATGTTTTCTTGAAAATGGTAAAGTGCTTTCTGAAGAAAAAGTGGCAAAAAAATTAGGAATATCTCAACAAGCAGTTAATAAAAAAAAGAAAAAAATAATTAAAAAATATATAAATAGATATTAGTAAGTTGTTATTTTATGATTAGGTACGTGTTAATATAATAAGGAGGTGATAAATATGAGAATAGAAATAATAGTTACTATAATAGGATTATGTGCTTCCATCTCAAGTATTATATTTGCTATGCTTTCTTTTAAAAGAAGTGAAAAGCAGGATCATCATAAAAAAGGTAAGGATGAGGGGTTAATTTTATCTGATATAGGATATATTAAGTCCTGTGTTGATAGAGTAGAAAAAAGTCTAAATAAAGTTAATGAAAAATATCATGATGTGTTAGAACGACTAGCAAAGGTTGAGGAATCTATAGTTAATATAGGTAAAAGAGTTGATGCACTGTATACAAATGGGGGTGGATAAAATGAAACTTACAATTGTTCCAACTATTATCATTATATGTTATTTAATTGGTGAAATTTACAAAGTTGTTTTTAAAACAAAGAAAAAAATTTATTGTTTGCTTCCCGCAATTATTACAATTATTGGAGGAGTATTAGGTGTTATTATTTATATAACAAATAAGGAAATGATTGCTTTTGCATCAAATATATGGGTGGCACTAGAGATAGGCTTAATAAGTGGAGCATCATCAACTGGCGCTAACCAAATTATAAAACAGATACTTAAATTAAAAGGAGAAAACAAAGATGAGTGAATTTAAAGATAGAAATACACAATATCCTAATAGAAAAAAATTAATCGTAAAAAATATAAATTATGAAGACAATGGAGATATTTCTGAACTTGTAGTGGATGTTGAGCGTCAAGAAGGAATTGTTTATGAAGAAGGAACAGAAATAAATGCTACAAAGTTTAATTCAACTGTACGTTCTTTAGCAAATACCTGTATAGAGGAATTTTTTGAAGAAAATAGAAATGAATTTGATGAGCATATAAGAACACTATGTGATGATAGATATAATTATTTGAAAGATCTTGAAGTTGTAAAAAAGGATAAAGAACTGCTTACTATTTCTCAAACAGTTTCCACAGGTTTCTCTTTACCTACAACTTGTGAAAATGGTTCACAAGTGATGTGGAGAAGCAATAATCAATCTATTATTGAAATTGATGAAAACTGGGCAATTGTATATCAAGATTTGATAAATACTAAAGCAACTTTAATAGCAACTTTAACATATAATAGAGCTACAATAGAAAAAGAATTTATAGTAAATGTATTGCCTAGAAGTGGAACTGATATAGAAATAACAAATTTTGATGCAAGTCATATAGTTATGCCAAGTGAAGTAATTAGTGATTTTGATCTTGAAACGCAAGGAACACTTGGATCAATTATAGGATGGAATTCAGAAAATAATTGTATTAGAATAAAAGCAGATATGGCGATTGTAACAAGGTATATTTTTGACGAAAATGATTATTTAAGTGCAGTGGTGCAATATGGTAATGCATTTGTAACAAAAGGATTTCAAATAAAGGTAAGAGGATTAATTGGAGAACTTACAGAAAATTTAAATTGCCTATGGACACATAGTGTTGATAGTCTTAATGAAAAAAATTATATTGTAAATATTCATCCAGAAAATGAAGAAATTACTTATTTAGCCGAGATAGAAACTGAAAATGATTATCTATCTATAACTACACAAAGAGAAAATACAAGTACATTGAAATTCACAATTAATGAAACAGAAATTTTAAATGAGGTTACAATAAATGGTATTTTGAGAATAAATTATACGCTCAAGTTATTTAAAGTTGATGTAGATACAAATGGAAATCAGATTAAGACTTTCGTTGGAAGAACGCAAGGATTAGTTAGGTATGAAAAAAATTAAGTAAGTAGAAACAAACGATAAGAACACTTAAGGTTAAATGCCTTAGGTGTTTTTAATTTTAAAATATTAAAAGTTTAGTTAGCAAACGCTAACTATATATTTACATATTTTCATAAAGGTGATATAATAGTAATTACAATACAGTACATACTAATATTATGGAGGTGAAATATGAAAACAAAATATTATGTAGAAGGTATGACATGTGCTGCGTGTTCAAGTCACGTTGAAAGCGCAGTAAGAAAAATAAATGGTGTTAAGAATGTTTCTGTTAATTTATTAACAACAGAAATGTATGTAGAAAGTGACACAAAACTTGACAAGAAAATAGAAAATGCTGTTAAGAAAGCTGGATATAAACTTGTTTATGAAAAACAATCTGAAAAGGTAGACCATAAAAAAGCAAGAATTATAGTTTCTATAATACTAGGAATTTTGCTCATGTATGTTTCAATGGGACATATGTTAAAATTGCCTATACCTCATTTTCTTCATAACAAGATTATTTCAGGTTTAATTGAATTAGCCTTAACTTTGCCAATAGTATTTCTAAACTTTCATTATTTTGTAAATGGGTTTAAGAAATTATTTAGATTATCGCCTAATATGGATTCGCTGATAGCAATAGGTTCCACAACTTCATTTATTTATAGCTTAGTAATGCTAATAAAGATTATTGTTGATAAAGATACTTCAAGTATGATGCATTTTTATTTTGATTCAGCGTCAATGATTTTAGTATTGGTGTCATTAGGTAAATATTTAGAATCAAAATCAAAAAGCAAAACTCTTGATGCTATTACTAAACTTATGAAGCTATCACCTAAAGAATGTATCATTTTAGTTGATGGTGAAGAAAAAGAAATTCAAACAAAAGATGTTAAAGAAAATGATATAATTATTTGTAAGCAAGGAATGCAGGTTCCTATCGATGGAAAAATAATTGAAGGAAATGCTTCTTTAGATGAAAGTAATATAACTGGTGAAAGTATGCCAGTTAATAAAGAAGTAGGTGATGGAGTAATCTCTTCTTCTTATGTTCTTAGTGGTTATATTAAAATCAAGGCAGTTAAAGTCGGTGATGACACAACTATTAATCAGATAATTAGATTAGTAAATGAAGCTAGTAACTCTAAAGCACCAATTTCTAAACTTGCTGATAAGGTAGCTGGAAAGTTCACTTATATTGTTATTAGTATAGCCTTAGTTGCTTTTATTGTCTTTCTATTTCTTGAAGGATTTAGTTTTGCCTTAAATATAGGTATATCAGTTTTAGTTGTTTCCTGTCCATGTGCTTTAGGATTAGCAACACCAGTAGCAATAATGGTTGGTACAGGTGTAAGTGCTAAGAGAGGTATACTTATTAAAAATGCTGAAGTTCTAGAAAATACTTGTAAAATCAAAACCGTTGTTTTAGATAAAACAGGAACAATTACTTATGGTAAACCATCGGTAATAAACAATAATGATGAGAATTCTGAACGCGCTTTACAAATAGCATATTCTTTAGAACGTTTATCTGATCATCCTCTTGCTTATGCAATAAAAGAAAAAGCTGAAGAAAAGAATATTAAACCTTTAGAAGTTGAAAATTTTGAAACTATAGAAGGTGTTGGTGTTTCTGGTTTCATCGAAGGTAAAAAGTATTACGCTAGTAACTTAAGAGCATTAGGTTTTGATCTTCTTACAAAAGAATTAGTTGACGGCATAAACCAAGATGGCGAAAAAGGAATCAGTGATGTTATTATTTCTAGCGAAGAAGAAGTTCTTGATGTAATAAGAATGACTGATGAGGTTAGACCTACTAGTAAAGATGCAATTAATAATCTTCATAAATTAGGCATAAAGGTAGTAATGCTTACTGGAGATAAAAAAATGATTGCCAAGAAGATAGCTTCCCAATTATCAATTGACGAAGTTCATTCAGAAGTTTTACCTCAGGATAAACAAGAAATTATTAAGAAAATAAAAAAAGAAACCAATGGACTTGTTGCTATGACTGGTGATGGAGTAAATGATGCAATAGCCTTAACAGAGGCAGATGTCGGTGTTAGTGTTGGTAAAGGCACAGATATAGCTATTGATTCTTCAGATATAGTTTTATTGTATAATGATTTGAATGGCTTAGCAGATATAATATGTTTAAGCAAAAAAGTCATGAGGACAATAAAAATAAATTTGTTCTGGGCATTTTTCTATAATGCAATAGCTATCTCATTTGCATCAGGATTATTCTATTATTCATTTAATATATTGATGAACCCAATGTTATGCGCTTTAGCAATGACATTAAGTAGTCTCTTCGTAACAATCAATTCACTATCAATAAATCTATATAAAAGTAAAGGAGTTAAAAATATGAGTAAATTAATTATAACTAATATGAATTGTATGCATTGTGTAAAAAGAATTGAAGAAGCTTTAGGAAAAGTAAAAGGATTAGAATTTAAAGTGAACCTAGACGAAAAAAGTGTAACTTTAGAAACTGAAGATGAGAAGAAAATTGAAAAAGCTAAGAAAATGATTACTAAAGCTGGATATGAAATTCAATAAAAGTATTAAGTGGTATTCGTAAATGAATATCACTTTTTATCTTAAAACATTATTGATTTTTTTTGTAAAAGAATGTATAATTCTTAAATAAACGGAGAAATCTTTATGAATTATTATATATGCTTAGATTATTATAAAAACTTTAAATGCAAAACAGGATCTTGCCGTAGTGCTTGTTGCAAAGGATGGAATGTTTCAGTTACGCTAGATGAGTACTTTAAGGTAATCAATTTAGATTGTGACAATAATTTTAGAGGAAAACTTGACCGTGGTTTTTATATAAACTTAAAACCAACAAGCGAACATTATGCAATAATTAGAAAAGATTACAATGGTGATTGCGTTTTCCATGGGTGCGATGGTTTATGCGAAATCCAAAAAATGTTTGGAGAAAAGGCCATACCATCGGTATGTAATTTCTATCCAAGAAATATTTCTAAGGAACTAGCATTAGAAAAATCATGTTCAAATAGTTGTGAGAAAGTTTTAGAGTTACTATTTGAAAATACGGATTTAGTAAAAATAGAATATGAAGAAACAAGTGATACATGTATTAATCCTTCCGAAGAATATACAAAAACTCGAAAACAAATAATTGATATTCTTCAAACGAGAGATTTAGATTTCAAAGATAGAATCAAACTTATTTCCTCAAAGTTTTGTCCTATTGAGTTCACTGAAAATAAAGTATCAAAAGAGATACTTATTGATTATTTGAGACTATACAAAGAAAGCGTTGTGTCACGTGAAATAATAGAAAAAATAGAAGCAATTGATAAAAATACTATAGAAAAACTTGAAAAAGAAATATATAAGAAAATACCTAATTTTGATATGTATCTTGAGAAGTATCTAGTTAATCATGTTTTCTTTACGGGTTATCCATATGATAAACTTAATGGTAAATATAACTATATGATTCATTCTTTAATTGGTGTTTATGAACTAACAAAATATGTCTCATATCTTCTTATGAAAGATAAAAACACAACTGAAGACTTAGTTGATATAATTGCTTTTTTATATAGATTGATAGGTCACTCAGATTTTCATAAAATGATTGGTAAATATTTATATACAAATGTCGGAAAGGATATTTTAGGATTACTATAAACATGGAAAAAGTAGATGTATTAGATGCAAATTATAAAAAAACTGGAAAAGTTATAAATCGAAACGAAAAGCTTCAAAAGGGAGAATTTTGTCAAGTTGTGCACTTATGTATCTTTGATAACGAAGATAATCTTTTGATTCAAAAAAGAAGTGATACTAAAAAAACATATCCTGGATTATGGGATATAACGTGCGGTGGATCTGTAAGGGCTGGAGAAAGCAAAGAAGAAGCGATGCAGAGAGAATTATTCGAAGAACTAGGCTTAGAAATTGATTTTAAAAATATGCGACCTGCAATTTCGTTTCATTATTTTGAAGGACTTGATACAATTTATTTCCTTACTTTAAAAATTGATTTAAAACAAATAAAGTTTATGGATAATGAAGTATCAATGGTAAAGTACGCAAGTGAAGAAGAAGTAATTAACTTGTGTAAGAAAAAAGAATTTGTTTCTTATTATGAAAGTATAATACATATGTTTTTTGATTTCAATAAAAGAAAAGATCCTTATAAAGAATAAAATAATTTGCTTTACACATAATAATATTATGAAAAAAGCATTAATAATTGGAGGATCATCAGGAATTGGGTATGAGTTTATTAAGCTCATAAAGAAAGATTATTATATATATAATATTTCACGAAGAAAATGTGTTTTAGAAGATGTTGAGAATATAACTTTTGATCTTGAAAAAGATTTGACAAGAATAAGTTCCGAAATTCAAAATATAGAGTTTGATTTATTTGCATATTTTGCAGGAACGAGTATGTCGTATTCTATCTGTGAAGTAGATAAAATAAAATATAAGTATTTATATGAAATCAATTATTTCAAAGTAATTGAACTTCTTAAAATTGTTGTCCCTAATATGATAAAAAATGAAAAAGGCCAAATAATACTAGCGTCATCACTTGCAAGCAAAATGTATATCCCTTTTGATACTTTTTATAGTAGTTCGAAAGAGGCTTTAAATTTGTTAAGCATGGAACTTAATTTAGAGTTAAATAAATATAATATTTATTCAATGTCTGTTTTAATAGGGCCAACAAAAACCAAATTCAGCTACAAAAGAGATATTTCCAATAAAGAGTATTATTTTGATGAATTTGAAGAAGCAACAAACAAACTAATCAAGCTAGAACAACAGGGAATGGATAAAAAGAAAACTGCCGAACTAATTGCAAGTAAAATAGATAGTCGTAAAAAAATATATATTCCAGGGTTTTTCAATAAACTAATGTATTCATTATATAAAATTCTTCCGGGTAATATTTTGTTCTTTATAATCAAAAGGAAATATAAAGTAATGTAATTTAATAAATAACCACATAAATTTTCTATTTATGTGGAGTTTTTTTTGTTTTTGGTGTATAATAGATAAAAATAGATAATGGAGACTTGTATGTTTGGTGTTAATGTGAAAAGAAATTTAATTATTGCTTTAATTTTTGGTCTTAGTGGCGTTGTTATGTTATTTCTAAAAATAATAAAAGTACTTCCTGAGGAGAACTTATATACTTTAATTAGTATAGTTTTATTGTTGTTTGGATTTGTGTTTTATTTGCGTCCTAAGAAAAACATAATGAAAAATAAAAGTTCATACTTGTTAAAGTATCGTGAAGGTTTTTATAGTGAGATAACAAGAAAAAATAAGAATCTAAATGAGTTAAGAGAAATAACATTTATTGAAAAAGATAATAATATAATTTATTATAATAACTTTGCTTTTGAAGGTTTAAATAGAAAAGAGTTTGTGATAATTTCTAAGGAAATGCTTAAAGATTTTGTTATGATATGTTTTGGTGAAGGTGATGAAAAATCACACAAAGCTAAAATTGAATCTTTTTCAGTAAAACTAATACTTAAAGATGGTAAAGAATTAGAATCAAAATTAATAGAGGATTATAGAATATTATGAAGATAAATAAATTTTTTAGTTTTATTGTTAAATATAAATATGTATTTGCTATAATTTTTTTGGTTATGTTTTCATTTTCATTTTACTTAATGAAAAAAGTTAATGTAAATTATGATATGACTAAATATTTAAGTGATGATTCAGATACGAAGAAAGCACTTAATGAAATGAATAATGAATTTAAAAGTAATGGTTCTTTTCTTATAATGGTTGAAAATGTTACAAGTGAAGAAGAAGCAATGAACATACAAAGCCAACTTCAAAATGTTGAAGGTGTATCAATGGTTTTATTTGATTATAACGATAAAACATATCATATTGATGATAAAGTGCTTTATAGCATTTGGCTTGAAGACAGTGACTTCACTGAAAATGCGGAGAAGGCATTAGATAAATCTAAAGAAGTATTAGCAAACTATAAGTACTATGCGTGTGGAAGTACTGTTGAGTCACAATTCTTAGGCAAGTCAGTTGCTAGTAATATGGTAACGATAATGATTTTGGCAGTTATCGTAGTGCTCATAATTTTACTTTTGAATTCTATCTCTTGGATAGAACCTATAATATTTTTAATCGTTGTTGGCGTAGCAATAATAATTAATATGGGAACAAATGCAATTCTTCCATCGATTTCATTTGTTACTCAAAGTATATGTGCTGTAATGCAATTAGCTTTAGCAATGGATTATTCAATTGTTGTTCTTCATACATTTATGGAAAAAATGAACCAAAAGAGTTACTTACCTAAAGAAACAATAATGAAACAAACTCTTGCCGAGACGTTTATGCCTATTATAGGTAGTTCACTAACAACAATTGCAGGATTACTATCATTAGTTTTCATTCATTTTAAAATGGGATTAGACATAGGAATTACTTTATCAAAAGGTATTATTATTAGTTTAATAACTGTTGTAATGTTTATGCCTGCAGTTATTCTATTATTCTCAAAACTAATTATGAAAACCAAGCATAAGAGTTTATGGGAACTTATTAGAAATAAATTTCCTGGCTTCGAAACAAAGATTGGAAAGATGCAAATTAAATCAAAGGCAATTGTTCCTGCGGTTTTATTGTGTTTAATTTTCTTTGGATATATGTTTTATTTAAAAACTGAATACTCTTTCACATTAAAAGCTTCAAATGATCCTTCCTCAACAATTAATATTGAAAAAACGAAAATAGAAGAAACATTTGGTGTGAAGAATACTGTAGCCTTGTTGTTACCTAAAGGTTCATATGATAAAGAAAAAGAAATAATTAAATTTTTAAAACAAACCAAGCATATTAATTCCATCCAAGGAATAGCAACAATTAATTTATATGATGAAATGACTGCAAGTGAAGTTTCTCAAAAATATGGTTTTAGTAAGGAATTAGTTGATGAAATATATCTAGAGTTAGATAAAGAAACTGTTAAACTAATTGATCTTGTGAAATATATTAAAGAAACAAACTTTATCGAAAGATATGGTCAAACTTATCAAGAAAAAATAAATGATTTATATCAAAAAAGTTTATTACTTTCAAAAAATGTTGATAGCAAAGAACTACTTTCCCTTTTACAAGGAAATAGTACTATTGAAGAAAGAAATATAAATTTCTTACTTCAAAATATTCATACAAAATATGATGTAAATCTTGAAAGTCTTACATATAGAGAACTATTAAAGCTCTTAACTGAAAAAAATTATTTTGAGAATATATTTATAGAATATCAAAAGTATTTAGAAACTGTTAACCAATTAAATACTAAATATTCTAAAGATTCGCTTTCGAAAATGTTTGATATATCTTTAGAGTACATAAATAGTCTTAATAGCTTTAAAGATATGGATGAAATATTATTAAAAGATTTTGTTATTGGTATTAATGAAGATGACGTTAATTCTAAATCTAAGGCACTTCTTGAGAAATATAAAAATATTTATTATGATAATGAAGTATTGCTTACTCTTGATGATGCTAAAAAAACAGATAAATGGTATATTGGTTTGTATCCTCAAATTCTAATGAACTTAGTTTTTCTGGGGAATAAACAAATGAGTTATACTGATATAATAAAGAAAATTTCTTCAATGGATGTTGTAAAGAATAATATTGAAAAAATAAAAGATAAAGTTAATAATTTGCAAAAACAAGTAGAAATGCTTGATAAAGATTATGATATCGATGGATGTGCAGAATTATTAAAGATTGATAAAACTTATTTAGGTGATTTATTTTCTGAAAGCAAAACCTTAAAAGGAAGTCAATTACTTGAAAAAGCTGTAAATAATTCGTTAGCAATTAAAGTTGCAGATGAAATAAATATTTCTTTTGCAAAAACGTATGATAAAGTTTTATATGCTTTGAAAATGTTTGAGAGTCCTAAGTACTCACGTATTGTAATGAATATTGATTATGAGACGTATGATATTGTGGCTGGAAGAATGATAGAAAATCTGTCTATGAGAATAAAGAAGACTAATTTATATGAAGAGTTCTATGTCTTTGGCCAATCGTTAGCATATCGTGATTTTGAAAAAACATTTGCTAAGGATTCACTTATTATTAATATTGTTTCCTTCCTATTTATTTTTATAATTTTACTTGTTTCATTTAAATCACTTGTTGTTCCAATTATTTTAACATTAATAATTGAAGGAGCAATATGGTTTACAATGGCAATTAATTATTTCAGCGGAACCAAAGTATACTTTATTTGCTATTTGTTAGTTGTTTGTATACAAATGGGAAGTACAATAGATTACGGAATAATATTTACAAATAATTATGTTAATGCTCGAAAAGATAATACAAAACTAGAAAGTTTGAAGATTGCTTTTAATAAATCAATCTCAACAATACTAACATCAGGAACGATTTTTGTTTTAGCAGCATATCTAGTTGGTGTATTTAGTGAAGTCTCAATTATATCAGAAATAGGTTATTTATTAAGTAAAGGTTCTTTGATTTCAATAATATTTATATTATTGTGTTTACCTCAAGCTTTAGTTTTGTGTGATAAATTTATTGAAAAAGGGACTTATAAATGTGAATTTGTAGAGGATGAAAATGGAAACGAATGAAAAAATAAATGAACAACAAATAGATGACAAAAAAGAAATTAAACAAAATAATAAATTTAAAGAAGTGATGAAAAAAGTATTAAACTTTATAGTTGTTTCAATGAATGGAATGGCTTATGGTTTATTTGCTACACTTATAATTGGTACAATTATAAATCTACTTACAAAAATTCCAGGTTTTGATTTTATGAAACCATTATTTACAACTTTGAAATCCTTATGCTATATGGGAATAGGTGTAGGTGTTGGATGGGCTTTAAAATTTGAGGGTATAAAATTAATAACTATTGCCGCATGTGGTGGAATAGCTTTTATAAGTGGTGACATATTAGTAGCTTACTTTTTATCAATAGCTGGAGCCTTGTTATGCAAATATGTGTTTGTCAAGAAAACACCAGTAGATATTATTTTAATACCGCTTGTAAGTTTACTAGTAGCATTTCTGATTCAATTGGTCATAAAAGATCCAATAAAATATGTAATGACTGGCTTAGAAAATTTTATTGAAACAGCTAGCACAAAAGCTCCATTTACAATAGGTATTTTGGTTAGTGTTATTATGGGAATGGCTTTGACTGCTCCTATATCAAGTGCAGCAATTGCAATTGCAATAAGTTTGTCAGGAATAGCTGGCGGAGCTGCTGTTGTTGGCTGTTGTACACAAATGTTAGGTTTTGCAGTAATGTCAAGAAAAGATAACAATATTGGTATGGTTGTATCTGTTGGTATTGGTACATCAATGTTGCAGTTCAAAAACATTTTAAAGAAACCTGTAATTTGGTTGCCAACAATTATTGTCTCAGCAATACTAGGCCCTTTATCAACACTTGTCTTCAAACTTGAGTGCTCGCCAACAGGTTCAGGAATGGGTACAAGTGGTCTTGTCGGTGTTATTGAAACATTTGATGTGATGTTTGCAAAAGGATTAGATAGTAACACTTTATGGATTGTAGGAGTAATACTCCTTGAGATAGTGTTGCCTATAGTTTTAGTTTACGGACTAGATGTTTTGTTTAGAAAACTAAATATAATCAAAGATGGTGATTTAAAAATATAATAAAATAAGGCATTAAAGGCCTTATTTTTTATATACTTTAATGAAGGTGATTATTGTGAAAAATTATTTAATAAGTGAAAATGTTAAAGAAAAAATATTAGAAGGAATAAATGAAGCAAGTGCGATGATATCGAAGACATTTGGTCCTCAAGGTAAAAATGTGATAATAGATGATTATGGATTGTATTTGTCTAGTGATGGCTATACAGTTTGTAATAGTATAAGCCTTGAAAATCCATTAGAAAACTTTGGAGTGAAACTTTTACAAAATGTTGCCAACTTAACTAAAAAACAATGTGGAGATGGAACAACTAGCACAATAATTTTAGGGAGTGAATTCTGTAAAAATGTATTAAAAACAAAAATAAATGATGTAAGAATAGTTAATACAGCAATTATTGACTTTGAAAAAGATGTTTTAGAACTTCTTGATAAAAATAAAATCGAAAAAATTGATGAAGAAAAACTAAGAAAAGTTATTTATACATCATGTAATAATAAAGAAATAGAGAATATTGTGTTTGAAACAATCAAAGAAGGGCTTATTGAAAAAAACTTGTATGAGATAGTTAATTATAAACCAACACTAAGGGAAAAACCTTATTATGAAAAATATGAAGGAATGTTTTTAGAAAGAGGAATAATAAGCACTTATTTTTCTAAAAACGGAAAGATAATTTTAGAAAACCCTTATGTGATAATTGTTAATGATGATATTAAAACAATCAATGAAATAGAAAATATTATCTATGATATAAAAGATGGTCATAAAGATATCTTTATTATTGCTAATTATTTTTCGAAAGAAGTTGTTGATTATTTACTCTTCTTAAGTAAGAGTCAAAAATATAACATAGGAATAGTTCTAACACCAGAATATTCTTTAAATCGTAATGAGATTTTAGAAGATATAGCTATATATTTAAATACATTTATTGTTACAAATAAAACTTTATATCTAACAATGGAAACAATTGGTAAAGCTGATTATGTAGAGATAACCAAAGATTATACAATTATAAAGAAAAATAATCAAAAAAATGAAAAGTTAGAAAAAAGAATAACCTATTTAAAAGATAATGTAAATGGTAATGATTTAATCAAAAATAGACTTGCAAGTTTAACAAAAAAAGTTAAAACAATTTATATTCCTCTAGAAAAAGAGTATGATTATGAACTTATAAAAGAAAAAGTTATGAACGCTGTTAATTCAGGCATACGAGCTATAAACTATGGAATCTCTAAGGGGAAGGGTATGGCATTTCTAGAAATACAAGAAAAGTTAGAAAATAAAAGTGAAGTTTATAATAGTTTGAAAGATTCATTAAAAATAATTAGTAAAACGTTAGAAAATAAAGTTTATGATGAGTTTGAACCACTAGACGCAACTGCAAATTTAAAAGATATTTTATCAAATTCACTTCATTTAGTTAGGCTATTTATGTCGATAGATGGATATGTAAAAAGAAGCGAAAAAGAAAGTACAAACATAGATGTTTTTTAATATTCAAAAATATTCAAAAAAATATAAATATATTTGACATATAATTCCATTTATGATATAATATTTATGAGCAGTTGCAAGGTTAGAGTGCTAATTTGATAAATAACTAACTGATGACATAGTTTATTTATAGCAATTGTTCAGAAGGGAGCGTTAATATGCCTACAAAAACTTTCTTTAATTTACCTAAAGAAAAAATGCTTAGGATTTTGAAAGCTGGTAAAAAAGAGTTTTCTCGTGTCCCACTAGAAAAAGCTGTCATCGCAAACATTGCGAAAGATGCAGGAATCCCTAGAGGAAGCTTTTATCAATACTTTCAAAGTTTAGAGGATTTATTTGCTTTTATTATTGATTATCGTTATGGATTAAGCAAAAGAAAATTCGAAAATTATTTAAAAGAAAATAATAACGATATTTATGAAGCCTTAAAAGTAAAATTTGCAAATGAGATTGAAAAACTAACAAAAGAAGAAAATAAGCAATTTAGAATTAATACGATGAATATTTTATTTGAAGAAAATAAATATCCAAAAGAGTTTGTAAATTATATTTTTAATCGAACATCAAATATAGATATGAACTTCTTTCCAGAAGAATACCAAAACGAAGACAAGTTCTCTGATGTCGTTGGATTACTAAAAATGGTTGGAGATAATTGTTTGCAACAATATCTAACTTCAACAGTAAGTAAAGACAAAATAAAAGAAGACTACAATAAGTATGTAGATTTCTTAAAAATAGGTTACGGGAAAATATAAAATCAAAAACTGTGAATATCTAGTTTAAACGCTAGACTTCACAGTTTTTTAAATTTAAGTTGAAAAAACTAAAAAGTTTGCATAGTACAATGTATTTTGATATAATATTATTGCAAGAGTAGTTTTTTAGAAATAAACATATGAAAGAAATTAATTAAGAAGCCTAAAGTATTGTTTTTGCATTGATATTATTAATTACTATTTTTAAAAAATATACCTTACTTAAGCTAAGGTTTATAGGATAATATATTTATATAAGGAGCTAAAAAATATGAAAAGAAAATTATTTATTTTAATAACAAGTTTATTATTACTATTTGCTTGGGGATGTTCACCAGAAGTTAATTCTAAAACAAATCCTGAAATAAATGATGAAGGACAAAAAGATGGAAAAGATTTAGATCATTTATATGAAAAAGAGATTCAATTTTTAAATTCTTTGGTATCTCAAGAAAATAATGAAAGTTATGTAAAGGAAGAAATAATAAACAATATTCAAAAAATATATATTGATAATGAAAAATTACTTGTCATGGGACGCAATATTTTAATATCTGAAGTCAATGAAATTTTGACTGTTAAAAATGTGGTGAAGGTAGATTCTACTTATATTGTATATTTTCAAATGAAAAATGAAAAATTCATAATATTATGTGATGAGCATGGTATTATAGATAATATGTTCTTTATAAAAGATAATATTATATCATCTGATTATTATATGGGTTTAAGTGATGAAAATATGAAAAAAGAAACTCTTCAAAACTTTGGATATTTTTATCATTTAACTCCTTTGATTTTAGATGAAAAACAAGAAGAATTAGATTACCCATTTTATGAACTAGTTTTTTCAGATGGAATGATTTATCATTTTTATGTAGGTAATAATTCTAATGATTTCATTATTACTTCATATAAAAGTGTTAATAATAAAATTAATAAAAAGATAATGGATTATCTTTTGGAAAATAATTAGTATTAAAAGCTAAGTTATACTATGTTTCATACATAACTAACTTAGTTTTTTTGCATATTTTTAAAATTGTCCTTGCAACTTTTGTATAAAAGAAAAGGCATAATAAGCTAGTTAAATACAAAACAAAATATGATCATATTAAAATAAACATAGGAATTATTTGTATAAAAAAGTATACAATAAGTTTAATATATATTTGCAAGATAGTTTGTTAACTACTAAAAATATCTTTACAAAATAATTTGGTAAAATATATAGTGAATATAGTCATATAATATTTTTTATATAATTTATATAAAAAATTAAAATAATAACGAAAAAAAGGCATTTGTATATTGTATTGGGAATAGTATTAATAAAAGTAAAAATACACTTTAAAAAAAATGAAAAATGGTGTATAATATATATTCGAGGTGTACTATGATAGATAATATAAATATACCTAAGCATATTGCTATTATTCTTGATGGAAATGGCAGATGGGCTGAAAGAAATGGTCACACAAGAAACTATGGTCATAAAAAAGGTTGTGAGGCTTTAGTTCGTATAGCTAAGCATGCAAGAAAATTGAAAATAAAATATCTTTCTCTTTTCGCTTTCTCAACAGAAAATTGGAAAAGACCCAAAAAAGAAGTTGATTATTTGATGTCACTAATAAAAGTGTATTTAAATAATTATTTGAAAGATTTGAAAAGAAATAATGTAAAAGTGAATGTTTTAGGTAGAAGAGACAATTTACCTAATGATATTATGATGTTAATAGATAAGTGTGAAAAGGAAACTAGTTTAAATGATGGTATGTACTTAAACATATGTTTCAATTATGGCTCTCATGAAGAAATTGTTCATGCGGTTAAAGACATTTGTAAGGATTATTCTTTAGGGAAAATAAATATTAACAATCTCGATAGTGATATGTTTTCTCAATATTTATATACTAAAGATATGCCTTATGTGGATTTGCTTATTAGAACAAGTGGTGAGATGCGTGTTAGTAACTTTTTGCTTTGGCAAATTGCTTATAGTGAATTTTATTTTACATCGAAATGTTTTCCAGAGTTTACAGAGAAAGATTTTGAAGAAGCGATAGAAAATTATAATAAACGAACTAGAAGATTTGGAGGACTAAAATGAAAAAAAGATTAATTACGGGAGCAATAATGCTTTCAATTCTACTTCCACTTGTAATTATAGATTCAGAAATAAGTAAAATATTATACTTATGTTTGGCTATGTTTATGAGTTTTGTTGGATCATATGAATATGTATCTAAAGCATTTAAAGATAGACCGGAAATGCTAGTTTTTAAAATAATTGTCCCGATATTTTCGTGTTTGTTAACTATGCTTACTTTGTGCACGGCCGCTTCCTCAACAAGTAATGTTGCTTTGGTACTTATTGATGAGTTGAAAATGACTATGTTTAAGTGCTATGCCCTTACTATGATATCATTCCTTTTTGAGATAGCTATAATATACATGATATCATTATTTATTAAATCTTCGTCAGGAAAAGATGTTGAAGCGTGCGTTAATTCATTAGTATATACAGGCCTTATGTTAGGAGTTGCTCTAAGCATTCGTTTGCTTGAGCCAATAGGTATGAAAGATTCATTCCTTTCAGTTAATGGAACAAAATCATTTTTGTATGTGTATACAATAGTTATTATGACTGATAGTTTTGCCTTTCTATTTGGGAAAGCATTTGGTAAAAATAAACTTTGCCCTGAAATAAGCCCTAACAAAACTAAAGAAGGTGCTTTAGCTGGTTTAATATGTGGAAGCATTTGTGGTGTTATAGGCTTATACGTATATGGAATTATCCCTAATTGGGAACATGCTTTTATTGCAATTCCAGTGGGTTTAGTAGTATCGGCTGTTCTTTCGTGTACGGTACAAATGGGAGACCTAATTGAATCGAAGTTCAAAAGAACATATGAAGTTAAAGACTTTGGAAACATTCTTCCAGGACATGGCGGAATATTAGATCGTTTCGATAGTTTTATTTATTCTGGAACAATGTTTTATATAATAATAATTTTTATGGAGTTGATTATTTTTGGATAAGATAAAAGATATAGTCTTACTCGGTGCAACAGGTTCAATCGGAACACAAGCACTTGAGATATGCTCAAACAAAAAAATAAAAGTTAAAGGAATAGCTTTTAATAATAGTTATGAAAAAGCAATTGAAATAATTGATAAATATGATCCTATTTGTATATGCACATCATCACTTTCATCTTTTGAAAAGTTAAAAGAAATATATAAAAATAAGGAAATTGTTTATGGTGACGAAGGATTCAAAAAAATTGTTGATTATTCAGACAATATAGTTAATGCAATTACAGGAATAGCAGGGCTAAAACCAACAATCTATTCCTTAAAAAGAGGAAAAACAATTTACTTAGCCAACAAAGAAACATTAGTTGTTGCTGGAGATTTAATAAAAAGAGAAGCTCAAGAAAAAAATGTAAAAATAATACCTATAGATAGCGAGCATGATGCTATTTATCGTTTAATACATAATAATAAATTAATAAATTGTGAGAATAAAGACTATAAAATTAGTAGACTTATAATAACTGCTTCTGGGGGAGCGTTTAAAAACAAAACCCGAGAAGAGTTAAAAGATGTAACTATAGAAGAGGCTTTAAAACATCCTAACTGGTCAATGGGTAAAAAAATAACTATTGACTCACAAACAATGGTTAATAAAGCTCTCGAAATAATTGAAGCTTATTATCTATTTGATATAGATTATGATAAAATAGAAACCATTATTCATCCAGAGAGTATAATTCATTCAATGGTCGAGTATTGTGATGGAAGTGTTGAGGCGGTTATGTATAAACCAACAATGTTTATTCCTATTCAAAATGCATTATTGAAGGATTTTGAAAATATAAATGTCAAGAAACTTGATTTTAATTCTTTAAAATCATTAACATTTATGAAGATGGATTTTGATAGATTTCCTGTTATTAGACTTGCATATGAAGTTTTAAAGAAAAAAGGATTTTATCCAGTATGTTTTAATGCAAGTAATGAAGCTTGTGTGGATTTATTCTTAAAAGGAAAGATTTCCTTTTTAGACATTGAAAAGATAATTTTGGAAACAATAAAAAGTATAGAAACTCTTAAAGTTAAAGATAAAAAAATAAATGAACTAGAATATAATTTTGAAAATATACTTTTAGTTCATGAAACTGTAATAAAGAAAATAAAAGAGGTGTATAAATGAATTATTTAGTAATTATAAGTTTTGTTGACTTCTTGAAAAAAAGTGGAGACTTTTTAATTAACTTAATCGTATTTATTATATTATTAGGATTAATTGTTGGTATACATGAGTTTGGACACTTTATTTTTGCAAGACGTGCGAAAGTTTTGTGCCGTGAATTTGCAATTGGCATGGGCCCGAGACTATGGAAAAAACGCAAAGGGGAAACAGTTTACTCGCTCAGAGCTTTTCCTATTGGAGGCTTTTGTGCAATAGCTGGTGAAGAAGTGGAAGCTGACCCGTTTGCGGATATGAAACAGATAAAACTTAATGTAGTTGATGGTGTTATAAAGGGATTCTATCCAGAAATAGATGATGATAGCTTTGCTTATCCAATATATGATATTGTAAGCTATGATATTTATGATGCTAATCAAACAGGAAATCTTTATATGGAAGTAACAAAAGATGGCGAAACATATAGATTTGATGTTGACCCTCAAGCAATTATTTACACAAAAAAAGATGAATTTCAAATAGCTCCTTACAATAGAACTCTTGGTTCTAAAGGAAAATTAGCTCGAGCTTTAGTAATGTTTGGTGGCCCTATGATGAACTTCATTCTTGCTTTAGTAGTTTTCTTTATTTGTGGGTTAATTATTGGATTTAAAGACTATTCTTCAAGTACACTTGGAGATGTTACAATGGGAGATATTGCTGAAGTGTATGGAAAAAGCTATACTTATGACGAAGTATTAAGTTTAGATAAAACTGGAATTGTTGGTATTTACTCAGAAAGTATCGATAAAGATAAATATTATAATCTTAAAGATGCAAGTTTAATTGATGAATTCTTAAATACTTATAAGAAAAAAGGTTTAAATGAAAGTATAGTTGTTTTATACAAACGTGATAACTTCTTGAAAAAAGGGGATATTATAACTAAACTTTCATCGAAAACATTAGGTGTTAAAGACAATATAAAGAATTTTAATGATATTCAAGCCTTTTTAGATGAATATAATAAAAAAGGTTTAGCCGAAAAAATTACAATTTATTACACTAGAGATGGCAAAGAAATGAAAATTGAAGCAACACCATTTGTGGCTGTGAATAGTGTGGGAATTGGTAGTGGATGGTATTATGATGTTGATGGAGAAGTTAAAATCAAAGTTTTAAGTGATGGTTTGACACTTTCAAAAACAGGTAATCTAGCTGACAATAGCGAGTTGAAAGTTGGAGACGTAATTGTTGAGATAGCTGGAATAAAGAATCCTACATGGTCAGATATTAGAAAAGTATTTGATAATTTTGTTGGTGATTCTAAAGTTGAAGAAGAAAATTGGATAAAAGTTATCGTAAAAAGAACTATAGATAATGAAGATAAAGAAATTGAAGTTAAAATAAAACCTTATAGTCGAAGCCTTATTGAAGGCCAAACAGCTTTAGATGGTGAAAAACCAGAAATAACTTATGCTACAGTTAATCTAAGCCCAGATTCAAAGTTTTCAATTTTAAAGAGTATAGCATATTCTGGAAAAAGAACTTGGTCTTCATTTACATCAGTTATTGATACTTTGAAACTTTTATTTAAAGGTACAGTATCAATTAAAAATTTATCAGGTCCTATTGGAATCTTTTCAATTGCCGGACAAGCCCGTGAAGCGGGTTTCACGTACGTATTAAGTTTATTAGGGTTCTTGAGCGTTAACATTGGATTGTTGAATCTTTTCCCAATTCCAGCACTTGATGGAGGTAGACTTGTTTTCATAGCTTATGAAGCAATAACTAAGAAAAAACCTAACCCTAAAGTTGAGACAATTTTAATTACAGTTACATTAATATTATTATTTGGCTTAATGATTTTTGTAGCATTTGAAGATATTATTAGATTATTTTAGGAGAAATATATGAAACAATCACTATTATTTGCACCAACACTAAGAGATATGCCTAAAGAGGCAGAAGTTATAAGTCATAAAATACTTTTACGTGGCGGATATATGAAACAAAATGCTGCTGGCGTTTATACTTATCTACCACTTGGATATAAAGTTATAAAGAAAATAGAAAGCATAATTCGTGAAGAATTAGACAAAATCGGATGTAGTGAACTATTAATGCCATCATTACAAACTAAAGACTTATGGGTTGAAAGCGGAAGATGGGATAATTATGGTAAAGAATTAATGAGATTAAAAGATCGTCATGATCGTGAGTTCTGCTTAGGTCCAACTCATGAAGAAGTAATCACATCAATAGTACGTGATTATATAACAAGCTATAAAAAGTTACCATTAGCATTATATCAAATACAAACAAAATTCCGTGATGAATTTCGCCCTCGTTTTGGATTAATGCGTGGACGTGAATTCATTATGAAGGATTTATATACTTTTTCAGCAACTCAAGAAGATTTAGATGAATGGTATTTAAAAATACGTCAAGCATACATTAATATTCTAAATCGTTTAGAACTTCATTTTAGAATAGTTCATGCTGATAGTGGTAATATAGGTGGAAAAGTAAGTGAAGAATTTATGATATTATGTGATATTGGCGAAGATACTATTTGTTATAGTGATTCTTCAGACTATGCAAGTAACGTGGAGGTTGAAGATTTTCCTGATGGAAGTCCTTCTCCAGATGGCAAAGGAATCATAAAACATGCAAAAGGAATTGAAGCTGGACATATCTTTAAATTGGGCACTAAATATTCAGAGCCTATGAAAGCAATGTTCGTTGATAAAGATGGCAAAACAAAACCAATTATTATGGGATGCTATGGCATTGGTGTAAGTAGATTACTAATGGCTGCACTAGAGCAACATTATAATAATGATAAAGCAGTATGGCCAAGAGAAATCAGACCATTTGATGTTCATGTTTTACCACTTGATAAAAAAGGAACGGATAATTATAACTTAGCATTAGATATTTATGAGAAGTTAAAGAGCAAAGGGTTAGATGTTTTATTTGATGATCGTGACGAAAGTGCGGGAGTTAAGTTTAAAGATGCTGACTTAATCGGTATCAATAACAGAATAGTTGTTGGCCGTAAAGCTCAAGATGGAATTTTTGAATATAAAAATTTAAAAGATGATAAAGTAATTGAAGTAACACTTGAAGAGATTTTAAATATGAATTATTAGTTTTGAGGAGATTAATTGTTATGAAAGGTTTTAAAAATTGTAATATCTATGTAGAAGGCAAAGGGATTGTAAAAAGCAATCTTGAAGTGGAAAATGGGAAAATAGCTAGTTTTAACGCTGTTGACGGAGCTTTAGAACTTGATGATAAATATATTGTTGTTCCCGGATTTATTGATAGACATATTCATGGAGCTAATAACTCAGATTCGATGTATCCTACTTTAAAAGATATTCGTAATATTTGTGCAACTGTTGCAAGTGAAGGTGTAAGTACTTTCTTACCTACAACAATGACACAAACTGTTGAAAATATTTGTAAAGCATTAGAAAATATTGCTAATTATATTGAAACTGAAAATGATAAAGGTGCATATGTTTTAGGTATGCATTTAGAAGGACCTTTTATTTCTAAAAAACATAAAGGAGCACAAGTTGAATCTTGCATAATACCATGTTCTGTTGAAAAGTTTCAAATTTTTGAAAAAGCTAGTCATGGATATATAAAAGAAGTAACTATGGCATATGAAGAAAATGGTAAAGAACTTGCGAACTATTTACATAGTAAAGGTATTGTTGCATCTATAGGCCATACTGATGCAACATGTGCAGAGGTAATTGAAGCAAGTAAAAACGGTGTCACTTCAGCAACACATACATATAACGCCATGAAAGGGTTGCATCATCGTGAAGCAGGTACTGTTGGCGGTGTATTCTTATGCGATTCGATTTATTCAGAATTAATTTGTGATTTAGTTCACGTTTCAAGCGATGCAATTAAAGTTCTATATAAAATTAAAGGACAAGATAAAATCACTTTAATTACTGATGGAATTGAAGCAAAACATTTACCTGATGGAAAATACAAACTTGGTGGACAAGATGTATATGTAAAAGGGAAAGAAGCTCGCTTGGCAGATGGCACATTAGCTGGAAGTACATTAAAGATGAATGATGCAATTAGAAACATGCAAGGTGTAATTGGATTATCAATGGAAAAAGCTATTGACTTAGCAACAATTAACCCAGCGAGAGTGCTAGGAATAGATAATCAAAAAGGATCTATCGCTTTAGGAAAAGATGCTGATTTTGCTATTATTGATAAAGATTATAATGTATATATGACTGTAAGTAATGGTAGAGTAGTATTTGATAAACTAACAAAATAAATGTCACGAATAAGCCTTCTTATTAGTCTTTTATATAAAGGAGGAATAATCTTATGAAAAGATTTGTTAGCAAGATATTGGGAATTTTAATGTGTATGTTGCTACTATTTTTAATAGGGTGTAGTAGTGTAAAACCAGGATACTTAAAAGATGCAGAGTCAGGTTTTAAAGGAATTGATAGTGACCCAATGTTTTCTCTTGATGGATTTAATGATTTCACGGATAGTGCATCAACAGAAGATATAATAATGATTAATAACAAATACCCTCTTTATGAAGCAATTTATAATGCTAATATAAAAGCAGGTGTTTTAACGGGTAGTGTTGTTTTTGATAATGAGAATTATGAGTTTTGGAATAAACTTATTAGTAATAATCAAAATGGCAAAGGTTTATTTGAAGAATACGAAAATAAATATAGTTTTAATACAAAAAATAGAGTTCGTATTCAAGTGAAAAATGCTCCTAATGTTAGCGTGGAAATGACTGACGGCTCTTTTGCAACATTTACTGATGCTAATGGTTATGCATATTTATATCCTGAAAAAATAGAAGATAAATATGAAGTCTATATAACTTATAATGATGTAAATAAAGATAAAAAGAAAATCAAAGCAACAATAAAGAATGATGATGTCATATCATTAACAGATAAAACATATAAAAATGATGTGATTGAATTAATGTTCGTTATCGATACAACTGGTTCAATGGGTGATGAAATAAATTACTTAAAAGTTGAAATTGATGATGTAATAAGTGAGATACAAGAAAAAAATCCTAATACGATAATTAAATTGGCTTTACTTTTCTATCGTGATAAAGGCGATGAATACGTTACTCGATATTTTGATTTTACACAAGATATTCAGAAACAAAAGAATAATCTATCTAACCAAAATGCTAATGGTGGAGGCGACTTTGAGGAAGCAGTTTATAAAGCTTTAGGTGAAGCTGTAGACAAACAATGGTCATCGTCTTCAGAAACAAGAGTGTTGGTTCATGTTGCTGATGCTCCTAGTCATGATAACGAAGTTAAAGAATGGAATAAAAATGTACTTAAATTAACAAAAAAAGGAATTAAAGTTATTTCAGTAGCTTCAAGTGGAATAGATAAAAAAACTGAATATTTCTTTAGGTCACAGTCAATGATAACAGGCGGATGTTACGTTTATTTAACTGATGATTCTGGTGTTGGTGGAACTCACATAGAGGCAACAACTGAAGTTAAACCTGTAGTAGAATACCTAAATAAACTACTTATCAGATTAATTAATGGTTATCATACAGGAAACTATGGAACTGCGGAAAGTTATGATGGTTTATTGTCTGAAAGTGATTTACCAGAAGAAATGCCTCAGGATTTTAACTTTACATTTAAATGGGGTAATGAACTAACTTCTTCGTTTGACCTAAAAACAAAAAAACTTATTTTAAATAACGGTATTGATGAAGAAAGTATAAATTTAGATGTTACCGAAGAAGATGTAAAGAAAATCTATAAATTGCTTAGAATCGTTAATTTACAAAATGTAACTATCTCTGAAGAAAAAGCAGAACAAGCATTATATTTAAAGGTTACATATGGTGATGTGGAAAAGGAAGTATACTTTACGTATCCTAATAAGGTTATTAACAATAAAACAGATTATACATTCTATTTAATGTGTCGAGGAATTTATAATTATTTAATTAAGTCATATTTACAAAAAAATGTAAACTCAAATAACCTTCCTGAATGAAAATAGTGAGTACGTTTTCATGAAAATGAGTAAATGTTTTCATTAATCATTTGCATAAATAAGGTATATAATATTTATGCAAAGGAGGCGAGATGATGGAAACATTAGTATTTATAATTATAGTATTGGTGGCTTTTATTGGTGCAGTTGCAATAGCAAACAGTTCAAGAAATGGTTTTGATAATTCAGAATTAAAAGATGAAGAAAAAACACCTTGTACTATGGATGACTATACTTATGAATTAAAAACAAGAAAATAAGTAAGTCCAAAAAGAAATTACCTGTATAAAGCAGAATCAATATATATATTAAAGGTTAGTTTTTGCATATAATGTGCTTGCTAACTTTTTTCTTTTAATCTTTAAATAAATAAAATAATGTGATATAATATAAATGCAAATAATTAAGGAGTTATTATGGGAATATATATTTATATAGTACTTAAAGAAATAGTTTTAGTATCGATAATTATGATGATTGTTCGAGGAATTGTAAGAGATAAACATATAGTAACTAAAGGATTAGTGAGTTTTCTAGTATCACTTTGTTTATTTATTATTGGTGGAATATGTTTTGTAATTGATTGTATTATTAAAAAAACACCAATTATTGATAATATAGATAGTTTAGCTTTTATTATAACTGCTTTAATATATGTGATATTTTCAATAACTCAAATAGCTAAGAAGAATAAATTTGCTAGTAATGTAAAAAAGAAAATGGTTTATACTTATCATGAGAAAAATGAATATATATATGTTATATATAAATTCCAAGATTTTATATTTCTCACAAAAACTAGTCATAAAGGTGTTATAGTAAAACTAAAGAAACAAGAATTTGCTGACGATGCGATAAGCTCTCTAAATAATAAAATGAAAGTTAAAACTATAGGAAGCACAGAAAGATTGGGCATTGTTACTTGCAAAGGTGAGAAACGTGATGATGTTTATTATTGCTATTTGATAAATGTTGATAGTTTTGTAGCTAGTGAGAAACTTGAACAAATTAATGTTTATCGAATGAGTGATATAGAATGTGAAAAAATTGATAAATTCATTATTTTAAAGTTATTAATGGGTAATGAATTTGATGAAATTATGTAATAGACTATATAGGTAAAACTATATAGTTTTTATAAACAAAAAATAACAAATATACGTCATTACTATTGACAATAAATGTTGAAAATAGTATACTAATAGTACAATTTAGAGGTGATAAAATGTTTATTGATCGCTTAAAAACAAAATTTAACACTAATGAACCAATTTTTACAAATGAGATATTAGAAATGTTTAGTGAATATTCAAAAGCATATGTGTTTAGACTCATAAAAAAAGCTGAAAATGAAGGAGAAATTATAAACTTTGCCGCTGGTGTATATTATATTCCAACAAAAAGTATTATTGGTACTTCAACAATTACGGTGGAAGATGTGATTAACAAAAAATATATTGGTTATAAAGATGATGTGTATGGTGTGTATAGCGGATTGAATTTACAAAATATGTTTTCGATAACAACTCAAATGCCAAACACAATAGAAATTGTAAGCAATAATGAATCAATGAGATGCAGACAAATAATGATAGATGGGAGAACGATAATACTTCGAAAGTCACGATGCAAAATAGATAAAGCTAATGCACAGGCGTATACAATTTTGCAGCTACTTTCTGAAATAGAAATACCTACTGATTTAGATTATAGGGCAAAAGATTCGATTACTAAATACATGAGAGAAAATCAAATAACAAATGATGATTTGATATCTCTTGCTAAAGTTTTCCCGGCACAAACAACAAAGAAATTAATATATAGTGGAGTATTGAATGATTTTACACAAAGATAAAGATAAATTTGATATAGCAATAAAAACAGCAAGTAGGTATTTTAATGTTGCTCCGGCAATAATTGAAAAAGATTATTACGTAACTCTTATTTTATTGAAACTTACAGAACGAGTGCCCAATTTATTGTTTAAAGGTGGTACATCACTTTCGAAATGTTATAAGATTATAGATCGATTTTCTGAAGATATTGATATTACGCTTGATTCAGAACATCAATCACAGGGGAATAGAAAAAAAATAAAACAAACAATTATAGAAATATGTAAAGAACTCAGTGTCAATTTGTTGAATGAAGATGAAACAAGAAGCCGTAGAAATTATAATTGTTATAAAATTGATTATTGCCCAAGAAATAGATTATCGGAATTGAATCAGCAAATACTTATTGAAACTACTTTTATTGTCAAAGCGTTTCCTGATGAAGTAAAGAAAGCTTCATCTTTGATATATGATTATCTTAAAGCTATAGGTAATAATGAAGCGATAGTTAAATATGAGTTAGAACCATTTGAAATTCGTGTTCAAACACTAGATAGAACTTTGGTAGATAAAGTTTTTGCAGTATGTGATTATATGCTAGATAATAAAATGGAGAGAAAGTCAAGACATATTTATGATCTATTTCGTTTACTCACTGCCGTGAAATTAGATGGTAATCTCAAAACACTTATAAAAGAGGTGAGAGAAAATAGAAAACTAAATGCTAAGTGTTATTCTGCACAAGATGGAATGAATATTCAAGAGTTGCTTCAAAAAATGATAGACACAGCTTTCTTCAAAAAAGATTATGAAAAAAATACTCAAAAATTACTATCAAAAAATGTGACTTATGAAATGGCTATAAAGGCAATAGAAGTAATTGTTGCTAGTGGTGTATTTGATGAAGAGAACTAAAAATAGTTTTGAAAAACAAAACAAGAAAAAATGTCATTTTTAGCACTTAGCACTTGACAGTGCTAAAAAAAGTGATATAATAGTATCGTAATTATACAAAGGAGTGTGTAAATATGAGTGAAGTAAGACAATATAAAACAGAATCTAAAAGATTACTTGATCTAATGATTAATTCAATCTATACAAATAAGGAAATCTTTTTGCGTGAATTGATTTCTAATGCATCTGATGCCATTGATAAATATAATTATTTATCACTTACAAATGATAAATTAGATAAGACAAGAGATTATCAAATCTTTTTAGAAATTGATAAAGATAAGAAAACTTTATCAATTACTGATAATGGAATTGGTATGACTAAAGAAGAACTAATTGATAGTTTAGGTACAATTGCTAAAAGTGGTTCTTATGAATTCTTAAAGAAATTAGATGATAAAGATAAGACTGAAAAAGAAAAAATTGACATTATAGGTCAATTTGGTGTCGGCTTTTATTCATCTTATATGGTAAGTAGTAAAGTGGAAGTATATACAAAATCACCATTTAGTGAAAAAGGATATATGTTCTCATCAACTGGTACAGAAGATTATACGATTGATGAATGTGAAAATTTACCAGAAGGAACAAAGATTGTTTTGTATATAAAAGATGATACAGAAGAAGAAAAATATTCAGATTATTTAAATGAATATCGAATTAAAACTCTAGTTAAGAAATATTCAGATTATATTAGATATCCAATCAAAATGGAAGTAACTAAATTTGTTCCAAAGAAAGATGAAAATGGAAAAGAAATTGAAAATGAGACAGTTGAAGAAAAAACTATTGAAACTCTTAATTCTCAATTACCAATTTGGAAGAAAAAGAAAAATGAAGTTACTGATGAAGAATTAAATGAATTCTATAAGAATAAATATTATGATTATCAAGATCCATTAACAAATATCTTTATAAATGTTGAAGGTGCATTAAATTATACTGCTTTAATATTTATACCTAAGAAAGCCCCATATAATTTGTATTCTGAGAATTATGAAAAAGGATTGCAATTATATACAAAAGGTGTTTTCATAATGGATAAATGTAAGGATTTAGTGCCTGATTATTTCAGATTTGTGAAAGGTTTAGTCGATTCTAATGATTTATCGTTAAACATTAGTCGTGAAATTCTTCAACAAAATTCAGTCTTGAAAAAGATTGCATCTAACATAGAAAAGAAGATAGCTTCTAAACTAGAAAGTATGCTTAAAAATGATCGTAAGTTATATGAAGAATTCTTTGAAAATTATGGTGTTAATTTAAAATATGGTATTTACGATAAATATGGCTTGAAGAAAGAATTATTGCAAGATTTAATTCTATTCAAATCTGTTAAGAGTGAAGGATATATTACCTTAAATGAATATGTTGAAAAGATGGTCGAAGGACAAGAATGTATTTATTATGCTAGTGGAAAGACAAAAGAAGCAGTTGAAGCAATGCCACAAATGGATAGAATCAAAGGTAAAGGATACGATGTATTGATTTGTGAAGATGATATCGATGAATTCATGTTACAAGTTATGACATCATATAAAGAAAAAATGTTTAAATCAGTTAATCAAGGTGATGCTGATGCGTTAGACAAAGAGGAAGAAGATAAACTAAAAGAACTTCAAGAAGACAAGAAGTCAATGTTAGAAAAAATTAAAGAAATTCTAGCTGATGAAGTAAGTGATGTAGTTATCTCTCGTCGTTTGACTGATTCTCCTGTATGCTTAGTAAGTACAGATGGATTATCGTTTGAAATGCAAAAAGTAATGGAAAAGATTCCAACAAGTAAAAACTTAAAAGCTGATAAGGTATTAGAAATTAATCCAAATCATAAGTTGTTTGAGACATTGGAAAATCTATATAATGATAATGATCCAAGTTTGTCAGATTATGTAAAACTATTATATGACCAAGCTCTTTTAATTGAAGGATTCCCAATCAAAGATCCAGTGGAATTTTCAAAGAAAATGTGCAATTTGATGATTAATTGCAAGAAATATTAATCTAGTAAAAATAAGTTCATACACTTGTGATATTCAGTGTATGAACTTTTTAAATTGGCAAATAAATAAAAAGGCCTATATTTGTGTAGGCCTATTTTTCGTATAGAGGGAATTCTTTAGTTAACTCTAAAACGCTATGCTTAATTTTATTTAATTTTATATCATTATCTTTATTCTTTAAAGCATTATCAATAAAAGATGCAATTTTAATCATTTCTTTTTCTTTCATGCCTCTAGTAGTCACACTTGCAGTTCCAATTCTTAAACCACTTGTTACAAAAGGTTTTTCATCATCAAAAGGAACTGTATTCTTGTTACATGTAATGCCAACTTTATCAAGAATGATTTCTCCTTCTTTACCAGTTATGCCGAGTGATTTTTTAACATTTACGATTAATAAGTGATTCTCTGTTCTGTTAGAAACTAAAGTGTAACCTAATCGTTTTAATTCATCTGCTAATGCTTTGCAGTTGGCAATGATTTGTTTTTGGTATGTAACGAATTCAGGGCTTAATGCTTCTTTAAAGCATACAGCTTTTGCCGCAATCACATGCATTAATGGTCCTCCTTGAACTCCAGGGAAAACAGCTTTGTTAATTTTTTTAGAAAGCTCCTCATCGTTTGTTAGGATCATTCCGCCACGAGGTCCACGCAATGTTTTATGAGTTGTTGTTGTGACGATATCTGCATACTCTAATGGATTTGGATGTAATCCTGCAGCTACTAAACCAGCGATATGAGCCATATCTATCATAAGATAAGCACCTACCTTATCAGCAATTTCACGATATCTCTTAAAGTCAATAACTAAAGGGTATGCACTAGCTCCACCAACGATTAGTTTAGGTTTTTCCTTAATTGCTAATTCTTCCAAAGCATTATAATCAATTTCTTCAGTTTCTTTATTTAGATAGTAAGGTATAAATTTATAATCTACTCCTGAAAAGCTTAGAGCGCTACCATGTGTTAAATGACCTCCTTGGTCTAGAGCCATTCCAAGAACTTTATCTCCATTATTTAATATAGCACGATATGCTGCCATATTAGCTTGTGAGCCAGAATGGGGCTGAACATTAACAAATTTAGCGTTAAAAAGCTTTTTTGCTCTTTCAATAGCTAGTGATTCTATTCCGTCAACAAATTCACAGCCACCATAATATCTTTTTCCAGGATATCCTTCTGCATATTTATTTGTGAGAATTGAACCTTGTGCTTCTAAAACTTCTTCAGAAACAAAGTTTTCAGATGCAATTAATTCAATATTGTGCTCCTGTCTTTTTTTCTCTTGCTCTATTAATGAATAAATTTCATAGTCTTTTTCTTTAAGCATTAATGTAACCTCCTTATGATAATAATAATCATATTATATCACTTTTATAAATAAAAATAAATGGTAAATATTTTTTTAAAAATGTGACATACTATAATTAGGTGTTAATATGAAAAAAATATATAAATTTGGATATATTACAGGTTGGTTTGTTTTACTCTTAATATTATTTTTTATTTTTTCAATGTTTATATCTATAACAAGACTAAGGCTTATAGATATAATTTTTTGTGTAATTGTAATAATATTAGGCTTGAAGTATTATATAAAATATACATTATTTTATTATTCATTTTATGTTAAAGATGAAGTTTTGTTTATATATCAGAAACACAAACTATGTTATCAAATATCACTAGCAAGCATAAAAATTGAACAAGGGGCCTTTAAGCATGAACAAAAGCTTACCTTTGCAATTAATAATTGTTTACATGAATATACAATAGACTATGATAATGAATTATGCCAAAGTGCTAATACGAAAAATTATCGTAAGTGGTGGTATATAGTTTATATGCTAGCAACATTACTGATTGTAGCAGCTACTATATATGCAATTATTAATAAATAATTTATTTGGGACTTTATATAGTCCATTTTTTAATTTGTGCATATTTTAATATAGAGGTGTAAAAAATGGACGTGTTATATAATTTGAATCCTGTATTATTAGCTTTTATAGCCACAATTTTTACTTATATTATAACTGCTTTGGGTGCAGCATTAGTTTTCGTTTTTAAAAATGTAAATAAAAAAGTATTAGATGTTATGTTAGGACTAGCAAGTGGTATAATGATTGCCGCATCATTTTGGTCTTTGATTTTACCAGCAATTTCATTATGTGAGGAGATAGGTAAAGTTCCATACATAATTCCTTCAATAGGTTTCTTATGCGGAGGATTATTTATAATTTTATCAGATATAATTTTAGAAAAATGTGTGAAAATTGATGAAAAGAAGAAGAGAAGCATTCTTTTATCTTCAGCAGTTACTCTTCACAATATTCCTGAGGGAATGGCTATTGGAGTAGCATTTGGTGCCCTTGCTTTTTCTACTGACCAAAGTGGATTGTTAGCAGCTTCGCTTTTAGCCTTAGGAATTGGAATTCAAAACTTTCCTGAAGGAGTTTGTGTAGCTATGCCTCTAAGAAAAAATGGAGAAACGAGAATGAAATCATTTTTTGTAGGACAAGCTTCAGGAATTGTTGAACCTATAGCAGGTGTGATTGGTGCTTTATTTGCGATTACAGTAAGAAATATATTACCTTATCTTTTAACATTTTCGGCAGGAGCAATGATAGCAGTGGTTTGCTCAGAACTGATTCCCGATGCATTTAAGGATAATAAGATACTGGCAAGTTTAGGAGTTATTTTAGGGTTTATTATTATGATGGTTTTAGACATAGCGTTTGGGTAGAAATAATTAAGATGTTAAAAATATATTCTTTAGAGAATATATTTTTCTTTACAAAAATCTATTTTGTGATATAATATTAATTAGTTTTAAAACTAATTAATAGGAGAGCAAAATATGGAAAATAATGAAAAAAATATTATCATGCTTATGCATGATATATCCAAAATGTTTCATTTAGAAATGAAAAAAAGAACTAATGAAGATAGTAAAATGGTAACTTATAGACCTATTCTGCATATGTTAATTCATCATGATGGTTGTAATCAATTAGATGTTGCTAAGTTTACAATGCTTAAAGCTCCTACGATAAGTATTACTTTAAAAAATATGGAGTTTGATGGATTAATTAGAAAAGAATGCGATAAAGATGATAAACGAAATGTTAAAATATTTCTAACAGAAAAGGGAAAAGAGCAAAATGAGAAAATGAGATTAGTATGTGATAATCTAAAAGATGATATTCTAGCAGGAATAGATAAAAATAAACAAGAAGAAGTAAAGATAGTTTTACTAAAAATCATAAGTAATTTGGAGGCTTTAAAATGAAAAAAATGTTAAAGTATATTAAACCATATTGGTATTTTGCATTACTAGCCCCTTTATTTATGGTTGGTGAAGTAATTGCAGATTTGTTTCAGCCAGACTTTATGTCTAGAATAGTAGATAATGGAATTTTAAATGAAGCCCTTACGATAAATGAGAAAATTAAAGTAGTTCTTGAAAACGGAGTATTCATGATTTTACTGCTTGTTTTAGGGGGTTTAGCTGGAGTTCTTTCAGCTGCTTGTGCTTCTGCGTGTGCTAATAACTTTGGGAATGATTTAAGAAAAGATGTATTTTCAAAAATAGTTAATCTTTCTTTCGAACAAACAGATAAGTTTACGACTGGTTCGTTGATTACAAGAATAACAAATGATATTACTCAAATTCAAGATTTTGTTTCTATGGCTGTGAGAATGTTCATTAGGTCGTTAACAATGTTTGTTGGTGGTATGATTTTTATGTTTCTAGTAAGTCCGTCTTTTGGAATTATTCTAGCAATTTGTTTACCATTTGAATTAATAACTATAATAGTAATTCTCAAAAAGGTAATTCCTTTATTTTCTAAGGTTCAAGATAAAATAGATAAGGTAAATTCTGTCGTTCAAGAAAATGTTAACGGAGCTCGTGTTGTAAAGGCATTTACAGGTGAAGAAAAAGAAATGAAAAGATTTGATGAAGCTAATAGAGATTTAGCTGATAATAGTTACAAAGTATTCAAAATAATTTCTTTTATGAATCCAGTTATGACAATATTCTTATATGGAATTAGTATTGCCATAATCTATTTTGGCGGTATAGAAATCCATCATAATATAAATCTAATTTTGGCTGGTGATGCAAATGCATTTAGCGTTGGTGATGTTATGAAAGCTGTGACATATGTATCTATGATTTTAATGTCAGTTATGCAACTTGCAATGATATCACAACAGATAACAAGAGCTAAAGTTTCTTCAGATAGAATTGTAGAAGTACTTGATAGCAAGCCTGTTATTGAATCATCTAATGAATCAATTATGAAAACAAAAACAAAGGGAACTGTAGAATTTAAAAATGTTTCTTTCAACTATCCTAACTTTTCTGATGAAAAAGTGTTGGATAATATATCTCTTAAAATTAACGAGGGTGAGACGTTGGCAATTTTAGGAGCTACTGGATCTGGAAAAACAACGATTGTAAATTTAATTCCTCGTTTTTACAATACAACTAGTGGTGAAGTGTTAGTTGATGGCGTTAATGTTAATAAATATAATCTAATGGATTTAAGAAATCGCGTTACTAGTGTTCTTCAAAAAACAGAACTATTTAGTGGTACGATTGAAGATAATATAAAATGGGGTAAAAAAGATGCTACTTTAGAAGAGGTTAAGAATGTTTGTAAAATAAGTCAAGCAGATGGTTTTATTGAGGAATTTAATAATGGCTATGAAACAATAATTGGCGAGAAAGGTTCATCACTTTCAGGAGGTCAAAAGCAAAGATTAGCAATCGCTAGAGCTTTGATTAGAAAACCAGAAATATTAATCTTTGATGACTCAACAAGTGCATTAGACTTAGAAACTGAAGCTAAGTTATACAAAGCCTTAAGAGAAAATTTAGGGCAAACAACAGTTATACTAATTGCCCAAAGAGTAGCAAGTGCTAAAAATGCGGATCGAATTGCCATAATTGATAAAGGTAAATTGGTTGCTTGTGATACTCATGACAGTTTGATGGAGTCATGTGACATATATATTGATATATATAATTCACAACTAAAGAGAGGTGAAGAAAATGAATAATCAAAGAAAACCTCAAGGAGTACCTATGGGTCGTGGACCTATACGTGGAGCGATGATAGTTGAAAAACCTAAAAATGGGAAACAAACGTTTAAAAAGCTTTTGAAATATATAGGCTCAAGTAAAAAGGTATTTATAATTCTTTTGGTTCTAACATTTTTAGTTAGTATATTATCATTAGTTGGTCCATCATTACAAGGTGATGCAATGGGTTCAATAACAATAACAAAAGATAATCCAGAAGTTAATTGGGAATCATTATTATTGCTATTAATAGCAATGGTAATAGTTTATACATTACAAGCTGCCTTTACTTATTTTCAAAGTCTCTTCTCAGCAAAATTATCACAAGAGATGATTGTAAAACTAAGAAATGATTTATTTGGACATATTTCAAAATTACCAATTTCTTATGTTGATACACATCAACATGGAGATATAATGAGTAGAATGACAAATGATGTTGATAAAATTAGTACAACAATATCTAGTTCAATATCAAGTTTATTTTCAGGAATCTTAACAATTGTTGGTGTTCTAGCAATAACTTTATATCTAAATTGGTTTTTAACACTTGTTAGTATGGCATCTGTAGTCCTCACAATTATTGTTGTTAAATATTTATCAAAAGCAATGAGAAAGTATTTTAAAAAACAACAAGATCTGTTGGGAATCTTAAATGGACACTCAGAAGAAACAATTACGGGATATAAAACTGTTATAGCATATTCACAAGAAAAGGAAGCTATGGATAAGTTTAATAAAATAAGTACTGATTTGAAAAATGTTGGTATAAAATCACAAATTCTTGGTGGAGTAATGGGACCACTTATGAATATCATAAATAACATTGGATTCCTTATTGTTTGTGGCGTAGGAGGATATTTAGCAGCTACATCATCTACATTAGGTGGATGGGGAATAGTGGGTTATACAATTACAATATCAACTTTATCTAAATTTATTTTATATTCGAAAAAATTTTCAAGACCTATAAATGAGATTGCAAACCTTTGGTCTCAAGTACAATCGTCAATGGCAGCTGCAGAACGTGTTTTCGAAATAATGGATTTACCATTAGAAGTTGATGAAGGAACAAAGCATATGACAGACATAAAGGGTAATATAAAGTTTGAAAATATTCATTTTTCATACGTTGAAGGAGAAGAAGTTCTTAAAGGTTTCAACTTAAGCGTAAAACCAGGACAAAAAATAGCAATTGTTGGAGCCACAGGATCCGGAAAAACTACTGTGGTAAATCTATTGATGAGATTTTATGATCCTCAAGAAGGAGAAATAACTATTGATGGAATCAATATAAATGATATACCTAAACAAGAATTGAGAAAAAACATATCAATAGTTTTGCAAGATGCTGTTTTGTTTGAAACAACAATTAAAGAAAACATAAAATATGGTAATGAAAATGCTAGTGATGACGAAGTTAAGAATAGTGCAGAAATGAGCAATGCAAGTTATTTTATCGAAAGACTTCCACAGAAATATGAAACATATTTAAGTGAGTCAGGTAGTAATCTTAGTCAAGGTCAAAGACAACTATTAACAATTGCGAGAACAATTCTTGCTGATCCTAAAATACTAATATTAGATGAAGCAACTTCAAGTGTTGACACAAGAACTGAGAAAAACATTCAAGATGCTATGGTAAAACTTATGAAAAATAGAACAAGTTTAATCATTGCTCACAGATTATCAACAATTCAAGATGCAGATATTATAATAGTAGTTGATGATGGTAAAGTTGTTGAAAAGGGAAATCATAAAGAACTATTGAATCAAAAAGGAAAGTATTATAACTTGTATCAAACTCAGTTTGCAGGTAATCAAATATAAGAGGTTTTATGCCTCTTTTTTTGATAAAAATAATTTTAGAAGTTGAATATTTATTAAAATAGTATTATAATAAATGTATTAAAACTTTAGGAGGTTGTTATGAACAAAAAAAATAACTACGAAAAATCAAAAAAAGTTTTGAGAACAATTGGATTGACTATGTCAATATCAGGTTTAATATGTATTATAATAGGTATGATTGACTTCTTTTCATCAATTAATCGTGGAGTCCCAAAGCTATTTTTCCTTTTATTTATAGGATTACCTCTATTTGGCATTGGCTTGGGATTAACAATAATGTCATATGCTGATAAAATACATAAATATGCGGCATCGCAGGTTATGCCAACAATAAAAGAATCTGTGAACTATGTCATGGGTGATAATAGCATATGCCCAAAATGTGGTGAAAAGAATGAAAAAGGATCTTTATATTGTAATAAATGTGGTGAACCTTTAAAGAGAATATGCCCAAAGTGTGGCGAAGAAATTCCTTTTGATTCTAATTATTGTAATAAATGCGGATCAAAAATATGTTAGTATTAATAGGACCAAGTGCTTCAGGAAAAACTGAAGTAGCAAATATTTTAATAAAAAAATATAATTTGAAAAGAATGGTTACTTGTACAACAAGGCCAATGAGACAGAATGAAATAAATGGAATATCTTATAACTTTATATCTATTGAAGAATTCTTAAAATTAAAAGAAGCAGATGAATTTGTGGAAACTGTTCTTTATAATGATAATTATTATGGAACATTAAAGAAAGATGTTTCTAATGATAAGATTGTTATACTAGAGCCTAATGGATACAATGAATTTAAGAAAAAAATGCCAAATGAAATTTGTTCCTTTTATTTAGAAACAAGTGAATGCTTACGAGAAAAAAGAATGATTGAAAGAAAAGATAGAAAAGATGATATCAAAAAGAGAATTACAAATGATCGTGAATCATTTGGGAATGTCTCACAAGTAGATTACGTGATCAAAAATGAAAATATAACTCTTGAAGAGTTAGCAGATAAAATATATAACATTTATAAGGAGAAAAAAATGAAAGTATTGGTAGAAACATCAGCACGTCATGTGCATTTAACAGAAGAAACATTTAAAATCTTATTTGGAGAAAATGCAGAACTAACAGTTAAGAAATATTTATCTCAACCTGGACAATTTGCATCTGAACAAAGAATTAATGTTATTGGTCCAAAGAAAGCAATTGCTAATGTGTCAATTTTAGGACCTTTTAGAAAGGCAAATCAAGTTGAACTTTCAGCAACTGATGCTCGTTCAATTGGCCTTCCAGTTGTTATTAGAGAATCAGGAGACATCAAAGGTACTCCAGGATGTATTTTAGAAGGACCTTGTGGAAAAGTTGAATTAACAGAAGGTGTTATTGTTGCGAAAAGACATATTCATATGACAAGCAAAGATGCTTTAGAAAATGGATTTGTAGATAAACAAATCGTAAGTGTTAAAATTGAAAATGGTGTTCGCTCAACAATTTTTGGTGATGTTGTTGTTAGAGTAAGAGATGATTTCGCTTTAGCAATGCATATTGATACAGATGAATCTAATGCAGCTGCTTTAGAACCTGGATATATGGCAGAAGTAATAAAATAAATATGACAAACGTTTTGATAGAAATACCAAAACGTTTTTAAGAATCATAAAAGGAGGAGTACACATAATGATTAAAATTACAAGAGCATGTTCATCAAATTTTTATGAAATGAATAGAGTTTCTAACGATGTTTGCTTAGAAGATGGATTTTATAAACCATTAACACTCGAAAACTATAAATCAAAATTAGAATCCATACCTGGATTTTCATATGATGGTGTTTTCTTAGCTTATGATGATGAAACGCTAGTTGGTTTTGGTATAGGAATTCTAAAAGGAAATCATGTAGGTGCTATAAACTCAATACTTGTAAAAAAAGAATATCGTGATAAAGGAATTGGAACACAAATACTTGAAAATATTGAAAAATATTTTCAAGAAAAAGGATGTAATGTCAGCCTTGCATATGGTTATTTACCTTCTTGTTATGCATGGTATGTACCACGTACTGATAAGCATGATCATCCATGTGCTCCAGGAATAAGAATTAATAGCAATGAGTATTTCTTCTTATTACATCACAAATATGAAATTAGTGGTATTCAAGATGCTTTTCATTTGAATTTAAGTGAATATGAAATATCAGATAAAATAAAAACAATATTGGATGAAAATGCTAAAAAAGGAATTACTATTGAATTATATGATAAAGAAAAACATTCAGGTTTAGAGGAATTTTATAAAGAATTAAATATCTATGATTTTGAAAAAGTAATTAGAGCCAACCTAGAATTAGAAAAACCATATCCATTTTTAGTTGTTGTTCAAGATGGTAAGGTAAAAGGTTGGACGGGGGCAATGTGGAATGAAGAAAGTGGACGAGGACATTTTGATGGAATTGCGATTTTAGAATCTGTAAGAGGAGGAGGCCTTGGAAAAGCTTTATTCTCTCTATTAGCTTACTATTCAAAAAATAACGGAGCTAAATTCATGACATTTTACACAGGACAAACTAATTATGCTCGATATATCTATATGGGCGCAGGATTTAAAATTGTACAATCGTTTGCGATTATGCGTAAGGAATTGAAATAAAAAATTAATAAAAAAGACTAGTTTAACACATTTAAATGTATTCTAGTCTTTTAATATTTTAAATACAAAACTTTATTGAAATGAGCAAATATATTTAAGAAAAAAGTCAAGTTAAATGATATATAATCAACTTGACTTTTAATTTATTAATTATTTGGATAAAAGATTGTTTTAATTCTTTTGCTAACAATCATTGCAATTACCATTTTAATAATATCAGGAACAATAAAAGGTATGATAACAGCAAATAATGCTTTTGAAAGAGTATAAGGAGCTTTATAGATAAACATAAACCAAACTAGTCCTATTATGTAACAAATAATTAGACCTAATAATGAAATAAGGACTTGGTATATATAGTTTTTTACTTTGGTTTCGTTATTATTTTTTATAGATAAAACATTTATAATAACTACCATTGGAATAAATCCTATTAAGAAGCCTCCTGTTGAGCCTAGAAAATAACTCAAGCCACTATTAAAAGAACTAAATACAGGAACACCAATTATACCTAAAACAAGGTATATGACAACAACACATAGTGCACTCTTTAATTTAAGTGTATATGCGATAATAAATATCATAAACGTTTGTAACGTAAATGGTACTATTGAGGGAATCGATATCCATGAGAATATCGTTAAAAGAGCTATATATATAGCGATAATAACTATTTCTTTGATTACTTTGTTTTTCATATACTATAATTATACTAATATTTAAAAATAAGTCAATAGAACAAAAACTAAGGAGATAGATGAAAATGTTTTACAAGAACAAAAGAAATAAAGAACAATTGAAAAAAAACACAAATAATGATATAATATATCATTAGGGTAAAGTATTATGAGTGTATTAGAAGTAAAGAATTTAAAATTTGGATATTTAGATGAAATCCTACTAAATGGAGTTGATTTTCGATTATTAAATGAAGATCATATAGGTCTAGTTGGTGCAAATGGCTGTGGGAAGTCAACTTTTATGAATTTAATAGCCCATAGATTAATTCCAGATAGTGGAGAAATAGTATGGGATAAAAATATATCTTTTAGCTATTTAGATCAACACTTAAAAGTAGATAATGATGTTACGATTGCTGATTATTTATATAAAGTTTATGAAAATTTATATGATAAAGAAGAAGAAATGAATAATTTGTATACCTCATTAGAAAGTGCTTCTGTCGATAAATATGATAAAATACTTAATAAAGCATATAATATTCAAGAATATTTAGAAAACAATAATTTTTATATGATTAAATCTAAAATTTCTAATGTTATTAATGGTTTAGGGATTGATAGCGATGGTAAGCGAAAACTAAGAGATTTAAGTAGTGGTCAAAGAGGTAAGGTTTTTCTTGGTAAAATGCTTCTTGAGGAAAGCGATGTTTTATTATTAGATGAGCCAACCAATTTTTTAGATGTAAAACATGTGGAATGGTTGACAAAGTTTTTAGTTGATTATAAACATCCATTTATAGTTATTTCTCATAATACTGATTTTCTTAATGGAATATGTAATGTAATATGTTCTTTAGAAAATAAAACTATAAAGAGATATAAAGGCAATTATGATGCTTTCTTAAAATTGCGCGAAGAATATTTAAAAGAATATGAAGCTAATTATGAAAGCCAACAAAAATATATTAAAAAAACTGAAGAGTTTATTCAAAAAAATATTGTACGTGCTTCAACAACAAAACGTGCTCAAAGTAGACAAAAAGAATTAGATAAAGTTGTTAGATTAGAAAAACCTACTTCTGAAAAAAAGATTATTTTTAATTTCCCATTTACTAATTCGTTTAATTTAAATCCATTAGAAACAAAAAAACTTGTAATTGGTTATGATAAACCTCTTTTAGCACCAATTAATATTACAATAGCATATGGTGAAAAAATAGTCATAACTGGGGCTAATGGAGTTGGTAAATCTACGTTTTTAAAGACAATACTTGGATTAATTAAGCCTATATCTGGGTCAATTAAATTAGCAAGTTTTAATAAAATATTATATTATGAACAAGAATACAAAGGAAAAATGGAAATAACTCCACTAGAGTATTTTAAAGAACTATATCCTTTGGTATTAGATAGTAAAATAAGAACTATTTTGGGTAAGGTTGGCATAACAGGTGATTTAGCGATTAAACCTCTTAAAGAATTATCTGGAGGTGAATTAACTAAAGTTCGTTTTGCTCGACTTATGCAAGAAGCATCAAATTTGCTGATTCTTGATGAACCAACAAATCACTTAGATAAAAACGCTAAACAGGCTTTATTTAAAGCTATTAGTGAGTATCCAGGAACAGTAATGATTGTTTCTCATGAAAAAGAATTCTACAAAAATTTAAAAATGAAAGAAATTAATTTTAGTAAGGTATAAAATATGAATATTAGAAATGTTGCAATTATAGCCCATGTTGACCATGGCAAAACTACTTTAGTAGACCAATTATTAAAAAAATCAGAAACATTACAAGCTCGTGAGAATATAGAAGAACGTGCAATGGATAGCAATGATTTAGAGCGTGAAAGAGGAATTACAATACTAGCTAAGAATACAGCTTTAAAATATAAAGGATATAAAATTAATGTTCTTGATACTCCAGGACATGCTGATTTCTCTGGAGAAGTTGAGAGAATTATGAAAATGGTTGATGGTGTGTTATTAGTTGTTGATGCATATGAAGGTGTTATGCCGCAAACTCGATTTGTATTAAAAGAAGCATTAGCAAACAATTTAATACCAATAGTTGTTGTTAATAAAATAGATAAAGATTCAGCAAGACCTAAGGAAGTTGTTGATGAAATATTAGAATTATTTATTGAATTAGGTGCAACTGATGAACAAATTGAATTCCCAGTTGTTTATTGTAGTGCAACTCATGGAACAAGTAGCTTAGATCCTGATATTACAACTCAAAAAGAAACAATGAATCCTATTTTAGATTTAATTATTGAACACATTCCCGCACCTAATGTATCAAAAGAAGGATATTTGCAATTCCAAGGTGCATTACTTGACTACAATGATTATGTAGGTAGAATGGCAATTGGACGTATCGCTCGTGGAATAATGAAACAAAATGAAATGGTTTCATGCATGCGTAGAGATGGATCAATCGTTCAATTTAGAATTCAAAAATTATATAGTTTTTTAGGTTTACATCGTAATGAAGTAACTGAAGCTGAAGCTGGTGATATCGTTGCGGTAGCTGGACTTCCTGATATTTTCGTTGGAGAAACCATTTGTAATATTGGACACGAAGAAGCACTACCTCCAATTAAGGTTAGTGAACCAACTGTAGAAATGTATTTTAGTACAAATAACTCTCCTTTTTCAGGAAAAGAAGGTAAGTTCGTAACAAGTACAAAGTTAGAAGATCGTTTATATCGTGAAACTCAAAGAGACGTAAGTTTAAGAGTTCGTAAGATTGGTACACATGATGAATGGGTTGTCTGTGGAAGAGGAGAATTACATTTAAGTATTTTAATTGAAAATATGCGTCGTGAAGGTTTTGAATTCCAAGTATCTAAACCTAAACCAATCTTAAAAGAAATTGATGGTGTAACTTGTGAACCATATGAATATGTACAAATTGATGTTCCTAATGAATACTCTGGACCTGTAATCGAATTAATGGGTAGACGTGGAGGAAACTTAGAAACAATGGAAAACGGCGAAACTCAAGCTAGAATTATATATAATATGCCATCACGTGGATTAATCAGTATTTCGACTGACTTTATGACATCTACAAAAGGTTATGGGACATTATCACATATTTTCTTAGATTATAGACCAATGGAATCAATAAATGTTGGTGAGAGAAAATTAGGAGTTTTGGTTGCTACAAACACGGGTAAAACTACAGCTTATGGTATTGGTCAAATAGAAGATCGTGGAGTCTTATTTGTGGAACCTAATACGGATGTTTACGAAGGTGAAATTGTTGGTGAATGCAATAAAGATGAAGATTTAGCTGTTAATGTTATTAAAGCAAAACAAATGACTAATCAACGTTCAGCAACCAAAGATACAACAGTCGTTCTAAAAAGACCTCGTCAGATGAGTCTAGAAGCTTGTTTAGAGTATATTAACGAAGACGAATTGGTGGAAATAACACCACGTAATATCCGTTTACGTAAAAAGATTTTGAACACTGAAGAACGTAAAAAATACGACAGTAAGAAAAAGGCTAAATAATGGATATTGTCGTTGTAAGCGATACACATGGGTACACAGGATTTATTGAAAAGTTAGTCAAAAAACATTCTAATGCTTATATGTATTTACATGCTGGAGATAGTTGTTTAAGAGAAGAAGAATTATATCCATTTGAAACTGTAAAAGGTAATTGTGATTATTATATAAATAATAGGATAAAACTAGTAAATATATATGGAATTAAAATATTAATGTTTCATGGCGATGGATTTATTCTTGATTTAGACATGTTAGTTAATTATGCAAAGAACTACGATGCCCAAATATTAATACATGGACATACACATATACCTTATGTGAATTATGTAAATGGTGTTCATATAATATGTCCGGGTAGCGTGTATTTACCACGAGTTACCGGTCCTACGTACGCACTAATACATATTAATAGTGCTGATGATATAAAAGTGGAGATTATAAATTATGAAAATAGACAATAAAAAAGTAGACTTATTTTATGATTTAGTTGATAGTGCTTGTATGACATATTATGAAGACATAAAAAGAGATTATTTAGAAGGATTTATTTCTTTTGCTGATGCTCTCATAAATGGATTAAATGATTCGAAATTATCAAATAAAGCGATAAAGAAATTAAATGATTTAATTGATAAAATCGAAAAAGAAGAGTTTCTAAATGAAGAAGTTCGCTTAGCATCAGAATTAGTATTTATAAAGGGCTTTAAAAACAAAAATATGTCTTTAGATTTTTTAACACCTGATGCTATTAATTACATATTCTCTTTTGTTTGTAATACAATTATTTCTCATAATTACCAAAATAAAAAAGTAACTATAATGGATACGATTTTGGGAGCAGGAAATCTCTTACAAACTATAATAAATAATGCGAAAACAGAAGTTTGTGGGATTGGAATCGAAAAAGATGAATTATTAGCACGTCTTGCAAAAAGTTTATCTGAGATAATAGATAATGATATAATAGTTAATTTAAATGATGCCAAAAATGCAAACAACAGTCTTGCTGAAATAATTGTTGGAGATTTTGGCGAAAGTAAAGAAATATATGATATAATATTAAAGAGATTAGATAATTTACAAGAAAAAGGATATTTTGTATATCTAATTAATAATGATTTCTTTATTAATGTACCTAAGAACTTTAGAGAAGATTTGGTTAGTAGAAGCACACTACTAGGTTTAATTGTTTTACCTCAAAAATTTGTTTCTAAGGGACATATTGGTAAAAGCATAATTATCGGTAAAAAAGAAATTTTAAAAGATTATCAGATGTCTGTAATTACAATAAATGATGATCTATCAGAAAACAATATGGAAATTGTTATGAATAAAATTAATAAAATGTTTGAATAAAAGGAGAAAATATTATGCGTAAAATTATGGCTGTAAATGCAGGAAGTTCTTCACTAAAATTTCAATTGTTAGAAATGCCTGCTGAAAAACTAATTGTAAGTGGTAACGTAGAAAGCATAGGCTTTAATGGTAAAGGTCATGTAACTTTTAAAGTTGATGGCAAAAAAATTATAGATAAAGATGTTAAAGCAGATGATCATGCTGAAGCAGTTGAAATAGTCTTAAATGGTTTGATTGAAAAGAATTTAATTAAATCATTTGATGAAATTAGTGGCGTTGGACATCGTATTGTCCAAGGTGGACCTTATTTTACTGGCTCATGTGTAGCTACTGAAGATGTAATCAACAAAATAGAAGAACTTATTCCACTAGCTCCTTTACACAATGGAGCTCACTTAACAGGTATAAGAGCATTCCAAAAAGTATTAAAAGATGTTCCTAATGTAGTTGTTTTTGATACTTCATTCCATCAAACAATGCCAGAAACATCATACTTATATGGAACACCATTAGAATGGGCTACAAAATATAAGTGCAGAAAATATGGTGCCCATGGTACAAGTCATGAATATGTTGCTCATGAGTGTGCAAAGATGATGAGTAAACCTATTGAAGATTTGAAGATTATTACATGCCATATTGGCAATGGCGCATCAATAACTGCTGTTAAAGGAGGAAAATGTATTGATACATCAATGGGCTTAACTCCACTAGATGGTTTTCCAATGGGTACTAGATCTGGTAATTTAGATCCTACTGTTGTAGAGTATATGTGCAGTCAACTAGGTGTTGATGTTCATGAGATCATTAGAATCCTAAATAAAGAATCTGGATATTTAGGTATAAGTGGTGTTTCAAATGATTCTAGATTACTAGAAGAAGGTTTAGATAGTGAAGATAAAGAAAAAGCTAGACGCTGTAAATTAGCATTTGATTTACAATTCAAGAGAGTATGTGATTATATAGGTAGTTATTACGTACTAATGGAAGGTGCCGATGCAATCGTATTTACAGCTGGTATTGGTGAAAATAGTGCATACTTTAGAAAAAATATTTGTGATAGATTAAAAGTTTTAGGCGTAGAAATCGATGATAAAGCAAATATGTCAGATAATAAGGATCCTAGAGAAATATCTACTCCAAATTCAAAAATTAAATTATTTGTTATTCCAACAAATGAAGAACTTGTTATCGCTCGTGATGTTATGAGATTAACAAAATAAAAAATAAAATGGTTAGTTAACACTTTTATAAAAGTGCTAGCTAGCCATTATTTTTTTACTTTTTCTTTCCTTGATTGGCAACTGCTTGTATTTTAGAATTAATAAATTCTTCATCACCTAAATAATACTTTGATTTAAATTGCATATTGCCATCAAATTCATAAACTAGGGGAATACCTGTTGGTAAATTAACTTTCATAATTTGTTCAGAAGTTAAGTGCTCTAAATGCATTATAAGAGCTCTTAAAGAATTTCCGTGAGCAACAATTATTACGCGCTTACCTTCCTTAATTAAAGGCATTATTTCCTTTTCAAAGTAAGGAATAGTACGCTTTACAGTATCTTCTAAACTTTCCCCAAGTGGCAAACAATCTTTATTGATATCTCTATATTGTGTTTGGTTAGCAGGATTTCTTTCATCACTATTTTCAAGTAGTGGTGGACGTACATCATAAGATCTTCTCCATATTAAGACTTGTTCATCACCATACTTTTGAGCAGTTTCTGATTTGTTTAATCCTTGTAAAGCACCATAGTGACGTTCGTTAAGATTATGATTTTTGATAACAGGTAGCCAAGATCTATCCATTTCTGTTAATACTAAATCAAGCGTATGAATTGCTCTTTTTAGATAAGATGTAAAACAAATATCGAAGTCATAACCCTTTTCTTTTAATATTTTACCAGCTTTTGCTGCTTCTATTTTTCCGTTTTCTGATAACTCTACATCAGTCCAACCAGTAAAACGATTTTCGAGATTCCATAAGCTTTCTCCGTGTCGGAGTATAACTAATTTCATATAAATAACCTCCTTATATAACAATATTATAGAATTAATTAGTAAAAAAATCAAATAAAAATAGAAAATCAAAAAAACTAATTGTCATTTAATATATTGATATAAAAGGAGGATGAAAATGAAAAAAATCATTTATTTATTAATATTTATTTTTCTTACTAGTATATGTGCTATAAACAATACTAAAGCATATAAAATAGAAGATTTAGAAAATGGAACGTTATATGAAGAAGAATTAACTATTGTGAGTCAAGGATATGATTATTATCCGAAAAAAATAATTGACTTTGAAGATTTATTTTTAGTGGTTGGATATGTAATAACAGGTGAAGAAAATAGTAAATATCCATATATAGCATTTTATGAAAATGATGATTTAAAGTGGTATAATGTTAATGAAATGTTTAAAGGTGGAGAATACGTAAGTGCTATTATAAATAGTAAAAAAATAATTTTAATTGGAAAAGATACAAAGAATAGTTTTATATGTGAGTATAGTTTAAATGGATCAATATTAAAAACTAAACAATTTATCTATAAAAATGAATTTAAATTCCAAGAAATATATTTAGGCAATAATAAATACTATATAACAGGAGAAACTAATTCAAATGATTTTACAGGTTATAACGAAAATAATACAAATGTTTTTGTAATTGAAATGAGCATAACATATGAAATAACTGATAAATGTATATTTGGAAATAATGGTGATAATATTTTAATTGATTCGATTGAATTTGATGATGAGATATGTCTTTTAATGAAGATTCAGGGTGAAGGTTTTTTCTCTTACAATATGAATCCATATATGATTATTACTTGTGATAAGAGAATGAATTTAAGCATAAATGAGAGCGTAGATTTAGAAAACCCTGATTTTATGAGGACAGATAAAGATAAAATTTATGTTTTTTCATGTGATAAAATGAATAGCAGTGTGTCGCGTATAAGTATGGAAAAGGGTTTAAATAACGCTAAAAAGATTATTTATTATAACACCAACAAAACTAATATAATTACAAACTATGATGTTAAGTATGACTTCACAAATGGTATATGGTGCACAAGTGTAGAGTATTCTCAAGGTGAAAAGCGAACGCATGAGTATGTTATTAGAAATCAAAAAGATGAAATAATTTCTAATTTTTTTAAAAATAATCAAAAAGGTTTAAATAAAAGTATTTATTTGATTAAGGGATTTATATATAATTTGGGCTTAGAAATTAAATATAATAATTGGAACATAAATGTCTCGAAAATGGTTTATATTAAATTAAAAGGTTCAGATTGCTACTTTAATGGTATAAGGGGTAGCAATGATACTAAAGAGTTAAATGATGATTTGTTTGGTATTTATGATGGAGAAATAAAATATAAGTTTAATGATTTTTATGTAAGCGCAGATGGTAAAGTTTATGTTCCTTTAAGGATAAATATAACTAATAATTCCTCATATAACAAAGGATTAGAATTAACGTTTAATGGTCAAGGAATACTAAATGGCACGAATATTGAAAGTGGATATATAATAGACGAAATAGGAAATTATGTCTTAGAAATAAGTGGGCATAATGATACAAAATATTTCCATTTTTATGTAAAAGATATGATAAATGAAGAAAATGAAGTTAAATATAAAAGATTAGATTTTGAGGTGAAGAGTGAAGAAAAGAAAATAAACAGTGAAAATGAAGTGAAGAATATAGATAATAAAAAAGTTGATAAAAAAGTATTCATTGCCTCACTTGTTTGTGTAGCTGTAGGTTTTTCAGTATCATTTATCAAATTTAGGAGAAAAAAATGTTTAGACTTATAATGACACTTTTATCTAGTATATATTTAAATATCTTTGATATAAAATCAAATTATGCTCTTGTTATGGAAAAAAATAACACTGAAGAAATCTTAGAAAAAGTAGATGATGTGATACTAAAAAGAAGTAATACATTTACCTTTAAAAATGATTCATTTGAAGTAAATATAAATGATGAAACTATAGAGGAAATAGTAAATTATTATTATCTTGATAATACGCTTTATATATTAGCAAAAAAAGGAAATGATTTTTACTATTTAATAATTGATACTAAAAACAATAAAGAAATATATTTTGATAAATTAGCAAATTATTTAAATTTAGAAGATCATTATGAGAATCGGAAAATAACATCTTGTCAGTTATTAAAAGATGATTTGATATTTGTTGGAACACTTGGTGATGAAGATGTATTCATAGGAAGTAAAGATAATTTAAAAATATTCAAGAGTTCTTATAGAGAAAAGGTATATAAAACAATATATTATCAAAATTATTATTATATGTATATTGAAAAAGATTTAATAAGCGAAGAACCGTTTGGAAATGGATCTAAACAAATTATCGTAAAACTTTCAAAAACATTTGATATTGTACAAATATGTTATTTAGAAGAAGATAATTATTTAGATTTCTTTATAGAAAACAATTTAATATATCTAAAATCAACAGTTTTTTTAAAAACCTATACGTTAAATTTAAAGTACTGTACAAAAGTAGAGATAAAGCCTTCAGATTGCGTTTTTTCAGGCAAAAATGGGCTGATAATCGTTTTTTCAGAAGAATGTAACATTTACTCGACGGATTAACTTTAATTAAATTAGGCGAAATAAGCAAAATAGATGAAGTTGACAATGGTAAGATAATAAAATTATCCGATTCATTTTATTTTTATAAAAATGGTGAAAGTATGTACTTTGATATAGTTGACTTTACAAAATTAACTTTCTCATCTAATGGGGCTTTAGACTACGAAAACTCAGAAGCAATTTATTCGTTTTTCGGAAAATGCATAGAGAAATCAAGAATATATGATACCTATTTTGATAAAGGAGTATATGGAAAATATAATGGTAGCATCGAGTATGCAACAATAGCAAATTTATCATTTGTTTTAAATTTTGTATATGATATTCCTTTAAAAGTTAATATTTTTGAAGGAGGCGTGTATAAAAGAGGATACCATTTATTATTCAATGGCAGGGGAACTCTTGATGGCGAAAACATATATAACAATGAACCTGTTTACGACTTAGGCTATCATACATTAATTATTGAAGGTAATGGTGAAAATAAGCAAATAAATTTTATTATTAATAATAATCAAATAGATTTTGAAGATGAACTTATAGACAAAGGATTATTATTTGATATAAATGAAGATATAGTGTTAGAACTAAAGTTTACTAATTATGATAATTATGAAATAAAGAAATTGAACTTCGTACATAGTAGTTGTGATAATTATACTTTTGAAAATGGAGTTTTAAAAATAAAATATCCTAAAGAAACAGAAGCAACTAACAAAGAAATATTTTTAAAAAGTATTATATTTGATGTGTATGGATTAGAATATGAATATCAAATCAATAGACTTTTTTACATAAATGTAATCCATAAAAAAACTTGTGACAGAATTAGTCCAATTTGTGATTTGAATAGCACAAAAATAAAATATAAATTAGATGATGTAAAGGCAAGAATGTTATGCTTACAAGTTATTAACGCAAGTAGTGATAAATATACGTACTATGGATTGTATAATCAAGAAATTATTATAGATAAACTTGATAATGATACTACATTTAAACTATTTTTAGTTTATGATTTAGGATCCTGTTATTACACAGAATATGAACTTGCAAACGGAATAATTAGTGCTAATGAGAATAAAATACTAAAGATTAATATTAATGCTTATGAAGAAAATGTAAAAGAGTTCACAGTTGATTTTAAGGAAAAAGCAGTAAAACTTATAAAAGTAAATAACAAAATAGTGTGTACTAGTGCTGAACTTGATGTTGAGAAGATAATAGTATTTTCAGTAATTAGTTTAGTCTCATCATTTTTTGTTGGAAAACTATTACAAATTATATTTAGAAGAAAACGTAAAACTATCTAGAAATGAAATAATTAATATGATATAATTATTACAAATAAATAAATGGAATTGGTAATAATTATGCAATATGTTAATTTATATATAGAGACAGAATATTCAATGCTTAATTCAACACTAAAACTAGAGGATATAATTTCATTCTCTAAAGAAAACGGTCAAAGCCAAGTAGCAATCACTGATTTAGATAATATGCATGGTGTGATTAAGTTTTATCGAAAATGTATTGAAAAGGGTATAAAACCTATTATAGGATTACATTTAACACTTCAAAGTGATAATAATTTTTATAATTCGATACTTTTATATGCTAGAGATAACATTGGATATGGCGATTTACTCAAAGTTGCTACTATTAGAAAAATAAAAAAAGATTTATTTATAGAAGATATCAAAGATTTATTAGATCATATAATTGTTATTTTGCCAAGTGATGAACATGAATTGATAAAAGCTTATCTAGAAGGTAATGAAGAAGAAGTTTATAAAATATATAAAAAATATGAATCCATCAAAGATTTATATTTGGGATTAGATTTACAAACTGAAAAGATGAGAAAATCAATTGATGAAATAATAAAGTTTTTCAAAAATAAATTACCAATGGTAGCTATAAATAAAACAAACTATTTAAGTAAGAATGATTACGATGTTTATAAAATTTTAAAATGTGTTGATAAAAATGTTAAAGATTATAAAGGACAAGAAAAAGAACATAATTTGAAATTAATTACTAGCGATGAAGCTACTGATTTATTCCGAAATTATTTGTTTTTAGTAAAAGAGACAAATAATATTGCTAGTAAGTGCAACGTTACAATAAACTTTGATGGTTATAAAATGCCTACTTATGATGATGGCAAGGATACGAATTTATATTTGCACGATTTATCGATTATTGGCTTAAAAAAAAGGTTATCTGATAATGCTATTCCTAGTGAAAACTATCAGAAGTATATTGATAGATTGTTGTATGAATTGAAAATTATTTCTAAAATGGGTTTTTCAGATTATTTTCTTATTGTATATGATTTTATTAGATATGCCAAGAAAGAAAAAATATTAGTTGGTCCAGGAAGAGGTTCGGCACCAAGTTCACTTGTAGCGTACTCTTTAGGCATAACAGAATTAGATCCACTCCAATATAATTTATTGTTTGAAAGATTTTTAAACCCTGAAAGAATTTCAATGCCTGATATCGATACTGATTTCCCAGATAATGAAAGACCTAAAGTTATCAATTATATGATGAAACGTTTTGGTAAAAAAAGAGTTGCCCACATTTGTACTTTTGGAACCTATGGTCCTCGTTCAGCCGTTCGAGATATTGCTAGGGTTTCTGATCTTAAAAATAATTATTTGGATGAGATATTAAAACATATAGGTGATTATCAATCTATAAAAGATGTGCTTGCTGATGATGAGTTATATAGAAGGATGTATGATGAAGATGAAGTAATTCGTTATGTAACAGATATCGCATTAAAGATGGAAAATCTTCCACGTAATACATCTGTTCATGCGGCTGGTATAATTATGGCCGATAAAGATTTAATCAATTATACGCCTTTAGAAGAGGGAATTAATGGATTATATCAAACACAGTATGAAGCTTCTGATCTTGAAAAATTAGGATTAGTAAAAATAGATTTTTTAGGACTTAAAAATCTTACAATAATTGATAAAGTTTTAAAAGAAATTAATAAAAATATTAATATTTATAAACTACCACTTAATGATAGTGAAACTTATAAACTTATTGCTTCAGGAAATACAAATGGAATTTTTCAACTTGAATCAAGCGGTATGAAGAATACATTAATGCTTCTAAAAACAAGTAGTTTTATCGACATTGTTAATGCCTTGGCTCTATATAGACCAGGTCCAATGGAAATGATTCCAAGTTTTGTGAGAAGAAAATTTGGTAAAGAAGAAATAGTTTATTTAAACGAGGACTTAAAAGACATACTTTCACCTACTTATGGTATTATTGTATATCAAGAACAAATACTTCAAATAGCTAATAAATTTGCAGGATTTTCTTTGGGTGAAGCTGATGTGTTAAGACGTGCAGTTTCAAAGAAGAATATGGAATTGTTGAGCCATGAAAAAAACAAATTTATAAAAGGATCACTAGAACTAGGACATGACGTAAATACATCCGAGAAAATATTTGATTATATATTAAAATTTGCTAATTATGGATTTAATAAAAGTCATTCTGTTGCTTATTCAATGATTAGTTATCAGATGGCATTCTTAAAAAGGCACTATTTCAAAGAATTTATGGCCGTTATGATGTCCGATAAGATAGGAAGTGTTTCACAGATTAAAACATATATTCTTGAGTGCTTAAAGGAAAATGTTGAAGTCTTAATACCTTCGATAAATAAAAGTGATAAAGATTTTAAAGTTTACGAAAATAAAATATATTATTCTTTGCTAGGAATAAATGGTTTAGGTGAAGTAATTGTTAATCAGATTATTTCTGAAAGAAATAAAAAGATATTTTCATCATATGATGAATTTATCGAAAGAACAAAAGGTTTTCTCAACAAAAAACATATAGAAAACCTAATATATAGTGGAGCATTAGATGACTTTAAAATATCTAGAAAGGCAATGATAGATGAATATGATCAAAGTTTACAACTAGCAAACTTTGGTGATGCTTTTAAAACGCAATTATCAACGCATATATTTGGCGAAGATGAATATACATACGAAGAGATTTCAAACTTAGAAAGGCTTGCTTTAGGATTTAACTTAAAGTTTGATGTCTTTAGAAAATATTCGCAATTCAGAAAAAAATATCATTTGGAAACTATGGACAAATTTAAACTTGGTGGTATATACAAGTGCATATTTATGTTTAGAAACATAAAAGAAATAACTACTAAGAATAGTGAAAAGATGGCATTTGGAACAATTTATGATAATACATTTGAATTAGATTGTGTTGCTTTTCCCAAACCATATAGTAGTATTTCTCCTATAGAAAGTAATAAAGTATATTTTGGGGAAATCAAAATAGAAAAGCGCAAAGATTCATTGCAAGCAGTTATTATGAAAGTTGTAAGAATAGATTAATGGTTATAAAGTATGGCTTTGTAACCATTTTTTGCTTAATAAGTTTACATAATTAGATAAAAGTAGCATAAACACTTGCTAAGTGTTGAATATATTAGTATAATATAGTATAATAAACATAATTAAATGGTGGCTAATATGATTAAAAGAATACCTAAATATGTGTGGATAACTTATTTATTACTAGCAATACTTCAGTTTTCGACTTATTACTTAACACAAGTAATAAATCGAGATCGCTTGCTATATGATTTTACAATTCATTTCATTGATGACAAAGTTCCATTCATTTCCTCCTTTGTTATTTTTTATATAATATCATACCCTTTTTGGATAATATCTCCACTAATCATAAGTAAAAGTTCTAAAAGAGATTATTTAAATTGGGTCATTACTGCAGTAATTTTATATGTAATTACATTTATTACATATATAATTGTTCCAACAACAATAATAAGACCTGTTGTTGAGAACAATAATATTTTTGATAGACTTGTTAATATGATTTACTCAAGTGATAGCCCCGATAGACCTACAAACTTATTCCCAAGTATGCATTGTTGGTTAAGCATTCTTTGTTATTTAGGAGTTTCAAAACAAAAAAATATAAATAGAAACTATCGAATATCTTCTTTAGTGCTAGCAATACTAATTTGTTTATCAACACAATTTATTAAACAACATTATATAGTTGATTTAATTTCAGGAGTAGGATTACCTATTATAGTCTTTTATATTGTAAGGAGGACTAATCTTTCAAAAATATTCTTTAAGGAGCAAAAAAATGATAATAAACAGATTTAATGTAGTATATTTTATGCTAGTGTTCATAACAATTTTTTTAATTGTAGCAGTTTACCTCATATTTAGAAAAAAAGAAGAAAAAGTAAAAATAAGATTTATCTCCATAGTTTGTGTATTTAATATCATCTTTTTCTTTGTGTATAAATATTGGTTATCACAAGATTTGGAGTTTTTACACTTAAGTCATTTAGATAAATTTAATTGGTGGAATGAATTACCATTACAGCTTTGTAATATTAATTTATTTTTAATACCAATTAGTTTAATTTCTGATAAGAAATTTTTGAAAAGTTATTGTTTATTTATTACACCATTAGGTGCATTTTTGGCAATAAGTTTTCCTGAAGCTGCATTTGTTGGTGATAGTATTTTTAAGTTAAGAAATATAGGATTTTATGGAACACATATGATATTGATTATAACAAGTTTCAGTATTGTTACATTAGGATTTTATAAGCCAAAATATAAAGATATTTTATTGCCTGCTATAACAACCTTTGGCTTAGCAGCAATTATGTTTGGAGTTAATACTATTTTAAGAAATACTGTTTGTCCTGAGGCAAATTATTTCTTTACTTATAAATGTGATGTTCCCATTCTTTCAACATTCTATAAGTGGATTCCTGTTCCCCTTATCTATGAACTTTTAGGAATTATTATCTTAGTACCATACTGTTTATTAGTTACTTTTCTTTATAACTGTTTTGTCAAGAAAAGAAAAGATGAACAAAATAAAAATAATTATGCTTGAAAAAAAGTGTCTAAAAGTGTATAATAAGTAAAATGAGTAAATTGTTGTTTAGGAGGCAATAATATGATAGTAAAAAGAATTGGTGTTTTGACTTCTGGCGGAGATGCACCAGGTATGAATGCTGCTATTCGTGCAGTAGTTCGTGCTGGAATCGACTATGGTCTAGAAGTATATGCAATATATAACGGATATTTAGGTCTTTATAAAGGCCAAATCGAAAGAGTATTTCGAAAAAGCGTTTCTGACAAATTAAGACTTGGAGGAACTTTCATTGGTACTGCTCGTCTTCCTGAATTTACTGAGGAAAGCGTTCGTTTACAAGCGATAGAAAATGTTAAATTATATGGTCTCGATGCTTTAGTAACAATTGGTGGAGATGGAACTTATCATGGAGCATTAGCGCTTCATAAAATGGGTATACCTACAGTTGGTGTTCCTGGAACAATTGATAATGATTTAGCAGGTACCGATTATACGATTGGTTTTGATACTGCTTTGAATACTGCTGTAGAGTGTGTGGATAAACTACGTGATACGTCAGCTTCTCATCATCGTTGTAGTATAATTGAAGTTATGGGCAGAAATTGTGGAGATATTGCTGTTCATACTGCTATTGCTGTCGGTGCTGAATATGTTATTTGTAAAGAAACAGGTTTCGATATGGAAGCAATGATTGATACAATCAATCGTGCGGCATTAACAAAAAATCATGCAATAATAATAGTTGCTGAAAACATGGTAGATATTAATATGCTTGCTGAAGAAGTTTCAAAAAGAACTCCTTTCCAAGCTCGTACAACAGTTTTAGGCCACATTCAACGAGGAGGAAAACCTTCAGCAAAAGACCGTGTCTTAGCCTCAGAAATGGGTGCTAAAGCAGTAGAAGCCCTTTTAGCAGGTGAAAGTGGTGTCTGTGTGTGCGTTGATGGTGATGAAATAAAAACTAAGAAAATAGCTGATATCTTAGATAAGAAGGATAGTAAGCTTAATGGTAAATATAAAGTATTTAAGAGGTTATGGTAAAAAATATTATGAAAAAGAAAACTTGTTATGTTACGACACCCATCTATTATTCAAGTGGAAGTGTGCATGTAGGAAATTCTTATACTACAATTGCATGTGATGCTTATGCTAGATTTCATAGATTAAATAATTATGACACATTCTTTTTAACAGGAATGGATGAACATGGTCTAAAAATTGAAGAAGCCGCTAAGAAAAAAGGCATTACTCCACAAGAATTGACTGATGAAATCGCGTTAGATACTCAAAAGTTATGGAAAGAATTGAATATAACTAATGACTATTTTATTAGAACGTCAGATAAAAAACATATGCGTATTGTTCAAAAATTGTTTGAAAAAATGTTAGCCAATGGAGACATTTATTTAGGTAGTTATGAAGGCGATTATTGTGTGTCATGTGAATCATATTTTACTAAAACTCAATTAGGTGAAGGTGGAACTTGTCCTGACTGTGGGAAACCTACTAGAAAAGTCAAGGAAGAGTGTTACTTTCTTAAATTAAGTAAGTATCAAGATAAACTATTAGAGTTCATAAAAAGCCATCCCGATTTTATTGAACCTGAGACAAGAAGAAACGAAGTTATTTCTTTTGTGGAAAGTGGTTTGGAAGATTTATGTGTAAGCAGAACAACATTTACATGGGGTATACCTGTGCTATCAAATCCTAAACATGTTATATATGTATGGATTGATGCTTTATCAAATTATCTAACTGCTTTGGGCTATACTGAAGATGATGAAAACTACCAAAAATATTGGGTTAATGGCGATAAAGTAGTTCATGTTGTTGGCAAAGATATTTTACGTTTCCATGCAGTTTATTGGCCAATTATGTTAATGGCTTTAGGTGTTCCTATCAATTATAAATTGTATGTTCATGGTTGGATCCTAATGAAGGATGGTAAAATGAGCAAATCAAGAGGTAATATAATTTATCCTAGAGATGTTATCAATCGTTATGGCCTTGACTCACTACGCTATTATTTATTAAGAGAAATGCCACTAGGAAATGATGCTATCTTTTCATATGATAGATTTATCGAAAGATATAATTCAGATTTAGCTAATGATTTAGGAAATCTTCAAAGTAGAACTATCTCTATGATAAACAAATACTTTGGTGGTAGTATTAGTAAACCTATATCATTATCTAGCGAATATAGCAAAGATTTACAAAAAGTAATTAATGAATCATTTGCAAATGCTAGTAATTATTTCAGTAATTTCCATTTTCAAAATGGTTTAATAGAATTATGGAATATTATTCATCGTGCTAATAAATATATTGATGAAACTACACCATGGATTCTGGCAAAGGATGAATGCAAGAAAGAACTATTAAATGAAGTAATGTATATGCTATATGAATCATTAAGAATAGTTTTAATAGCTTTACAGATTATTATGCCTAAAACAACAAAACAAATGCTTGATGAGTTAAATTGTCAAGAAGAAGATCGTACATTTGATAAGGCAAAATATGGCTTATATGATAATATTAAAGTTATTGAAAAAGTCGAAATAATTTTCAAACGATTAGATGTTAAAGCAGAGCTTGAGTATCAAGAATCTAAAAAAGTGAAAAAAGTAGAACTAAAGCCTGAAATATCTATCGAAGATTTTGAAAAAATAGATTTAAGAATTGGAAAAGTATTAGACGCTAAAAAAGTTGAAAAATCAGAAAAACTATTGGTATTACAAGTTAAAATAGAAGATGAAGTAAAACAAATAGTATCTGGTATTGCACAATATTATAAACCAGAAGAACTAATTGGAAGTAATGTTGTGGTGTGTGCTAATCTTAAACCAGTCAAAATAAGAGGCGTAGAATCAAATGGAATGATTTTATGTGCTGTTGATAAAGAATCACTCGAAGTAATTAAAACATTAAAGAAAGGTGAATATTCTAAGGTGCAATAATGAAAGGACTAAAAAAATTATTTCGTAATAGAAACTTTATGGTCGTTTTTAGCACAATTATCGGTACATTTATTTATTGTATTGGTATTGTCTTCTTATTAGATTTAACAAAATTTTATGCAGGTGGTATTACAGGTATTTCACAGTTAATCGTGAACTTAACTGGTAGCAGCATTGTTGGTTTAAAAAGTATAATTATAATTCTATTTAATATTCCTCTTTTACTTATTGCCTGGCGTGGTGTAAGCAGAAGATTTGCTATTCTTTCAGTTGTATCTATTGGTTTACAATCTCTATTTATAGCTATATTTGAATATTTCCAAACTCTAGGATTTAATCCATTTGTTGGCTTAAAAAATGATCCTCTAGCAATAGCAATTTTAGGTGGTCTTGTAACTGGAGCTGGCTGCGGAATATCTTTAAAACATGGCTCTTCAACTGGTGGTTTAGATATAATAAGTCAATATCTATCTTTAAAAAAACATATTTCATTTGCTAAGTTTTCTTTAGTAGTTGACTTATCTATAATTGGTATAGCTGCAATCTTCCAAGATGTGTCAATTGCTTCATATACAATTATCAGACTAATTATTACAGTTCTTGTATTAGATAAGATACATACAACTTATAAGTATGGAAGAATTACAATAATTACTGAAGAAAAACAAAGAATGCGTGATGCAATAATGAAACATTTCAAACATGGTATTACAATATACCAAGCAACAGGTGGTTACACAAATAAACCTAAATATGTTATTGTCTCTACAATCTATACATTTGAGTCACAAGATTTCATTGATTTAGCTAAAGAGATAGATCCATTATGTTTTATTACGTTCTCACAAGTAGCAAGAGTTGATGGTAATTATAACATTCAAGTTGTTGCATAATATTACAAAGAATATAAAAGAGCTAATCTAATTGATGGCTCTTTTTTGTTTTTTTTGATTAAAAATATTTAAAAAGTTTTATTAAAAAAGCAAAAGAAAAACAAATAAAAAATCATTGACTTTTTTGGAAAAAAGTAGTATTATATATATGGTACATTTTTATTTAAACCCACAAATAAGAAAGCCCTCTAAAACAAATACACCCACAGTATTTGTATGATATTATAATATTTCGGAGGAATAAAATGAATAAAAGTTTCATGGCAAATGCTCAAAATATTGAGCGTAAATGGTATGTAGTTGATGCTACAGATTTAACATTAGGTCGTTTATCAACAGAAGTTGCAACACTTTTAAGAGGTAAACATAAACCTACATTTACTCCACATGTTGATTGTGGTGATTACGTTATTATAGTAAACGCAGAAAAAGTTGCTTTAACAGGCTCTAAGTTAGATGATAAGATGTATTATCGTCATTCTGGATATCCTGGTGGATTAAAGAGTAGAACAGCTAAGAGAATGTTAGAACTTCAACCTCAAAAAGTTCTAGAAAAATCAATCAGAGGTATGTTACCTAAAAATAGATTAGGTGATGACATGTATAGAAAGCTTTACGTTTATGTTGGACCAGAACATCCACATCAAGCACAAAAACCTGAAGCTTATACACTTAGAGGATAGGAGGCAAAGTTATGGCACAAGTTCAATATTATGGAACAGGTAGACGTAAAAGTTCAGTAGCTCGCGTTCGTTTAGTACCTGGAAGTGGAAAAATTACTATTAATGATCGCACATTCGCAGATTACATTCCTTCTGCAGCCGTTAGATTAGATGTTTTACAACCATTAAATATGACAAATACTCAAACTAGTTATGATGTATTAGTTAATGTTTGTGGTGGTGGAATTGTTGGTCAAGCTGGTGCTATTCGTCATGGTATTAGTCGTGCATTACTTGAAGTAAATCCAGAATTTCGTGCAGTTCTTAAAAAAGCAGGAATGCTTATGCGTGACCCACGTGCTAAAGAACGTAAGAAATATGGTCTTAAAGGTGCTCGTCGTGCTCCACAATTCTCTAAACGTTAATCGATTGAGTTTTGTTACGAATTATTTTAGGGTCTGCGTATGTGGACCCTATTTTTGTTTATAATAAATATGGGCCTGTATTTGGTTTCGACAGGCAATTGGAGGTTTCTTAAGCAAGTTGTGGTCGCGCACATAAAAACGTAAGCTAGGTTTTTAAATTAAACGCAAAACCAAATCAAACTTTAGCATTCGCTGCTTAATTGAATGCGTACGATAAGATGCCGACCCTCAGGGCGTCTTAAAGTACTTCAGATACTGCGGGTTGGGAAAAAGGAATGCCTTGGCCTTTCTCCTGAAATTAAGAGGATAGGCAATAGTATCTTGCTTATTACATGCTATTGTACGAACTAAAGAAAATAAGATAAACTTGTAGAAGTAGAAATTAAAAATTGTTTGGACACGAGTTCGACTCTCGTCAGGTCCACCATTAAAAAAGTAATAGGTTTGATACAAATTGTTATCAAGCCTTTTTTTGATTAAGTTTAGTTAACAAAATAAAGTACTCCTTATATTTTGGACAAATAAAAAGCTGTTATAAAATACGTAAAATATGTACAAAAACTAGAATAAGTGTATAAAGAAATAGGTGGTGTCAAATAGTGAAAAAGCCTATGAATTATCAAAAATAGCAAAAGATTTAATGACATTTTTTGATGAAAACAAGAAAAAGCATGGTAATTTAAATGCAAGAATAAAGACATTAATTCCTTTTGCAATTACATTAATTGGATTAATCATACTATTAATAATCGGTGTTTGGTAGAAATTCATCAACTCCAATTAGTTTTGAGTGATTAGATAATATTGAGAATGATCATATTATTATCATTAATAAAATAACACTAATGGCTTGGGATGACATTGCAAATAAATTATATGATGGTAGAAGAACAGTGTTCAGAATGCATGAGGAGGTTTATTTTCTATGACAAAAATAAGTAGTAATTAAAAAATAATGAAAATCAAAAATCATACCGAATGAAATATGTAAAATCACTGAATAATATAAAGCAAATTTATCAAAATCTAATTGATGAATATTCAATCGCTTACTCAAACTAATAATCGCTTATTTTAGTGGCTAAAGTAAGAGATTAATTGCTTTAATGTTTGACAAATTGCTTACTTTTTGGTATAATATAAGCGATTACAGAAAAGGAGTTAGTGTTCATGCGTGAATTTAATTATATTTTTTTAAAAGAAAAACAATGGGATAATGAAATACTTGGGTATATTGGTCTTATTCACGAGTATAAAGGCAAACAACAATTATATTTGCAACAAAAACCTTTTGAACTTGATAGACTAGTTGAACTTGCTAAAGTACAAAGCACTGAATCTTCTAATGCGATTGAAGGTATAGTTACAACAAATCAGCGATTAAAGCAGTTGATGGAAGAAAAAACTACTCCTCGAAATAGATGTGAACAAGAAATTCTTGGTTATCGTGCAGTTCTTGAAATGGTACACGAGAGTTTTGAATATATGCCAATTACAAAAAATGTAATATTGCAACTTCATAAAAAATTATATTCTTTTTTGCCTACATCTTTCGGTGGTGTATTCAAAACCACAGCTAATGAAATTGATGAAATTAGATCGGATGGAACTGTTGTGGTTAAGTTTAAACCACTTGAACCATTTGAAACCCCTAATGCAGTAGATAGCCTTTGTAAAACTTATAATGATATTATCTCATCAGGAGAGATTGACCCATTAGTTGTTATTCCCACTTTTATACATGATTTCCTTTGTATCCATCCATTTAATGATGGTAATGGTCGTATGAGTCGTATTCTTACAACACTGCTTTTGTATAAGAGTGGATATGTTGGTGGCAAGTACATCTCCCTTGAAAAGAAAATTCACGATAATAAAGATGAATACTATGGTGCCTTGCAGCTTGCTTCTGAAAATTGGCATGATGGTACAAATGATGACACAGCATTTACAAAATATATTCTTGGTGTTGTTCTTTCTGCTTACAGAGATTTTGAGGAACGATTACAAATAGTATCTGGCAAGAAAACTGCAAAAGAAATGGTGAAAGAAGTATTTGCTGTAAAACTTGGTAAGATAACAAAAAGTGATATTATGGAGATGTGTCCTAATCTTAGCCGTTCTGCCGTTGAGAAGGCATTAAGAGAACTTGTAGCAGAAAAACATATTGTTAAACATGGTAACGGTCCTGCAACATTTTATATTATGCTTTAAAAAATTATATTTAATAAAATATAAATCTAATTAATTGTTGCTATAATTAATTCAAATATATTTTCTAATATAAAGGATAAAGTTATTGGTACGTTTTATTTTACGCATTTATTATGTGTGTAAATTGTACAATATAGTAAGCTAATCTCAATACAAATTAATGCATTGAGATTTTTCTATTAATTGGCGGTTGAGGTTTACTATTGTTTTTTACTAATTGGTATTATTTTATAATGTTAGTTTCCATCATCTAGAAATGATACAAAATAACCAATTTGGAAATTAAAGTTGAATCAGATAATAAAACACTAAAAAAAGAATATAATCAAGAAAAAAGTCAAAATATAAGAGTTTATTGGAATATAACCCCATAAACTATTTGACTTTTTTTGATTTACTGATATAATATAGACGACTTTAGGAGGTTGCTTTATATGATTATCAGACCAAAATACATAGAATTTATTAGGCCATATTTTAATATGCCATTTGTAAAAGTTTTAACAGGAATTCGTAGATGCGGTAAATCTACATTACTTGAAATGATAATGAATGAATTATTAAAAAATGGTGTAAAGAAAGAAAATGTGATTTATTTGCATTTAGATTCATTTATTAATGATGACATTACAACTGGAAAAGAATTATATTATTCTATAAGTTCTAGTATAAAAAAAGAAAAAGTTTATATTTTCATTGATGAAGTTCAAGAAGTAGTTGGATGGGAAAAAGCAGTCAATAGTCTAATGGTTGATTATGATGTTGACATTTATGTTACAGGTTCCAATTCAAAATTATTATCTAGTGAAATTTCAACTTATCTAACTGGAAGATATATTTCAATACCAGTTTATCCTTTATCATATGAAGAATACCTAACTTTTAAAAAAGAAGCAAATCAGTTTGAATCTGGAAAAGATTATATAAAAGAATTTATTGAATATGGAGGATTCCCATCAATCGCACTTCAGTCATTCAGCAGAAAAGAAGCATATACAATTATTAAAGATATTTACAACTCAGTTACATTTACTGAAATTGTAAAAAGGAATTCAATTAGAAAAGTCGATTTATTTGAAAGAGTAGTTAAATTTATTTTTGAAAATATAGGTAAAACTTTTTCGGCTTCTTCAATTATAGGATTTTTAAAGTCAGAAGGAAGAACAGTAGATGCAGAAACTCTATATAATTATATTTCATATTTAGAAAAAGCATATATAATTTATCGTGCCAATAGATATGATATTCAAGGTAAAGAAGTTTTAAAGACACAAGAAAAATATTATTTATCAGATCAATCGTTAAAATATTCAATGTTAAGTTTTGATTCAAAAATGGTTGCGTCTGTTTTAGAAAATATCGTTTATCTTGAGTTAAGAAGAAGACATTATGATGTTTATATTGGAAAGTTAAAAGCAAAAGAAATTGATTTTGTTGCTACAAAAGAAGGTAAGAAGATTTATATTCAAGTTTGTAGGAACTTGCCAGAAGATTCGGAAAGAGAAATTCAAAATTTAAAAGATATTAATGATAATTATCCAAAATATATTGTTACATTAGATAAATATGATACAGGAAACATTGATGGAATAGAAATTAATTATCTTGAAGACTTTTTATTAAAAGAGGAATACTAATTATAAAATAATATTTGTAATATATTTGACTTATTCATAAGCTAATGGTATACTTAACTAAAAGTTAAAACAAAAATGTACTAAGTTAGAGGGTAACAATGATAAAAAGAGATTTTTATTTAAATCGTATAATACATAATATGTGGAATGGTGAAATAAAGGTAATTACTGGTATTAGAAGATGTGGTAAATCGGTTTTGCTTTTTGATTTATTCTATGAATATCTTCTTCAGCAAAAAAAGTTAAAGAAGAAATTATAAAGATTGAACTCGATCAACGTAGAAACTATAAATATCGAAATACTATCAATTTATGTGAATTTGTAGAATCGATAGTGCTTGAAAATAGAGATAAGCAATATTACTTGTTTATTGATGATGTGCAGTTTACGCAAAAAGTTATTGATATTGAAAATGGTAATATAGAAGTTACTATCTATGACATGCTTAATGAACTTAAGGCATATAAAAATTTAGATGTCTATGTAATAGAAAGTAACTCTCATGCACTTTCTAAAGACATAGCAACAGAATTTAGAGGAAGAGCGACTCAAATTCATATTTATCCTCTTTCTTTTGAGGAGTATTATTCTTTTGTTGGTGGTGATGAACGAAAAGCATTAGATGAATATATGTTATATGGTGGTCTTCCACGTCTTTTGACATTAAAAGATGAGAGAGATAAAAAAATGTATTTAACATCTCTTTACAAAGAACTTTATATCAAAGATATTGTTGAGAGATATAAAATTGAACGTGAGGATGTCTTAAATGATATTTTAGATTTTCTTGCATCTCAAATAAGCTCGTTAACTAACCCTACAAATATAGCAAATTCAATTGAAAGTATGAGAAACGAAAAAATAAATCCAGCATTGGTATCTAAATATATTGAATATATTACCGAATCATTTTTGATAAACACTGCTAGAAGATTTGATATTAAAGGTAAGAGTTATTTTAATTATCCTAATAAATATTATTATGTTGACACTGGACTACGAAACATTAGATTAAATTTTAGGCAATTTGACCCAGGGCATTTAATGGAAAATATTATTTATAATGACCTTTTACGAAGAGGATACTCTGTCGATGTTGGTGTAGTATATGATAGAACTAATGGTTCAACTTTACAAAAGGAAATTGATTTTATTGTAAATGATTGTGATAGAAAATTATATATTCAATCTGCATTTAGAATGGATAATGATAAGAAGACAAGTGCAGAACTAGCATCATTAATGCTAGCTAAAAATTTCTTTAAAAAGATAATCATAAGAATGGATATACCACATCATTTTTATGATGAAAATGTCATTCTTCATTGTAATCTTATTGATTTTCTTTTGGGAAAAGTTGAATTATTCTAGAATATTAATTATAATTAAAAATACTGATCAGTTATACTAGGAGATATAAATATGAAAAAAATTACATTATTACTATTATTTTTTCTAATTACTATGGTTTCATGTGGCTATGGTCGAAAAGAAAATTTATTCTTTGAGGATTCTAAGTTATCATTTAATTTAGTTCCCAAATTACCTCATCCTAAAAATGCTTCTATGGTTTTAGTAGATACTGATCATGGAAATGATTCAAGAGTTTATATTAACTCTAATCAATCTGCTGAAGAGTATTTTCAAGATTGTATCGAGTATATTGAATCGTTATCATTTGCTTTTTGCGGAACAGTTGATTCAATTAAAGAAGATAGCGAAAACATTCTTGGAAAAGAGAATACTTACTATTTTCGTTCAACTAAAAATCTTTCCTCAGTTTTAGCTAAAGATTATTACTTTGAAAAAGAAAAATCCTTTATAATTATTTATTCTAATGGGAACATTGAAAAAAACAAAAATGGTCAATATTTAAAAGATGCTCATCTAATTAGAGTTTGTTGTACTTCAGGAGTCTATGAACCTAAATCACATATAGGTGATGATTATAGATTTGAGTATAATTATTTTATTGAATTTGGCTATGACCCAAGTATTTGGTTAGATGACACAATAGGAGCTTTCAAGTTAGAAATAATAGATAAAGGTGATTTCTTAATTGACGAGTTATCTAATGCTGATAATTGGTATAAACCTGGAACATTACTAAAATTTTATGTAAATCCTATTATGGATGCAGATTTAGTGATGTATGTTAATGATACTTATTATTCAAAACAAACTACAATAGAGGTTAATGATAAGTATGTTTGGGAATATACTTTTGTAATGCCTGAACATAATACTATTATTAAGTTCGAATTTGATACATCTAGTGATTTTTAAAACTGATCTTTGGTTAGTTTTTAAATTTTAAAATTAGTTATATGACAATGAATTACATATGAAAACTTTTTATGTTTTACTGGAGGATAAGAATTGATTAACGAAGAAATTGAAACAAAAATGCGTGAATTTGCGGAAGTATTAAAATATAAATTCAATGATATTTCATGGCTTAAGAAAGCCATGGGTTCTATAAAAATTAAAATTGAAGGACAGGGAAAAAATGGTTCTGAATATGCTAATGAAGGATTGGCTACTGTTGGTGATGCACTGCTAAAATTTATTATTGTAGATAAATTGTTTAAAGAGGATAATATTGAAACAAAAGGTAAAATAACAGAAATAAAAAGCTATTTAGAGAACAATTTAACGATGCAGAATTTGATGAAGTCTGAGGGATTAATTAATTATGCGTATAATAATTTGCATTTTTACAATGACAAAGATATTCCTGAACATGAAAAAGTAGTTGCAAGAAAACATGATATTTATGTTGAGGCTATTGTTGGAGCGATATTTTATGATTCAGATTATGATACTGCAAGAAACTGGATTTTAGTAAGGCTGTTGCCTTTGTTGGAAAAGTACAAACAAACTAAAAACTAAAAATAACTATTTCATTGTAGTGTGTTTTCTACTAACAAAAGAAATTAGAAAGTATATAATGTTTTTGCTCCACATTTGGAGCAATTTTTAATTATAAAAAATAAACATTCCTTGGCAAACAAAACTATACTATAAATTAAAAACTTAATTTTTAGTTAATATATGGTTAACTATGGGTAGGTGGTAAAAATGTTTTTTTGATGATATAATATTATTGTAAATTTACAAAGTAATTAAGATCGATATTACAAACTCTATAAAACAAAATTTTTTAGAAAGGAATGTATCTATGAACATTAAAATTTCAGAAAACATCAAAAGATTAAGAAGGGAAAAAAGAATTACGCAAGAAGAATTAGCGTTAATTTTTAATGTTACACCTGCTGCTGTTAGTAAATGGGAAAATAATGAAACATACCCTGATATAACATTACTTTTTCCGTTATCACATTTCTTCGGGGTAACGATTGATGAGCTAATGGGTTATGACTATATGCTTGTTGAAGAAGAAATAATAAAAGCTAAAGAAGAAATTCATAATGCTTGGTATGTTGATAATGATTGGGATAAAGCTAAGGAATTAGTTGTTGCTGCAAGATTAAACTATCCTAATGATTATGAAATAATGGTACAATATTTGTTCTTTGTAACAGGTGGAGAAGCTGATAATGATATAAATGCGCTTATCCAAAATGAAAAAGAAATTGTTAAAGTGTGTAATCTAATTCTTGAAGGATGTAATGTTGAAAATTATAGACTTGAGGCTATTACATATAAAGCAAAAGTATTATTTGCTAAAGGTGATGAATTAGGGGCCTTAGAATTATTAAATAACTTTCCATCATTTTATCATGCTAGTGGACAAAGAATAGAACAACTATACAAAAAGGGTACTACAAAATTCTATAATCAATTAACAATAAACTTGAATGAACTTGCTATATTTGTTGGTAATAAATTAGGAAAATATATTTCATATGATGAAAAATTATCAAATACCGAAAAAATAGTAAAAATGAAAAAATTAATTGAATTATATAATCTAATTTGTTTTGATGAAGATTATTATGTGCTAATAAAGGTTATTATTACTGCAATTAATGAAATAATTCATAGAAGTAAACAGATAGGCTTTTATAAACAAGAACTTGAAGATTTGAAAGGTGCCTATAATAACATTAAGAGCAAATAGGTTAGTTAGTCGAGTTAATAATTATCAAAATTCATAAAACTATTTAATTGTAAAAAAGTTTTGTGGTTAAGATTAAAATATAAATCTATTGACATTTAATATTTTTTGTTATTATATTATTACCGCTCGGAAGGTGGTGTGTTCAAAGAAACAACAACCGGATAAGGCGCAGACTGAGATGTCTGTTCTTTGTTCGGTTTTTTTAATGTAAAGGAGTAAAATAATATAGATTTCTTAAATGGTAAAATTAAACGTATATTTTTAAATACTTATTAGCTGCTTTTGGTAGTGCTTTAATTACATCTATTTATTCTATTGTAGATATGGCAATGGTAGTGCAATATCAAGGTCCTGATGGCATTGCAGCGTTTGCAGTTGTGGCTCCTGTGGAGAATATAATCTATAGTCTTGGCCTTCTAATGGGAATTGGAGGTAGTGTTATATTTAGTACTAAACGTGGTAGTGGTGATAATGAAGGTAATGAGAATTAGTATTTTACATCAGCAGTAATAGGCTCAGTAGTTTTAGCTATGCTTTCTTGGATAGGATTATTTATATTTAAAAAACCAATACTTTCTTTTTTTGGTGCAGATTGATCACTACTTTATTTGGCTCAAAAATATATTCGTCCTATTAAATATGTATTTCTATTATTTTTATTTAATCAAATGCTTGCTGCATTTTTAAGAAATGATAATAATTCTGGATTAGCAACAATTGCCGTTTTGCTTGGTGGTATATTTTATATTTTTGGAGATTATTTTTTTGTTTTTACTTGTAATATGGGAATATATGGTACAGGTCTTGCTACAGTGATAGGTTCTGTAATATTATTTTTGATTATGCTTACTCATTTTATAGCTCGTAAAAATATACTTTGCTTAGTCAAAATTCAAAATTTATTTAGTAAACTTCGTGAAATTTCAATTACAGGCTTTTCTACGTTTTTTATTGATGTTGCAATGGGAATTCTTACTGTTTTATTTAATAGACAAATAATGAAGTTTTTAGGTGCTGATGCTTTAGCAGTTTATGGACCGATTATTCAGGTAAGTACATTTGTTCAGTGCTGTGCATATAGTGTAGGACAAGCTTCGCAACCAATAATCTCAACATATTTTGGTGCTAAAAAGAAAAAAATAGTAGAGACACTTAAACTTGCTTTAGTAACAACATTTATTTTTGGCCTTTTTTGGACAGCACTTAGTATGATTTGTCCAAACCTATATATAAAAATTTTTATGACATCTACTGATAGAATATTTGAAATTGCTCCAACAATTATACGCAACATATGCCTGTTCATTTCTACTATTACCATTAATATTTATTCAACTTATTATTTTCAAGCTATTATGAAACCACAAATAGCATTTGTTGTATCTATTTTGCGTGGATTAGTTATAAGTGGAATTTTGATAATCGTATTACATATTGCGTGTGGTGCAAAATCTTTGTGTCTAGCAATGCCGATTATAGAAGTACTAGTTATGATTTATGTTATTTATGCCATGAGAAAATGTACTCATCTATTACCTGTAGTAGAAGGAAAGTGAAAAAAGTACATTGGAACATTTCATTTATTTTTCGACAAACTTACTTTATTTATAATAAAAACAGCTAATTTAGGGAACATTATAGTTAGTTTTAGGTAAAAATAAGGTTTTTTAAGTAAAAAACTTGATTTATGTAAATAAACTTGATATAATGTTTATGAAACTAAAGAGTAGTTTTGAAATGAGTATCTTTATAGCACAAAGCATTTTTAATATGTATTAGTAAACGTAGTCTATTCACAGCAATAAATAACAAATAAAGAAAATGTCTATTTATGCTTTTAAGGATAATAAGATTTAAGGAGGCAGTTATGAAAAAAATGAAAGTAGCTTTAGCAATTGTTGCATTATTGGCTGTGGTGTTGATTAGTGTAGCTTTTTTAGACAAAGGAGAACTTAAATACACCAATTCACCTTATTATGAGGAAATGGATGATATTTTCGTATTTAATACTAGAGAAGGATTAGATGATTATATTAAGACGAATAATGAGAAATATTTATTAGATGTAGATTCAGTAGAATATAATTCATTTGTGGAGTTAACTAATGATTATAATGAAAAATATTTTGAAAAAAAGGATTTGGCTGTTATAAGAGTCAACAAAGGAACAGGAAGTTGTAAGTTCTCATTAGAAGATGTTGAATATGAAGATGGTAATTTATTAGTTACTATTAAGACATATTATAGTAGAGAGTATGTAGATCATATACTTACAGGTTTTCATGTTATTGTTGAAATTGATAAATTAAAAGGATTTAAAAACGCTGAATTTAGAAGTGTTGGAGGTAAATAGTTTATCTTCATAATGTGATTATTAATTAATTTGTTTATACTTTATCTAAAAAAGAGGCTTAGGCTTCTTTTTTAAAATATAAGAAAAATTAAAACAATAGTGTATAATTATAAATGGTATCAAATAGTAGTTGATATTATCAATTTTGTCTCCATTGTTTTAAAGAGATAATTGAATTATAATATATATGTAAATTTACATCTGATGGCGCCAATTACTTTAGTATTAAGGAGGTATTTATGGATATAGGTAATAGAATTAAACAATTAAGAATTAAAAACAAAGTGACTCAAGAAGAACTTGCCAAAGCATTACAAGTTTCTACTCAAGCAGTGTCAAAATGGGAAAATGGTGGTTCGCCTGATTTAGAATTAGTCCCATCTATAGCGTTATACTTTAATGTTACAACGGATTATTTATTTAATATGGCAGAAAATAATGTTTTTGACATTGAAAAGAAACTTGTAAAGTATATGCATAGTTTTAAACTAAAAGATAGAATGAAAGCATTATATGACTTAGCTTTTAAAATGTCAATTGCAACACGTGGAGATGAAATTGAAAATCAAGAAAAATTTAATGAACTTATTAAAAATGATGATATGTTTTCATCAATAATAGGTCCAGAGGGTATTGCAATTACATCACTTGCGAAAGATAATAAAATATTTATGTGTTTTCCAAAAGATGATATATCAGATTATTCAAAAATGCTTTTAAGTAAAGATAGTCAAAGAAAGTTTTGTGAATACTTAAGCGATGAACTATTCTATAATACATTAGTATTATTATATAGTAGAAATGGTGGAAATTTCACTGAACAGTTACTGATTGATAATTTGAATATAACTTATGATGAAGCAAAATCAGTTTTACAAAAAATGAATGATTTTAATATTGTTGAGTGTTCAGATATTTTAATTAATGATACAACAATGAAGTTATATAAAGTATTACAAAATCCTCAAATTGTTGGTTTAATTTCGATGCTAGATATGATAGTAAATAGACCAAGAAATTATTGCTATTACTATGGTGGCCCCACTAATTATTTTAAACACAAACTATAAGGGTAAATATTAAGGTTTTTATAATATAAGGAAAATAAATCTTTTCTATATAACGAATATGTGATATAATAATATGTAATTCGTTATTGATTTGGAGGGACATTAAAATGATTGAACGCTATACACGTACAGTAATGAATGAAATTTGGTCTGAAAAAACAAAGTTTGAATCAATGTTAGAGGTAGAACTTGCTTGTCTTGAAGCATATGTTGACGAAGGATTAATATCAATTGATGAATATAATGAAATAAGAACTAAAGCAAAAGTTGATGTAAAAAGAATTAAAGAAATCGAAAAACAAACAAAACATGATGTTATTGCTTTCACAACGGCTGTTTGTGAGAATATGGGATCTGAAAAAAGATGGTTCCACTATGGATTAACAAGTACAGATATTGTTGATAGTGGTGAAGGATTGCAAATTAAAAAAGCTAATAAAATATTAAGCGATGATATATGTAAATTATTAAGTGTTTTAAGAGAAAAAGCTGAAAAATATAAAAATACATTATGTGTTGGAAGAACACATGGACAACATGCCGAAGTAACAAGTTTTGGATTAAAATGGCTTTTATGGTATGATGAATTAAATCGTGCTTATGATCGTTTTAATGAAGAAATTAAAAATGTTGAAGTTATTAAGATTAGTGGTGCTGTTGGAAACTATGCTGATATAAATCCAAGTATTGAAAAATATGTTAGTGAAAAATTAAATATGAAATGCTCAAATATTTCTACACAAGTTTTATCTCGTGATAGACATATTGGATATATAAATAGTTTAGTTATGATTTCGAGTTTGCTTGAAAAGATTTCAATGGAAATTAGACATCTTTCAAGAACAGAAATAGGAGAAGTTTCTGAACAATTTGCAGCTACACAAAAGGGATCTAGTGCTATGCCACATAAAAAGAATCCTATAGCATCAGAAAATATTTGTGGATGTAATAGACTTATGAAATCATATTTAAATGTTGCATATGATGATAATCCTCTATGGGATGAAAGAGATATTAGTCATTCTTCAGCTGAAAGAGTAATTTTAGTTGATGCTACTACTCTTTTAGATTATATGTTAACACGATATACAGCTGTGCTTGAGAATTTAGTTGTTAACGAGAACAAGATGCTAGAGAATCTTAATATGACTAATGGAGTAATATATTCTTCAAAAGTATTATTAAAATTAGTTTCTAAAGGAATGCTAAGACAAAATGCATATGATATATTACAAAGATTATCATTTGAATCATTAAACAAAAAAGTTTCTTTAAGAAAAGCTATTGAAGAAAGCGAATTAAAGGATGTATTAACAAAAGAAGATTTAGATAGTTGCTTTAACCCAAGTGAGGCACTTATGCATATTGATGAAATATACAAAAAAGTATTTACTCCTAAGGCAAAAACATTAGTAGTTTTAGGTAGTGGTTGGGGCGATGAAGGCAAAGGTAAGATTACAAACTATTTAAGTGAACAATCTGATTATGTTGTAAGATTCCAAGGTGGAGATAATGCTGGACATACAATTAAGTTTAATGGAAAAACTTATAAGCTTCATTTGATTCCATCAGGTATTTTTAATCCAAGTATTAAAAATATTCTAGGAAATGGTATGGTTATAAATCCTGAAGCTTTAGTTAGTGAACTTGAAGAGATTAGAAGTTCTGGTTTTGAGTGTAATAATCTTTATATTAGTGATAGAGCACATGTAATTTTCAACTATCACAAAGAAATGGATAGATGTAATGAACTAAAACTTGGTGGAAGAAAAATTGGTACAACTTTAAAAGGTATTGGACCAGCATACACAGATAAAATTTCTCGACAAGGTATTAGAATGATAGATTTTATTAGCGATGATTTTGAGAAACTATTCAGAGAAAATGCTTCAGTAAAAAATGAAGAAATTAAACAAATGGGTGGAAATCCAATAGACATCGAAGAAAGTTTAGCAAAATATAAATCAATTAGTCAAATGATTAAGCCTATGGTAGTTGATACAATAGAGTTATTGAACAATGCTTATAAAGAAAATAAAAAGATATTATTTGAGGGAGCTCAAGGTTCATTACTAGATATAGATTTTGGTACATATCCTTATGTTACTTCATCAAACCCTTCTAGCGGAGGTGTATCAACAGGTAGTGGAATTAGTCCAAATAAAATAGATGAAGTTTTAGCAATTGTAAAAGCATATTCTACAAGAGTTGGAAGTGGTGCTTTCCCAACAGAACTTAACAATAGCTTAGGTGATGATATCCGTGAAAGAGCAGGAGAATATGGAGCAACAACAAAGAGACCAAGAAGAATAGGTTGGTTAGATGGAGTTGCTTTAAAATATAGTACAAATATCAATGGATTCACAAGTATATCATTAATGCTTCTAGATATTTTATCAGGAATAGACAAATTAAAAATTTGTACAGCTTATGAGCTTGATGGTAAAGTAATTCACACAATACCTGCTAGTTTAAAAGACTATGAAAAGTGTAAACCTATTTACGAAGAATTCGAAGGATGGAATGAAGATATAAGCTCAGTGACTTCATTTGAGGAATTACCTTTAAATGCTCAAAAATACATTGAAGGAATAGAAAGAATAACAAATGTTCCAGTTAAAATCTTCTCAGTAGGTCCTGATAAAACACAAACTATAGTGAGAAAAGAAATATATTAAGTCGTGCTTTGCATGACTTTTTATATTTTTGACATATTTTGAAATTATGTCATTGTAATTTGCTAGTATAAAAGATATAATTATACTAGAGGTTGGGTGATAGAATGGTTAAAATAGGTAACTTTTATTATATGTTATATATAACATTCTTTATTATAATCTTTATGTTTATATATCATATATTAAAAGATAAAGAAACAAAAAAGCAAAAACAATTTCTCCAAGTAATTTTATTTTTGAACTTAACTCTACATTTTTGTAAACTCTTATTTAATCCTTATAGAGATAATTTACCAGAAAGTATTAGAAAAGTAACGTTTGAAAACATATGTGCAGTCTCAACACTAGTTTTCCCATTTATATATTTATCTAATAGTAAGAACTCAATTATAAAAAATTATTTCTATTTTATTGGTGTTTTAGGTGGGGGACTAGCTATTTTGATACCAACAGAGGCAATAGATAAAAGTCCGTTTTGTTTTGATACAATTAGATTTTACCTATGCCACTTTGTATTGATAATGGTACCTTTGTTAAGTGCTAAATTTGGTATTATTGAATTAGATTATAAAAAATCATACTTTATGCCTATATGTTTCATAATAATTGAGATGGTAATTCTCATTAATGAATTGTTACTAATTAAGATAGGATATGTTCAATGTACAGATATATCAATGTTTTTAGATAGAGATTATCGTAATAGTTCCTTTATTTTTGGTCCAACAAGTTCCTTTGATGGCATAAGTAAAATAATAACAATTTTTACACCTAAAATATTTAAAACAGATTATTTTGGATTAAATAATGGTATAGATTTTTATTTTCCAATTTTATGGCTAGTAATACCAGCATTTATATATTTACCAATTGTAAATGTTGTTATTGGATTGCCTTTTACTGGGAAAGATATAAAAAAAGAAATAATAGAAAAAAAGAACAAAATGGAGGATAAAGTATGTTAAGCTTCTTTAATAAATTTTTTGGATATGTTTATGATGAAAATGGTAATTATGTCCCTTATTATGATGATCTTGGTAAAGGTGCATTTAGTGATTGGAGGCATTTTGCATGGATTATATTAACTATAGTATTAGCAGTTCTTTTATACAAAGTTTTTAGTAAGCATAAAAAAGCAGGTAAAATAACAATAACTGTTTTATTAGCATTACTTTTTGTAACAAGATTAGTTAATCAAATAGTAAGAGCATGCATAGGTGCTGAAGTACCTGCTTGGAGAGCATTTCCTTTCCACTTATGTACTATAATGACTTTTATGTTGCCATTAACGTATTTCTTTAAATGGGATAAAATTAAAACACCAGTTTATGTGCTTTCAATGATGGGAGGCATTATAACAATTATTATTGGAGATTATTTTGATAGCAAATTTATGACATTTTCTACACTTGAGGGAATGACTGCTCACACGATATTATTATTAGTACCAATTTATGAAATTGCTATTGGCGAGTTTAATTTACAAATAAAGAAAATATGGCAACCAGTAGCCTTAATGTTAGTATTAATGCTTTGGGCAATGCTTGCAAACGATGTTTTCTTTAAAGATTATAATACTAATTATATGTATTTGAAACGTAATGCTTTACCAGGGAATCTTGGGGGAGATTATTACTTCCTAATTTACATAGCAATTTTCTTCATATTGTTAGGTTTAATTTTTGGAATACCTGAACTTTACCGAAAGATTAAAAACAAAAAGAATTTAGATAAAGCCTTATAAGGATAATCCTTAAAGGCTTTTTAAATGTTGATTTTTAATTGTTTTAGGTGTATAATATATATGTGCAGGTGTAGTTTAATGGCAGAACACTAGCTTCCCAAGCTGGATGTACGGGTTCGATTCCCGCCATCTGCTCCATAAGAAGTAATAGGTTTGATACAAAATGTGTCAGACCTTTTTTATTGCAGATAGGAAACTTTATCCTTTCCGCCAACGAACTATAGAGTCTTGTAGAAGTGCCAATAGGTACTTTAGCGGGGTCTTTTTATTTTAAGAGTATAACTGCGGAACGATAGATATCACTACGGAACGAAAGCCTTATCAACGGAACGAAAGGTATTGCTGTGGAACGATAGATATTTTTTATAAAATCTCTTTTTAGTTTCAACATTATTCCGTAATCTACTTGTAATTTTCTCAAAAAAGTGCTATAATTTTATATAAAGTATCATAAGAAGAGGTAAATTCATGGAAAATATCAACTATGCTAAAGCCATTCTAAAATTAAGAGTAAAACTAAATATATCACAACAGCAACTAGGACATATGTTAGGAGTTTCTTTTAGTACTGTTAATAGATGGGAAAAGGGACATCACGAACCTACAATTTTAATCAAAGAACGAATTAAAGAAATTTTTATTAATAATGACATAGATATAAGCGAGTGTAAATAATTATGGCAACAGTAAAAGACATCAATCATGCTCTTGTTGAAAGTACCAGACCCCCCCTTTATACAAATATGAAATACTGGGGGAAAAAACCACATAATATTTGGTATGAGTATATAAAAAATTACGTTCCAACTAAAGGCGTATTTTTAGATCCTTTTTCAGGCAGTGCAATGAGTGCTTTCGAAAGTGTAAGAGCCGGAAAGAAAGTTTGTGCATTCGATTTAAATCCATTAACATCCTTCATAATTGAAACGTACTGTAGCGAGTTTTCGGAACTATCATTCATTAATAAAGTTAAAAAAATAATCGAAGAAGTTTCATCTGATGACATTTACAAGAAATTATACTTGTATAGAGGTGATAAATATGTGGTTCAAAACGTAAAGTGGAATTTGAACCAAATGTATGAAGTTTGTTGTGTATCAAAAAATGGAAAAGATAGAGTGTGCCTTGAAAACATACAATTAGATGAAGAAGCTGTTGATTTTTCTGAACAAATAAATATGGACAATATGACCTTTCCTAGAAGAGCTTTTAGAAAATCTGTATCATTTACAGATGGATTCTTAGAAAATATAGGAAAAGATTTTTCTTCTTTGTATACAAAAAGAAATCTTTATGTTTTGTCACTGATATTTAAAAAAATATTAGAAGAATCAAATTATTCATTACAACAACAATTACTTTTAGGATTTATTCAAACTACTCATCTATCTACAAAAATGTGTGTTCCAAGAAATAAGAAAACTAACAGGGATTTTTCGACTAGCTGGGGACGCTCTGCATTTATATATTCGAAAAAACAAATGGAAATGAATCCGCTGCTTCTTTTTGAAAATTCTTGCTTAAAAAGGCAATCTGTGCTCCAATCAATGAAATACATCCAACACTATCTTCCTAAGAAACCTAATATCGCTGATATAAATTATGTAAAATTTGATCCTGCGAAAAAAATTGATATTTGGTATGGAACTGTAGATGCAAAAACAATTGATACAATACTTCCAGAAAAAACAATTGATTTTATATTGACCGATCCCCCATATGGCGGTTTGGTTCAGTATATGGACTTAAGCACCGTTTGGCTGTCTTGGCTAGAATTATTGGATGCAAAATATAAACCAAATTTTGAACAGGAAATAATAGTAAATAATGATAAAAACTATGAATCTTTTTCTTATGATTTATCTATTGCGTTAAAAAATCTTAGAAATGTAATGAAAGATGAAGCGAAGATAGTTTTAACATTTAATAATAATGATCTTCAAACGTGGAATGCTTTTTTAAAAGCATTAAATAATTCTGGATTTAAAATTGAAAAAGTAATTCATCAACAAAACAAAAGAACAGGTGAATCCAATGTTGCAAACAAATACGGAATGTCGGCTAGCGATTTTTACATTAGATGCAGTAAAACTGATCGAAACACTTTTAGAACCTTGGAAAAAGAAGAAATTGAAAAAATTTTAGTTGACACACTAAAAAACATTATTTTAGAAAGAAATGAACCGACTCCATATCAGATTTTGTTTAATGGTTTGTTATCAAAAATATCAATTCTAAATATTGACATATCTTCATTTGATACTACATTAAATAATCTTTTAAGGAAAACAAATGATTTCGTAGAAAGTGTAAATTCAAAAAATTTAGCTGGCAGCTATTGGTGGATAGCTGGGCAAAAATATAATGAAAAATCTAAATCTACATTATCTAATAAAGTCAGAAAATTTATAGTTGACAAATATAATGATTCATTATCACATGATGAAATGTTAACAATGATATTTAAAAAATTTCCAAATGGTTTAACTCCAGAAATTGATTTTATTGAACGATTATTAAAGGAAGTTAAAAGCAGTAATAACAAAGGTGGTAATTAATATGGCAAAAGAAGAAAAATACGATGAAAGAAATAAGTTGAATGATTTAACTGGTAAAGAATGGTTAAAATGCACTAAAAGTTTTTATTTATCTGAAAAATGTGCAGATGATAAAGACGCATTTGAACATCCAGCTCCATTTTTAATAAAAGACATTGAGAAAATGATTTCGGTTTTTACTAAAAAAAATATGCTTGTTCTTGATCCATTTATGGGAAGCGGAACAACGGCAATTGCCTCGTTTAATTTGGGAAGAAAATCTATTGGCATAGATCTTAGCGAAGATTACCATAATCTTGCACTAACCAGATTTGAAAAAAAAGGAATGGTTGAAGATTTAAACTATAAGTATATAGTTGGCGACTCACTTGTTGAAATTGAAAACATTCCAGAAGTTGATTATATCCTTACCAGTCCTCCATATCATAATATTTTAAAAAATGATTCTAAAGGATTGAGAAAAGATTCATCTGTAAAAGGATATCGCTCTGGCTCTCGCCAAGGAGTGGAATATTACTCAGATTTGGCAAATGACCTAGGGAATCAAAATACATACGAGGAATTCCTGATTTTATTTCAAAAAATAATGCAAAAAGCTTATCAAAAATTAAAAAATAAAAAATACTGTTCAATTATAATTAGTGATTTTACTGTCGACAAAAAAGAAATATGTGTTCAGTCGGATGTTGTTAGAATTATGGAAGAAATAGGATTTTCATTCGTTGGCACAATTATTTTGCTGCAAGATAATAAGCCGCTATATCCGTTTGGCTACCCATACGCTTTTAAAATAAATCACATGCATCAAAATATAATTAATTTCAGAAAGGAGGAAAGCTGATGGCTAATGTTATAACATATACATTCAAAGATTATACTAGAACTAGAATAAACTTTGATAGGTTTCATAATCAAGTGATAAACATGCCCAGGGCTACATTTAGTGAGATTCCTGAGCTAATTAAATTATTAAAGAGTTTAGCTTCATATATTCTTCTAATTGATGAAGAAATTCTTAAAAAACCTATGAATCCTAAGAAACTATATGAACATATTTTTTTAAATTATAAAAAAGGATTAGTACCATCAAAAAATAGAAATCTATCGTTTGAATCTACTTTTTTAAATATCAATGATACGTTCGATCGAGTTTATGAAAATGTTCATAAAATGGGAAGAAGGTTCAGACACTATACAGAATTGTTTTCTTTTTTCAATATTTTTCAAAGAATTAAAAAAGATGGCAAATGGCATAAGCAATTATGTGTTTTCGATGTTGATTCGTTAAAAGAATTAGAATTGACAGACGAACAATACTTAATGGACGTTTTTCGAAATAGACTCTTAAATTTAAATGTTAAAGATAATAGTCATATCGTAAATTGCAAAGGAATAGAATTATCTAATGATGCTGATTATAGGCCTGCTAGAGCCATTATACGTTATATGTACGAAATGAAAAGAGATGTTACTGATTTTGAAATTGCGGTATTGCTTGGAAGAATTGATGAAGTACAAAAAGAAAATGAAATACTTATTCGTGCCAATAAAATCGGACGTGAATTACCATATTCTTTAGATCAACAAATTAATTTATTCTTTCAAAGCATGCTATGGAAAAGTAGCGGAGGAGTTCAATTCACTTATAGCAGTTCGCAGGAACCATATTTTAAATTTAAGGTTTTTTTAATTATGATGGAAACTTTTGAGCTTGTGGAATACGATCGAATTAATCAATATATAAAATTGACTGATTATAGTAAAAAAATAGCAAGTCAGGATGTTTCTCTTGATATTCTTGACCTTGAGCACTTGTTGGCTATGATAGACAATGGAACAGAAGATACAAATAAGCTTACAAATATAATTATCAATAAAAGAACTGATGCTATTACAAAGGCTATTCAGGATGATGGGGAATTAGTTGAAAAATTAAATATTAGAAGCATACATTATCCTATTATTAAAAATAATAAGAGAGTTAGAAATCGTTTAATAATGGAAGTTTCTAAAATTAAAGCCGATTATTTGGATGAAGTTACTGGCAAAGCACCATTTGCTGGCAAAACAGGGAAAAGTTATGTTGAGGCTCATCATATACTCGAATTTAGTCGAGAAAATGGTCCTGATATAACAGATAATTTAATTTGTTTAGGACCTGAAAATCATATGTTAATTCATCATGGTTCTAAAGACGAAATAGATGCTTTTTTTGCTACATGTAAAAATAAAGGATTAATTGACTATAATAGATTTGAAAAAATATGTTTAAAATATCACTGTTTAACACCAGAACATGTAAAAACATTATATAAAAAGGGTATCTTAAACGCTGAAGAATCTCAAAAATTGAATAATTTAATTAGCATCAACGGTATTGATTCAATATTTTTAGAAACATTGAATATAAAAGCTGCAGAAGTATAATTGTTTGAAAAAGTGCTAACAACTATATTTCTTTGATTTAAAGGAGCTATTATCCTATTTCTAGGGTAGTGGCTCCTTTTTTATTTTACTAGGAAAGTTCATTTTTAAAGGTAAAAGAAAAGGACCACTATTTAGAGCATATAGTGGTCCAAAATCATTAAATTATATAAAAGATAACGACTTAAATTCCCATCCGAAAATGGGTTTTTTTGAGTGCTTATAAATTATTATTTTATTTTTTTATTATCATAGTGACATTACATTCAGGACACATCATACTTGCATATTCATCTGGATTTTCGAGTAGGTCTTTCATATCATACATTTCTTCGACTATCCAAAGGGGTACATTTTCTTCATATCCACAGTCTTTACAAATATATCTAATCATTTTGTCTTTTTCAATACTGTGGACAGTATCCGGTTCGATCTCGCCATGAGTAAGGTTCTCTTTTTTTCTTACGTTTTTTTTGAACTCATAAATTGTTTTTCCATCCTTTCTTTTAACATATTTACTATAATCTAATTTCATCATACTCCTACATTTATTGCACTCTAAAGGATCATAATTAAAAATAATTATAATTGAAGTTCTATATTCATTTAACTTTTTAGCTTTATTTATCTCCCAGTCTTTATACATTTTAGCTTTACAATCTCTATACTTATGATTTTTAGCTGCATATGCTCCATAATATCTTACTGTTTTAAATTGTTTAACTGGAATATGTTGGATTATTTTACTGATGAAATCAAAAGCAGTATCAGTAACTATTATTTTTTTGCTTTCATCTTCATGAGGATGATAATATCATGTAACTTTCTTTCCATCATAATCAATTATTCTTGACTCACTCATAACAGGGTGCCTGTATATCTAACTACATAATCTATACCTTTTTTGGTATCAGCAAATTGTTGGTTAGGCGCATATACATAAAAACAATTATCTTTTTTTGCATAAAGCATATTTTTAATTTTATAAAATGTTTTACCTAATTTATTATGTAAGGCATCTAAAATACATTTTTGCCATGATTTTCTTAAAAGGTTATAATTGAAATAATTAACATTTACAAATTTATTAGTCTTAGAGTCATGACCTCCTTCACTAATTAGCATATGAATATGGGGATTCCATTTAAGGTTTCTACCAAAAGTGTGCAAAACGGATATAAATCATGGAGTAATTTTATATTGTTTAGTTTTATCTTTTCTATTTCGTTCTCTTTTGTTATTAAAACTATAATTAATGACATCGTTAGCTGAGTTAAATAATTCATCAAGTAAAGATTTATCTTTTTTAAAGTATGATCTTAATTTAAAAGGTATAGTAAAGACAATATGTCTGTGTGTACAATTGAATACTTTTTTTGTATTTGCGCAGAACGTTGTTTAACGTACTTACTCCCACAAGAAGAACAAAATCTAGATTTACATGTATGAAATCTAAAGGTGAAATTACTACACTTAGGGCAAGTGTAGTAATCAAAGCCTAAGGCTTTAGTTTTGCAAACTCTAACTTTATCCACAGCATCAGAAACATAATCAGGAATAGAACATTTAGTAGACATATATTTTTGATATTCATCCCAATTATCATTAAGAATATCTTTAATCTTAATTTTAGCAACAGAAGAATGCTTAGATTTTTCAGTATGACTTTTAAGATAATTGTAATAAAGGAGATCAGAAGGAGAATCATTAAGATTATTTAAAAGGAGATGGAAATAGTGATCTTTAAAACAAGGATTAGAGTGGCAAGCATCAACCAAAGCATCTTCATATCTAAATTGAAATCTTTCACTAGTTTTAGACTCAAGTAAAATCCTATCAAAAGTATATATGAATGGATTAACATAATCAGGTTATTTATTAAAATTAATAAATGACATAAATCACCTTTTTAAAATTATAGCATAAATTAACGAAAAAGAAAACCCTCGATATCGAGGGTTAGGATGTTAACGAAGTTAACATTTTTTTATTTTCTTGGATAAATTTTTGGCAAAAAATCTATACGCTGCCATATACCCTTGTAGGAGGGTAAGCACCTACGACAAATGAAGAAAAAATAACCATTTTAAAATTAAGAGATGATGGCAAGGGTTATGGCGAAATCGCTAGGCTTACTGGAATATCTAAAAATACAATTACTGCCTTTATTCGTAGAGAGAAGGATAAGAAATATGATAGATGCTTAACGTGCGGTCAAAAGCTAATTCAAACACCTGGACATCGACAAAAGTTATTCTGTAGCGATACCTGCAGAAGGCTCAACTGGATTAAAAAAGGTAGAAAAAGCATAAAAATGAGGGAGTTTAAGTGCAAATGCTGTGGTCGTACGTTCTTTGGATACGAGTCACAACATCCATCATTTTGTTCTAGGGAATATTTCTTTAAGTCAAGAAGAGGCGATAATGATGGAACTAACTAATATAGAGAAATATTTAACTTCTTTAGCACCAATGACTAGCTTCTTTGAAGCAAAACAAATTACCCCTGACGAATACATAAAAGCAGAGTCTTTTTTAGCAAAAAAGTATTGTATCAAAGATGATGATATTCATCGTCCTAATCGCTTGATAATTAAAGGTTTTAGAGTGATGTATATGTATGACAAAAAGGAGGAAAAACATGGAAAAGAAGATAATCCAAATAGACGCGTTACCGCAATTAAAAAGAAAACTTAGAGTAGCTGCTTACGCTAGAGTATCCTCTGCAAAAGATGCAATGCTTCATTCATTATCGGCACAGGTGAGTTATTACAACAAGTGCATCAGTTCGCATGACGATTGGGAGTTCGTTGGTATCTATGCAGATGAGGGCATTTCTGGAACAAAGGAAGATAGAGATGAATTCCAAAGAATGATCAATGATTGCAGACTTGGGAAAATTGACCTTATCCTTACTAAAGCCATATCGAGATTTGCAAGAAACACTATGACAATGCTTGAGACGGTGAGAGAGTTAAAAAGCCTAAATGTAGATGTATTCTTTGAAGAACAAAAACTTCATTCAATAAGTAATGATGGCGAGATGGTTCTTACATTGCTTGCATCAGTAGCTCAAGAAGAAGCTAGAAGTGTATCAGAAAACCAAAAATGGCAAATTAGAAAAGATTTTGAAAAGGGCCTTATATGGGGTGGCAATAACACTTATGGATACAAAATTGTAAATAAAAAGATGGTATTGGTTCCTGAACAGGCAGAGATAGTGCAGAGAATATTTCGACTTTATATTGTTGGCCTTGGCTTTCAAAAGATTAGCAAATTACTAAACGATGAAGGTATTCCTGCGATGTATGCAAAAAGGTGGAACAAGCAATCGCTGCAGCAGATAATAGCCAACATCAATTACACTGGCGACTTATTGCTTCAGAAGACCTATCAAGAAAATTACCTTACAAAAAAGACAAAAATCAATAAAGGTCAACTTGAACAATTCTTTGTAGAAAACGACCATGAAGCAATCATCACTAGAGAAGAGTATTACGCTGCTTTGGAAATTAGAAGAAAAAGGGCTGAGTATTTCAAACTATATAAATTCAAAGTGCACGCCTATCCTTTGACGGGATTTGTTAGATGAGGAAACTGCGGTAAGAACTATAATCACAAAAAAACAAGATATACATAAAAATGGTCATGCACAACTTACCAAAACTTTGCAAAACGGAATGTGATGCCAAAAGCGTGCCTGATGTAGAGTTAACAAGAATCACACTAGAGGTTCTTAATATCAAAGAACTAGATAGAGACCTTGTTGAAGAGAAACTTGAGGTTATTGAGATGCTTAAAGACAATAAGCTTATATATCATCTAAAAGATGGAAGCACTGTAGAAAGAACCTGGAATGATATTTCAAGAAGAAATTCCTGGACTGAAGAAATGAAAAAAGAAGTTAGAAGAAAATCATTAGCCCTTATTGGAAAGGGGAAACAGCATGGGTAAGGTTACGATTATACCTCAAAAGATAGATCCTATTACACAAATGGCACATGGCATCATCAAAAAAAGAAAGGTTGCTGCCTATGCTCGTGTTTCAACAGAAAGTGAGGAACAAGCTACATCCTATGAAGCTCAAGTTAATTACTACTCATCTTATATAAAGGAAAAGCCAAACTGGGAGTACGTCGACGTTTATTCTGATGAAGGAATCACTGGCACGAACACCAAAAGAAGAGAAGGCTTCAACAGAATGATTAAAGATGCGTTAGATGGGAAAATTGACTGCATCATTACTAAGTCGATATCACGTTTTGCAAGAAATACCTTAGACACAATCAAGTACGTAAGAGAATTGAAATCAAATGGCGTCTTTGTACTTTTTGAAAAAGAGAACCTTGATACTTCTGATCCAAAAATCGAACTTATTCTTACGATTATGGCTTCTATTGCACAAGAAGAAAGCCGAAGCATATCTCAAAATGTTACTATGGGCAAGCGCTGGTGCGTTCAAAATGGTAAGGTATCATTTGCTTATGCATCATTCCTTGGATACGATAAAGTCGATGGCGAGATAATAATCAATGAAGAGCAAGCAGAGTTTGTAAGGCTTATCTACCACATGTACTTAATGCAGGGCAAAACAAAGAAAGCAATAGCTGACTACTTAAATGAGAATGGTGTTATAACTCCAAGCGGTAAGGGAAAGCAATGGACAATCAACAATATCGCCTCAATCCTTACAAACGAAAAGTACAAAGGTGATGCGTTGCTTCTAAAGACTTATATTGCGGATTTCCTAGAACACAAATCAGTCAGAAACAATGGAGAGGTAGCACAGGCTTATGTAGAGAATAACCATCCTGCTATCATAAGCCGTGAAGACTGGGAACTGGTCCAAGCAGAAATGAAAAAGCGCGAACGTGTTGGTGCTCCTATTCAGGAAACACAATCTTCTCATCAAAAATCAGATGCGAGCATTGTGGTTCCTTCTATGGAAGAAAGGTATGGCATAAAGGCAGCACGTATGAAAAGCAAGTGTTCCAATGCAACGAAAAATACGACAAGAGCCACACACTATGCAAGACTTCTCATTTCACTGAAGATGAAATTAAGCAAAAATTCATGCTTGCCTATAACGAAGCAATTACAGATAAGCAAAGAATTATTGATGATACCAAGGAAGTCATAGCCTTACTATCCGATACCGTTGAAATTGAAAAACGAATAGAAGATGCAACTACTGAAATTGAAATCTTAGCAGGTCTAGTTGAAAAACTAGTCCAGGAAAATGCATCAAAGATTCAGAATCAGGACGATTATGAAGCTAGATACCAAGCGTTAGCACAAAGATATGATAAAGCTAAAGACGGACTTGAAGAAGCTAGTGATGAGTTGTTTCAAAAGAAAGCTCGACAAAAGAACCTAGAAGCGATTGTAGCCAAGATGGAAAAATTGGATACGGTGTTACTTAAATGGTCTGATGAGATTTGGTTAATGCTTATTGAAGAAGCGGTGGCGCATGAGAATGGAACACTGACTTTTAAATTCAAAAACGGATACAACATCACAAAGTAAAATTTACACCAGTCGAAAGGCTGGTTTTTTGGTTGCTGCTCGGTAGACAAAATGAAAAGAAAGTGATATAATATAAGTCTCTGATAAGGAAGGATTAGTTTCCTCAAAGTACTTGAGTAACGGGATTTATCTAAAATGCATTATGCGAGTGGCGTGTGTTAGATAGGTAAACTTACAAAAATTATTTTGATTAAATTAAAACTTATTGCAAAAGGGCTAAGTGTACTTACTGCTAGAAGTGGGCTTACTCTATATCGGCATAAGTCTTTTTTAATTCCTCGGACGAAGGAGAAATAAACATGAATTTTAAAAATTTACGTGACCACTTAGATGAGGTCCAGCAAAAAATTAGTTATTGGTTTGATAACACAGACCTACTGCTTCAAGCTTTCACAAGAAGCTCTTATTCAAAACAATATGGTGGAGAAAACAATGAGGTACTTGAATTCTTAGGCGACAGAGTACTTGATATGTATGTCGTTAAGGTGATCGCAGATAAATTTGGATTCGTTAAGTCTCAATCAGAATACTATGATGAAGCAAACGACAATGACGAATTCTGTATCGTAGCTCATAAAAATGAAGGAGACTTCACAGAGCTAAAAAAAGAAATCGTAAACAACATAACACTCGCAGATAGAATCGATAAGCTAGGATTCTTCAAATATATGTATTTAGGTGACAGCGATTTAGATAATCCAAAATTTACTGAAAACCTAACTAAAGTTAAAGCGGATTTGTTTGAGTCAATTCTAGGTGCAATCGCAATTGATAGTGACTGGAATCCTGATGAATTACAAAACTCTGTAGAGTTCATGCTTCAGATTGATAACTTTCTAGCAAACGTTGATACTGAAGAAGAAAGACTAGAAAAGTTTCAGGAAGAGAATGCCATCAATACATTAAAGGAAATGGCAGAGCACGGAAGATGTTCCTTTCCTGAATATACTCAACCAGACGAGATGGTTGAAATGAATGATGGTAGAATGATGTGGGAATGCACATGTTACATTAGAAGCTGGTCAATGAGACATGCAGCTTATGCCACTTCAAAGAAAGAAGCAAAAAGATATGTGGCATATTTGATGCTTTGCGATTACTTCGGACTTCATGATGAGTTCGATGAGCAAGACTAATGAAAGGAAAGGTATATGACCAGAAAATTAAAAGTATATGAACAATCAATGGGTGGAGAAAACTATACTCTAGTTCCTACCATCATATTAAAAGGGCAATGGTTAAAGACTGCCGACTTTGAAGCAGGCGATTATATTGAGGTTGTTTGCGAAGGAGATAAGATTACTTTAACAAAAACGACCCCACCTGAAGCTTCAAACAAAAAGTCATTAGAAGAAAGGGTAAAAGATCTAGATTCAAATCAAAGAAAGAAGCTAGCTGACTTTATTGAAAAATTATAGAGATGAATTATTTATTTTGGGATACTGAACGTATCAGGAATACAAAAATTTATATGTCTGCTGTGATTCTCACTGACGAGAAGTTTAATGTGATTAAGGAAGAAAGAGGTATAGATTTAAGTGTTGATGTTTCATCAAGACATGCACCAAAAAGAAAAGTGGCGGAACTAAAGGATGAATCCACACTGTTTCCAGATTTTGAATCGCACGCAAATTCGCTTATGAGTTATTTGAACTCTGCTGTTTCTGTTTGCTTTGGAAAAGATGATTTTGTTTCTTTAAATGACCAACTTAAAATTCATAATATGGCCGAATTAAAGGGTAGTTATTACGATTTGCAAATGTTTGTACATTCTATAAAAAGCGAAAATTTATCTAATCTTGCTGCAGTTAGTAAGTACCTTAACGTTAAGCACAACGCGCATGATCCTTTAAGTGATTCGTATGTTACAATGGAATTATTCAAATACCTTAAATCAAATTATGATATCGAAGAAGCAAAACTTCCAATACCTAATAAAAACGTAATTTTAGACATTGAGGTTAATGGCACATTGATTGCACGAAAGAAGTGAGGATTACTAAGATCAGAATAAAAACGAAATTAACGAAGATGATTGATAAATTATAGGAGGATGATACTGTGGGAACTCTATCAACGACAAAAATTAAAACTAAATTAATACCTTTATTAATGAATGGTGGACTTTTTATAGCTGTTCCTTTTGATATTCCTAAGGATAAACTGGTAGAAACTATCGATCCATACCTTAAGGGACGCCAAAACGAGAAAGCAATAAAAAAAGAAATCTTCAAAATTCATGAAGATTTAAATAAAAAAACAAGCGAGTATTATCTCGTTAATCAAATGGTTAGCACCATTGCCGATATTTCTCAGGATTTGGTTAACAAAGCAAGTTTGGTCGCAGCTGAAGACGTAAAGACTATGTGCATGATTTTAGCAAGAACAGTGTCTTCGTTTAGCTCAGCTCAGTTATTGTTTAACTTTTCGTACTATATTGAATTTATCACCATTCTAAGAATGGTTTATGAACAATGCGGATATGTGGTATCATGGGCGGATAAGGGAGAACAGCCAAAAAAGGGGCCTCAATCTATTCAGACATCAAAGTTTCAACAATTTGTTCCATCAGCAAATACTACGCTATATGGTGAATTAGCAGAAACTGCTCATCTAGATATACATAAAGCCAGAAAGCTTCCTGGTGTTAAAAATGAATACGAGGATGGTAACGCATTGGTATTAGCTTCACATACTAAAACAAAAGAAAACTATCACATTTTCGAAGAAGTTTTTTTAGTACTAGTTGATACATTGGACTATTTTGTTAATAAATTTTTCGGTGATGACTCAGATCTTCTTAAGTATTTAGAAGTTGTTAAACTTAACAGATTTTGTATAATTTCTATCTCAAAAAAAGGATATATTGATGATGCTGAAATATTGAAAGAATTTCCCAACATCAAGGAAGATGCATTCAATGGATTAGATCAAGAATCTCAAAAATTGATGTTAGAGAAATTTGGTTCGATTGACAATTTTTGGGAAGCTTTGAAAAATAGTCACAGATAAAACTTATTTAACAGGGGTGTCCAAAATAGTCTAAGGGTGTTCAATTCACTTTAGGGGGTTCAAAAAATAAGACAGGGGTGTTCATTTTCTGAGTAGGGGTGTTCACTTTGTATTAAAATGGTTCATCTTTGCCATTTAAAAACATTAGTCTTGATACATTAAATATTAGGTGTCAAGACTATTTTTTATGATTTTTTACCGATTTTAAGGTCAAAATACTCATAAATAAACTAAATTTCTATCAGGTTTTTTAGTCTGGTGGATTTTTTATTTGCCTTTGTATTAAAATTATAGCTTTTTATCGTTTTTCAAGGATAGGTGTTAGAACGTTTACTAGGGTTGCTAGAACGATTATTTCGACACCCCTAAGGAATGGAAATTGTAATTATGATCCTTTCCTTAAAGGTCTAAAAGAACAGGGTTGTGATGGACCTGTTACCTTTGCAATAACGCAGATAGAGAACTACATCAATAAACAAGCACATAAATAAATGAAGGAAAACTTATGAATAAAATTTTATTTAATATTATATCTGTACTAGTAACTATGGTAATTTTACCGCTTATTTCTTTTGCCGGTATAAAGCTTATTGCATAGCTTAATGCAGAGATAAAAGACGAAAACGCAAAAACTCAATTAACTACTGCGATTGCAATCGTCACAAATTCCGTTAGGAGCGTGTTTCAAACTTATGTTGATACACTTAAGAAGAATGGAACATTTGACGTGGAAAGCCTAAAAATCGCCCTTGCAAAAGCGAAGGACGAGGCTCTTTCTCAAATGAGTGATGAAATTAAAGAATACATAACAACAAACTATGGTAACCTTGAAAATTGGCTTACTACACAGATTGAAGCAACTATTAACATTTTGAAGAATAATTATCAAATCAGCCTACTTGAGATTTATTTCTTGGGTAGGTTCTTTTTTTGTGCCTATAATATTGACATATACACCAAAAGTGTATATAATTATATATAAGAAAAAAGTGTATGCTTTTCGTGCATACAAAAACTCGATATACAGAATAATTATTTTTTGATATACTTTTAGTACAAGGAGTTGAATAGCGTGTTTGAACTTAAAACCAATGAAGAAATAGGTGCTTATTTAAAGAAGTTGATTTTATCAAAGTATCTATCTTGTAGGCAATTCTGTGTTGCTTATATTGATTTAACGTATGACTTTTCGGATGATCCACAAGATTTACGTAGTGATGAGATAAAAAAGCTTACAAATAGGCTCTCACAAATCTTAAAAGGCAAAAAAGGTATTCAAACTTACGACTTGCCAATTTTCTCTGAACTATTAGGTGTATCATGCGAACAAATGCTTTCTGCAGGGGCGGTTTGCAAGCCTATCACTAATAGAAGAACCAACTACAACATTGCGTTTTCAACCGATGAACGTGATTGGATTGAATATATAAATCGTGAGGATTGTATTGCTTCTTATGCAGATGAATTTGGTAAAACAGTCGTGGACTACGCTATCGAATTTAAGAACTATGGTTTTATCAGGTTTTTAATTAAGAACGGCTATATTACTTTAATCTCTGATGACAAGTGCTTGGCTGGTTTTAACTTTGGAGCAAATACCTCATTAAAAGTTAGACCTTATGAAGCTAGAACATTTGAAAACGAACTTTATGAAAATAAAATTCTAAGAACTCAAATAATAGCATTAGCTCTTGAACATGGCGATTATGCTGTGCTGGATGAGATGAGAGCGAGAGAGTTTCCTCCTCAACTAACAATGTTCAAAAACAACGTTCATGGAGTCAAGTTTATAGAGTATTATGACGAACAATATATTGAAGCCATTTTACATTCTAAATCAAAGGTTATTCAATATTTCTGCGAAGAATACTATGTAAAATCACACTGGCAGAATGAAGAGTTTTTGTGGATGTTTCCGTTCATGGGCGAGCTGATTGTTAAGGCTGTAAAAGCGAATAGCATCAAAGCAATAACACTATTAGATGCAGCAATTAAGCATAACGAAGAAACCTATAATAACTTGAAAAAGTCTATTCTTTATGTGGCTAAACGCAAAAAAGAAGATTTCCGTAGGAACATAGGCTTCCAAGAAGTGATTGCTGATGTTCTTCGTGATTATCATATCTCCGAAGAGAAAAATGTAATTTGCTTCTGGTGTTATATCTTTAAAGAAACTCATCAAGTTGTAACAAATGTCATATTCGCTGATGTTCAATCAAAGAAGCCAGAAATACAAAGCAGAATTGATAGACTTAACGAATTATATTCTCAAATTATAAACATTAAAGACCATTTGATTAAACAATAATTGCTCCTTGAATATTCAAAGGAGGTAATCAAAATGTCAAAGTACAATACCATCGAGGTATGGAATAAATTTTACGGAAAAAAAACTGAAGTATATGATTATGCAGGGAGATTGATGAAGAAGTCTGCTTGTGGAAATCCACGTAGTCAGTTCTTTCCTACAATTGATCACATTCGTCCTCTTTCCAAAGGTGGAAGTGATATCCTGGAAAATATTATAATTTGCCATCGTGATACCAATGAAGAGAAAGCTAATTCATTTCCTCATTGGAAGGCAAACAGAACAAGGTATTTAGCCATCCGCATTAGAGGAACAAGAAATGAATATGAAATATACGAACAAGAATAAAAATAACTTTTGCTAAAACATATTCTAATTAAATTTGAGCTATAGCTTAATCGCTATGGCTCTTTTTTATGTCTAAATTCCAATAATTTTTTCCAATTTTTTTACATTTGCCTTCTTAAAAACTCTCTCCTTTTGAAAGGATAAAACCTTTTAAAGGTTGGTGATTTCTATGATTAGTAAAAAACAAAGAATAATCGAATTAAGAAATAACATTTAAATTTACAAACATGAAAGAAATAACGATAGCAGCCGAGTAAAAAGACTGTTCTTTTTTTGCTTAAAATAGGGGTGTCAAAGTAATCGTTCTAACACTTAGGGGTGTCGTTTGTATCAAAATACTTCGACAAACACATTAAAGTAAATCGATAAGTTTTCTAGTAAGACTTATTTTTTATGCAAAGATGAAACATTTAAATTTAAACACTAGGGGAGACTTGCCACGTGTTCGAACCATTCTCCTATGAGACTTGAACCAATAAGAGATAATTGTGGAAATAAATTTAGAAAAGTAGTATAATATATTTGAAAATATAAAACTTTTTATCAACTTATGTCACGTGCGTTTACACTTTTGTCTTGAAAATTTAGTCAAAATACATCGAGACATTTGGTAAATGTGAACCTAGGACAGCACGATAAAAAGTCTGTGATGAGATAACTTTAATGTTTCGAACATATATGATTGTATTATAAAATTACAATAAAAATATATTTATTGATTAGAGGAAGTTTATATGGAAAGTATTTTAAACAAATTGTTAGAACAAAACAGAAAAATTGAACGAGATATAAGTCGTTTAGGGACTTTAGAAGATGGAGAAATTTGCTCAGAAGTTATATCTAAACTTAGAACATTCGTTGAACATGTTTCAGCATATCATTATACAGTTTCCAATGCATTATCTAGTGTTGTTACACAAGGAAATATTGAAGCTGGAATCGCATATGTTTATAGGGATAAAAGCTTAAGATTTATAAAAGATTTGCATAAATTCCTTCAGGCATGTGCTTCACATTATGTTGTTTCAGAAATTACATCTCCACGATTAATTCAAAAATATATTCCCTATTTATTTGAGATTAAAAAATGGATGAAACAAAAGTACAAAGTAGATGTGATTGTAAATTTGTGTGAATTATCAAAACTACATGATACTAATTTAAATAACTATTATTTGTGTATTAGTAAAAGCATGAATAAATTAATTTACAAGCATAGTCCTGTTCCGAAAGATAGATATTATGTTTATTCATGTCATCCTATTTATGTTGATGATAGATTGATTTATGAAATAACATTAGGTATGGCTAGTGATTATGCAAGTAAATTTAATCGTTTTATTGTTTTTTCTAGTGAGTCAATTCAAACAAATTATTCAATACGATGTGAATTTGTTGATAAAAAAATAAATTTGTTAAAAAATAGTACAAAGATCAGAATTGTTCAAGACTGGTGTGTTTCGATTAGACCTTGTGAATTTAATAATTTAGGGAAAATACTGGGTATTAATGAGAATATTTTGTCATCATCATTGGAGTATAATAGATTAATGTCATATATGATAGAACATAAAACAAATTTATCAGAAATTATAATGTTACCACAAAAGGAATATGAAAGCATTAAAGAAGAAGTATTATTAAGAACAAAAGAAATTCATATATATAATATTATTGATAAAGCAAGGAAAATAGCTAATTCTATGTATTCAGAAAGAAATTTGATCAGATATTTAGCATATAATCTTAATAATAAAATTATTAAGGATCAAAGTTATAAGTCTGCAAATAATATTGGCCTCTATGTTAATAGTCACATTCGCCCATTTTGTTCATTGCCTTTTGCAATGTCTTTATGTAATCATAATACTTCATTAATAGACCTAATTGAGATATTTGGTAAGCCAATTGATTATGAACTTGTTTATAGAAAAATAAAAAAAAAACTGAAAATGAAAATATTTTATATCATAAATTAGAAGAATTATTTGAAGAAGATTTGGATGATGTAAAGAAAAAGATTGAACTTATAAATAATGAATTATATTGGAGCCCAGAAAGTAAGATTGAAAATATTGGAGAATTATATTATATAAAAGAATATGAAAATACAACTGTTTCTATTCTTGATAGTTTAATAAAACTTTCTGAGGATGGTATAGTTGGTTATTCAGAATTCACTGAAAACATGATTAATAAATATCATATAAACATTGATTCTGCTGAAAAGAAAAATGTATTGCTCCATCTTTTTGAAAATACAAAAGTTGCATGTATATACGGTCCTGCAGGCACAGGGAAAAGTTTTTTGGCTAGATTAATTTCTGATATATATAAAGATTATAAAAAAGTATATATTTCAAATACTAACACAGCTGTAAATAATTTATATAAAAAAGTTGGTGGAGATATACAGGATTTTATGACTATTAAAAAATATTTAAATAATATACCCAGTAGTTATTTGCTTTTTATATGGACATAATATAGTAAACTAATGGGGCTGTAAAAAAATAAGCCCCATTTATATCTATAGAAGAATATTATACCAAACATTTGATTAAAGCATATCAAACCGCCGTATACGGAACCGTACGTACGGTGGTGTGAGAGGTCGAAAATGAATAATTATAAATAGTTATTTATTTTCTCTTACTCGATTATTTGCAGATAGGAAGCCTTTATCCTTTTCGCCAGCAACGTTCAGAGCCTTGTAGAAGTGCCAAACGGCATTTTCACGAGATTTTTTTCTTTTTATATATTGCTACGGAACGAGAGATTTGTTATAAAAATTTGTTGATAAAAAGCGTTTGAGAAAAATATGAAAATATTTTGGACTAATATTGTCGAATAATAGACAATTTGAGAAAAAAGTGATATAATTTAGATAAATTTTTGATATTCCTATAGGAGGATAATCTATGGATTATAAAGTAATGATAAAAATGTTAAGGAATAGAATGATTTTAACACAGTCAGAATTTGCAAAAGAATTAGATGTTTCTATTGCTTCTGTAGCAAAATGGGAAACTGGTAAAATGAACTGACAGTGAAAGTTGCAATCGTTGTTTGAAAAATACAATATAGAAGTGGAGGAAAAATAAAAATGCCAAATAATAGTGCACTAAGATCTGCTGATAGAAATAAAAATGACGAGTTTTATATCAAATTAGCAGACGTTGAATTAGAACCAAAAAATTATAAGAAATATTTCAAGGACAAAATTGATGAAATGGAAGGAGACCATATTGCTCCTTGGCATTTAGGTAAAAAAACAGATGAAGCTAATTTACAAATGTTTTATAAGGATTGCAATCGAAAAAAGGTGGATATTAATGGCTTCTATACATAATGTAAGAGTTAGAAATGGTTTCTCTGATAGAAACTCTATAAAACCTATATCTAAAATTATGCAAGTAGATAGTTTAGATGATGACACTAGAATAGTTTTATTTAATACTCTTAGCAATGTCTTAAATCATCAAATAAATATCTCTAGATTTAACGAAGATACTCTTTGCAAAATCATGACTGAAAAGTTATTTAATGAGGTTTATTACGACAGATATTGTAATAAATTTGATTCTTTGATGGCCGATATTTTAGAAATGTTTAAGACTGAATCATATGATGTGATTTTAACGATGATAGAGTTTATTTGTTCTATAGTCCATGAAACACGTGAAGATTTTAATAATCGCACTAACTATTGTTTTATTAACAAATATTATGATACATTCAAAGTAATGAATACTGCTTTTGAAGATGAGTATATTGGCTATAGATTTGTTGAGGATAAAATTGTAAAAATTACAAATGACAATGAAATAAAAGCAATAGAAGAATCAGCTTCAACCCCATTTGATGAAGTAAATAAATCGATATCGAAATCAATTAGTTTCTTAACTGAAAGTTCCAATAAAGATTACAAAAATGCAATTAAAGAAGCTATTATAGCAGTCGAACAATTATTTAATATTATTCTTGAGACTAATGGATTAACTTTAGCTAATGCGTTAGGGCAAATTTGTAATAAAATTCATATTGATATTAATTTAAAAGAAGCAATTAAGAATTTATATAAATATACTAATGAAGTTAACGGTATAAGACATGGAAATAATAAAAATTCTGATGAAATATCATTTGATGAAGCCAAATATGTGTTATTAATATGTTCTGCAACTATCAATTATTTCTCAACTTTGAAAATTAATTGATTATTTAAATGATAGTGTTTTGCTTCTAAGAAAGATGTCATTTAGCGGAAAGTGTATATGAAAGCAGAAAAATATAAATACTATTTAATATTGAATGAAAAGAGAATTTAATAGGTGAATTGTATGATTATAAGTAAAACAGAACTAATAATAAATGATTCTATTAAATATATTGTTGTCGAAGATATCGACGAAAATTATATAAATTTATATGGCGTGGATAAAAATTTTACTTCTGTTGAAAATAAAATGAATTTATTATTTGCATATTTTCACCAAGAACTTAATCAACTATTTGATTTTATGAATTATAAAATAGGTGTAAATTTTCATTATAATGCTGATAAAAGTAGAAAACTAATTGAAGTGATAAAAGCAATTACTTTTTTAAAACAAAAATTAGTTAAAAGTAAATTTAAATTTGATATTGATAAAAAATATGAATTAAAAATGCAAAAATGTAGTGAATTTCTTTCTGAATATTCAGGCTCAAAAATACCGGAAGACACCGAAATTTTTTCAATTGAAAAATATGAGAAAATATTTATATTATCTAATAGTATACAAGTACCACAGTATGAAAATAGAATTACTGATTTAAAATATTTAGGTAATGGTGCATTTGCGATTTGTTATTGTTTTATTGATCCTTTTTTAAATATAAAATTATGTAAGAAAACTTTAAATGAAAAGAATGATCTTAAAGAAAAAGATTATCTAAGGTTTGAAAATGAGTTTTCTAAAATGAGAGAATTAAATAGTCCATATTTAGTTAAAGCATATTCAATTTCAGAAGACAAAAAATCATATATCATGGAATATTGTGATTATACATTAGATAGATTTATTAGCGTAAATAATACAAAAATAACTTTTTCACTTAGAAAGCAAATAGCATTACAATTTTTAAATGCATTAAAGTATTTATATTCAAAAAAAATATTACATAGGGATTTAAGTTATAGAAATATTTTGTTAAAGAAATATGATGACGTTTATGTTGTAAAATTGTCTGATTTTGGTCTTATAAAGGATGAATCAAATCATATAACTGATGATGATAGTAGCATTAAAGGTACATTTGTTGATCCTTGTTTAGATAAATTTTCAAATTATGATTTGATTAACGAAGTGTATTCTATAGGTTTTATGTTGGTATTTATCTTTACTGGAAAAAAGAATGTTGAAAAGTTGCCGGAAAATTATCAAATTTTTAAAGATAGATTTATAACAACTGATTTGAATAAGAGAATTAATAATATTGATGAAATTATAAATGTTGTAAAACAAATAAATAATTTTAAATAAGCACAGATTTGTTATATAAAGTATCGAACATCGTAGCCTAGATAATGAACTACATAGTAGTGCTTAATACCACGTCAAAAGGCTAGTGCACATTCGGTCACGGAAGTAATTACAAACCTCCTACTTTCTGGGAGGTTTTTTCTTTTTTAACTGTATGCATTTTGAGCAAACTGTACGCATTTTTTCAAGGGGGTACGCAAATTGTATCAATATAGGCAGTCTCACACAAAAGCAAAAATCGACGTATTCAAGTTATGTTAATGATTTATTTTTTTGTTTAAGAAAGGTGCTGATGAAATTATGATAAAATAATCAAGCAAGAAATTTAAAAAAGTTATAAACTTAAAAACGAAGTTTATTCTCTTATAAATTTAATAATATTAAACATATTTTTATTAAGGATAGTTTATTAAAGTTAGAACTGCCAACATAGGTCATTTAAAGTTTCATAAAGCAATTGTTAATAATAAGGTATATCTTTTATTCAATAGACAAGAATTCATTTACTACATGGATTTAAATATTTAAAACAAACTATATAATATAAAAGACTACGTTTAAAAATCAAAATAATAAAAAATCTGTACTATAATGTTTTTAGGAAAAAATTAAGTAAATGAGTGAAAAAGTATTTATAACCTAAATATTACTTTTTCCTTTTTTTAAGAATAACTAAAAATGTGGAGATAAAGTAAAAAACTGGTATTTACATTAGAGTTAATATCAATTATCAAGCTTATGTTGGTTTTTGTTTACTGGATCAAAAAGAAAAACAATTAGTTTATGCGAGTTTAAAGGATATAATGTTTTTAAAGTTTATGAAAACATAAGAATAAATACTAAAAATATGGAAGAAAAGCTACAATTTCATAAAATGCTTGATTATTTGTAGTTGATCCAAATCTTTATATAGACATAAATTTTACTTAAACATTGTTTTTAGTTTCCATTATAAAAAAGAGAGAACAAACCCTTTAAAATAAATGTTTTTATGTATAATAAATATGTTAGATTTCTTTCTTTGATCGAAAAATATAATCTAACATTTTTATTTTGAAAAAAATTATATATTATTAATGACTTTCCACAAAAAATTTGGTACAATATAAAATAGGAGGTAAAAATATGCAGAAAATAGTTAAAGAAGGATTAAAAGTTGACTTTCATATTCATTCATTTGCTTCATCATTTAAGGATGGAAATAAAGTATCAAACAACACCATTAATAATGTTTCAATACTTGTAGATAAGTTGATTGAAAATAATGTTAATATGGTTGCAATTACAGATCATGACAATTTTGACTATGCTTTATATAGTGAACTAAAAAAAGAAGAACTAAATAATAATTGCATAAAGAAAATAATTCCTGGTGTTGAATTTAGTGTCAAAATAGATAATTCAGTTGTACACATTATTGCATTATTTAATGATTGCAGCCCTAATATTAAAAATATACAAAAATATATTTTTGATGAAAAACCATTATACGATGATATTAATTGTTTTAGCGAAGAAAAATTCCTAGAAATTCTTAGGAATATTGATTCAAATGTCATTTTGATTGCACATCAAAAAGAAACTCTTAGTAGTAAATATCCAAGAAAAAATGATATAAAAACTTTAGGAGATGATAAATTCAATGAATTATTATTTTTAGATTACTTTGAGGCGTATGAGTTTAAAAATAAAAGAAATGAAATATTCAACAAAAGTTATATAAGCCATAATAAAGAAGTATGCAAAAATATTAATTTTATTACTGGGAGTGATTGCCACAACTGGGAAAATTATCCAGAAAAAAATAATGATGGAAATTTTGAATTTAGTTTCTTTAAATGTTTACCAACATTCAGAGGAATAATGATGGCCATTACGGACACACGAAGAATAAAAATCGGAGTGAATAGTTTCTTTTCCAAAAACAATCGCATAGATAAATTATCGCTTAGTATTGGAACTGATAAATATGAAATTGAATTGTCAGAAGGAATAAATGTCATTATTGGAGACAATTCAATTGGAAAATCCTTGTTATTACATAAACTAACCGAATACAGAGAGATATCAGACAAAAAAGCATTAATTAATTCATATGAGGATTATTTAAAAGAAAATGAAATAGTGGTCAATACAATAATTCCACAAAATAAAATTAGACAATTTGACAAACAAGGTAATATTAGAGATATTTTTACAAATAATAAAACAAAAACAAAAGACTTTTTGAATGAATATTATCTCCCAGAACCAAATTATGAAAATGCAAAAGAAATTATAATACAAAATGTTAATAATTTTATTCAATATATAAAGGATAAAAAGGAACTAACTGTTGAAAAAAATAATCTTCAAAATATTCAAATTGTATCTTTTAATGAAGATGCAACATCACTTCAAATAAACAAGATTAATATATCACTTAAAAATGAAGAAGAAAAATATAGTAATATAATAAATCAAATTGAAATGATTATTGAAAAAAATAATAGCTTATTAAATAATGATTTAATAACTAAAGATGAAATGAAAATAATAAAAGACTATAATACTTTTTTAAATAACCTCTTAACAAAACACTATAAAAATAAACAAGCAAATATAAATGAAATATCAAAAATTAATATTATTAATAATATATTCACTAAATTAATTGAAGATTTACAAGATACAAAAACAGCAAATCAAAAAGCAAGAGAGAATTATAATTCACAATTAGGTCAACTAATATCAACAATTTCAAAAGTGGTAAAACTTACTACTAAAACTAATAACTTTAAAATTGCAATCAAAGAGAAAAAACTTGATCCAGCAATCAACATTGTGGGGGAATTTAGATTTATATGTAAGGCAGAAATTTCAAAAATAGATTTAAATTACTTAAAAGAAATTTTATTATATCCATTAAAATCTACTTACCAAAAGACAATTACAAACTTTGATAATATTGATCCTGAAGATTTTGAAAATAATATTAAAAACTCTGAAGATGAAGTTGAAAAATTAGAAATTTACAGGAAAAAAGCATTAGAAAAAATAGAAAAAGATTTTAAAATTAAAACTATAATTAACAATAAAAATGATATAGATATTAAAAAACAATTATCTTCTGGCGCAGATTCTAAAATTTATTTTGAACTATTATCGAAAGACAAAACTAAATCAGGCATTTATATAATAGATCAACCCGAAGATGATGTTTCTCAACTATCCATAAAATCCAATATATTAGAAAGATTTAAACAAATATCACAAAATAGACAAATTATTATGATAACTCATAATCCACAATTTGTGGTAAATCTGGATGTAGACAATGTGATATTTTTAGCTAAAGATGAGGAAGATAAAATTAAAATTTATAATGGCGCTTTGGAGTATAAGGATGAATCTACTGATATTTTAAAAATAGTAGCTGATAATATAGAGGGTGGAATAGATTCATTGAAAGAAAGGTATAAAAAATATGAAAAGAATAATTAAATTTAGTATAGATCCAAAAAAAGAAAATTATATTTTTCAAGAAGATAATATTCAAGAAGATAATATTAATATATTTAAAATAAATGTTAAAGACAAAATACTTAACGGTAAAGACTTTTATAAAATATTTTTTCAAAATTACAATCCTGATGATAAATTTGAATTTATTGATAATACATCTGATCAGTAAAAAATCAGTGACAAAATGTGCAAACAAATCTATGAAAAAATGGTTGAACTCTTTACTGAAGTAGAAAAAACCATAAATGATGAAATTTTTTTAAAAAATAAGGAAGAAAAATAATGTATAGATTATTAAGTACCGTAAGTTATATTATAAGATTTTGGTTAGCGTATATTACAATTGAAAAGATACCTATATTTAAAAACGAAATTATTAATTACTTTTGGAGTGAAGTGATTTCTGTTTATATCATACTAATGCTTATAAGTTATTTTATTACAGGCAAATTATATTCCAAAAATGATATGTCATCTAGCGTTGGAGTAATATTGTATTTTTTTGTATATTGTATTTTATTATTTTTATACTGGTTAATTTTATTGTTTCTTACTTGGACTGGCGTACTGCCAATAGCAGTCTAACTACATTTTACATTAAATTTGTGTCTAGCGTAGAAAATTTGTCTAACATAATATAAGGATTTAATATATGTGTTATACTATTAATAGATTAATTTAATTAATTACTTCTATTCCTCACAAATACACAATATTGTTGCTGAACATAAGATGAATAGGTTTGATACATATTGTCTCAAGCCTTTTCTTTTGCAAATAAGGAGTTTTGTCTTTACCACTTATGTCAAAATTATATAGGACCTTGTAAGAACATTAATTTGTATCTTGTAAGTGTGTTAATATTTTCTTGATCGAACTACAGAGCAAATTATATATTTTATAAAATCTTCATTTTTGTTTTAGCATTATTCTGTAAACTGATATATACTTATTCACAAGCATTGTTCCGTTAAATCCAAAATATTATTCCGTAAATGTTTGATATTATTCCGATAATGTAGTATAATAAGTTAGAAGAGGTGGAATCAATGTATATAAATCTAAAACAAGTTGCTGATAGAAGATATAAGTCAAAAGAAAACCTCTTGTTAACTATAGCTATATAGAAAAAGGAACTTGATACTAAAAGACCTTTATATAATTCAATTGCTATTGAGGGAAATACTTTGACATTGAGAGAAACTGACCTTATTCTTAGGAGCCTTACTATTGATTAAAAACCATTAAAAGAACATATGGAGGTAGTATGATACTAAGTAGTCATCGATATTAGCTTTTTATCTTCATTTTCCAGTTTTGAGCGATGGAACATTTTTTATATAGTTGTTAAATGGAGAGGAAAGTAAAATAACTATTCATTGAATTTGTTAGTAATAGTGATGGTATATAACACAAGCAAAATTTAAAAAAACTTATAAAATATATAATTAACAAAAGAGGTAATAAATTATGGCATACGGAAAAACAATAGAATTATTTTTAGCAAACGGAACTAATGACGGTGTTGTTACAGCAGAATTGTCTAATTGGAGTGGTAAAGCAATTAAAATTCCAAGAATAGATATAAAACAGTCTCAAAGAGAAGATATAACAAATCCAGGAGTATATTTTCTTTTATGTGAAAATGAAAACGGCACAACGAGTGCATACATAGGTGAAGCAGAAAATGTTAAAGATAGATTAGTGACACATATTAACGATTATAATACTGGTAAAGAACTATACTATTGGGCTACTGCTATTATATTTATTGGTAGAGATTTGAACAAAACGCTCATTAGATATCTTGAAAATAGACTTGTTGAAATTGCAAACGAAAGCGGAAAATATAACGTTCTAACAAAGAATACTTATAAAAATACCATTATTAAAGAGTCTCAAAAAGCGAATATGGAGGAGTTTATAGATAACATTAAAATCCTTTTAAAAGTTTTAGGATATGATTTTCTTGAGGCATCGTCAAAACCAACAACGACACAGAAAATTCTTTACTGTAAGGGCAACAATGCGGTAGCGACTGGGTTTGTTTCTTCAAACGGATTTACTGTTATTAAGAATTCTATTATTTCTGATCACACAGTTCCTTCATTTGAAACAAATGTGGTTAGTTGGTTTGAATTAAGAAACAAATTAGAGACAGATGGAACTATAACAAATGGTATGTTTACAAAAGATTATGAATTTTCATCACCTTCTGCGGCATCTGCTATTGTTTTGGGAAGACCATCAAACGGGAATAGTGACTGGAAGGATGAAAAAGGAACTTCATTAAAAGATTTACTATAAAATTATTTTCAAGATAATAGAAAAAAAACATATATGGATAAAATTTAATTATTATTAGAAGGCAAATATTTAAAAGGTAAAATATTATAAATTAAAAAGCCTATAGTATTATAAATGAAAACATAGAGAAAGCAGAAAAATGTAAAATAATTAAATTTTAGACATCAAAGTCAAAAACTTTATTTAAAAAAATGTTTTTGACTTGTAATTCAAAAATATCAACATTTTTTGAGAAAGTAGGAGGTTAATTATGATTGAACTTATAAATCGACCTGAGTATTTAAAACAACTAATAGAAAATAAAGATGTTAACTTAGTAAAAATAATTACAGGAATTCGCAGATGTGGTAAATCATCTTTACTAGATTTGTTTCACCAATATCTAACACAAAATGGTGTATCAGATGAAAATATAATTCATATGAACTTAGAATCATTGCGTTATCGCAACCTTTCAAACTATCTTAGCTTTTATGATTATGTTAGTGAACTTATACCTAAAAATGGTAAAACATATCTAATTTTTGATGAATTACAAGTAATTGAACATTGGGAAAAGGCAATTGAATCTTTTCGTCTTGATTTTGATGTTGACATTTACATTACTGGTTCTAATGCATATTTGTTATCTACAGAGTTTTCAACGTTCCTTTCTGGAAGATATATTGAAATTCGTATGCTACCATTATCTTTCAAGGAGTTTTTGGACTTTTATAATTTTGATTCTGCTATTACAACAGAAGAAAAATTTCAAAAATATTTACAATTTGGAGGAATGCCAATTTTAAAAGAATATAATTTAATGAGGCAAGAAGTAATCAAGCACTTGAAGGCATATATTCTACGGTTGTATTAAGAGATATCATGCAACGTAATAATCAAGTGGATTAAACAACGCTAAAGAAAATTGTGATGTTTCTTTGTTCGAATATTGGAAGTATTACTTCACCTAATAGCACTAGCAATTCTCTATGTAATGAAGGTGATATAAATAACGGAAAAGGTAAGAACATTGCTAGTAAAACAGTTGATAAATATATTGGTATGTTACGTAGTGCGTATATTTTTTATTCAGTTCAAAGATATGATGTAAAAGGAAAACAATTATTAAAAACACTAGAAAAGAATTATATCATTGATATGGGTTTTCGAAATATGTTGCTTGGATATCGTGATGCTGATAGAGGGCATATCATAGAAAATATTGTGTTCTTAGAATTAATAAGGCGAGACTATCTTGTATATATTGGTAAAGTTGGAGAAACAGAAGTGGACTTTGTTGCTGAAAAACCAAATGAAAAATTATATATTCAAGTAACAGAGAGTATGTTATCACAAGAAACAAGAGAGCGTAAATTGAGACCATTACGTATGATAGCAGATAATTATGAAAAGATTATATTATCAATGGATAGAAATTATATAACTTCTTATGATGGCATCAAGTCTTTGAATTTACTTGATTGGTTATTATCATAAAATAATGTAATAAAGCATTTACTAATTTGTAAGTGCTTTTTTAAATGTAATAGATATATCTAGTAATTAAACTAATATAGATTGTGGTTTAGATATTTATTTCAAAGTATAGTATTTCATAAATTATAAGTATTTATGACTAGGTTAAGGAAGTAGTGTAATAAGTTTATAATTTTAAACTTTATGTTTTATTGTTTAAGATTATGTATAATTTTTAAAACAGTACAAAATAACAAATTATATTTTTCGAAGAGTTTTATGACATCATATTAATAGTTTTGTAAAAGTTAAAGTGGGTTTTTAAAAATATCGATTAAAAATTTGTCGAAATATAGGTCAATTTTATTTAAAAATATCGGTCAAAATTATTGACAAATATTGGTCAATTTGATAAAATAATATTAATCAAAACCTTAGGAGGTATTTTATGGATAAAGTAGCAAATAAAGCAAAATATAGAAAACGAGTAGTGGACTCGTTAATTGAAAGATATTTAAAAATCTTTGGAGCAATATGCATCGAAGGTCCGAAATGGTGTGGTAAGACTTGGACATCATCATATCATGCAAATAGTGAATTTTTGGTTGGTGATCCTAGTGGTAATTTCTCTAATCGTTTGTTTGCAGAAATGGAGCCATATACAGTTCTTGAGGGAGATACACCTCGTTTAATTGATGAATGGCAGGAAGTACCAAGTTTGTGGGATGCAACAAGAGCATTTGTAGATAATAAAGCAGAAAAGGGACAAATCATTTTGACAGGTTCTTCAACCCCACAAGAAAAAGGTATACTTCATAGTGGTACAGGTAGAATTAAGAGCATAAGAATGAATACAATGTCATTGTATGAATCTGGTGATTCTAGTGGTGTTATATCCTTAAAAGATTTATGTGAGCAAAAGTTTCAATCTAGATTATTAGAAAAAGTAAGTCTTGAAAAGTTAGCATATTTAATCGTAAGAGGTGGTTGGCCTGGAAATATAGATGTTGATGTTAACGAATGTGGTGAAATTGCTAATGGCTATATGGAAAATGTTCTAAAAATGGATTTACGAAAATTGGATAAAGATGCTGACTACAATGAACAAAAGGCAAAATTAATATTAAAATCATTAGCAAGAAATGAATCTACGACTGTATCTAATCAAAGTATATTGAATGATATTATTGAAAATGATACGGAATCTATAAGCAAAAACACATTAGTAAAATATTTAAACGCATTAAATAGAATGATTCTATTCAATAACCAAGAACCATTCTCTCCGAATATTAGACCATCACTCAGAGTAAAACAAATGGAAAAAAGACATTTTGCTGACCCAGCTATGGCATGTGCAATGCTTAAACTTACTCCCCAAAAGATGTTAAATGATTTAAACACGTTTGGATTTTTATTTGAAGGAATGGTTGAGAGGGATTTATCGATATATGCTCAGGCTATAAATGGCAAACTATTTCATTATCAAGACTATAAAGGCAATGAAATTGATGCTGTCATCGAACTTGAAGACGGCAATTGGTGTGCTATTGAAATAAAACTAGGCCTAAGTAAAGCCGAAGAAGGAGCTAAAAATCTTGTGAAAGTGTGTGAAGATATTGTCAATAATGGTGGTAAAGCCCCTTTAATTAAATGTGTTATTTATGGTGTTGGTAATATGGCATATCAAAATAATGATGGCGTTTATGTTTTTCCTATAACTGCATTGAAAGATTAAAAATAAGTAATTATTATGTATGACACTTATTCAAACTGAATAAGTGTTTTTCTATAATTAAAACTATAGTGTAATAAATATTATTAAAGAAAAGTTAAATTAAAACAGAAAAAAAGTTAAATATTTCATTTTAAGAAAAGGTAGTAAAATATTCGTATTTAGTGTATAATAATGATATGATGGACTTTATCTCTTTCATTACTTTCGAAAGGAGAAACTATAATGAAAAAAATAATAGAAATAATACTTATTATTCTTTTTTTACCTTTTGTTTTAATCGGATTAGTTTATATGTTAATGGTATCAATAACTGAAATGATTATTGTGAAAAATACAACATATTTTAAAAGAAATAAATTAAAAATAAAAGATGAATATTACTTTGGAATATTAACTGATCCAGTATTCATAATTAAAAATATGATTTGTAAGTATGATTTAAAATCTAAAGTAGTTACAGTTGATGAAGAAAGATCATATTTAGTTGTTAATGAAAGTAATGAATGCATAATAATATTTATCAGAATGAAAAATTTATATTTTGAAAATGATAAATTATTATTCCAAGAAAATAACGACGAAGGAAATGAACATGACCTAGAAGAATATATGAAGTCTATAGAATTAGATACATATAACTATGATAGGAGTAAACTTATAGTGTTAAAGGAATTTGCTAATAAAAATGATTATGAAAAAATAATGAGAAGACCTAATACTATTTTATTAAAAGAAGTTAACAAAGATATTCTTACATTATTAAGGTAAATGATTATGTCTAAAAAAATATATATTTATAATGATGAATGGTTTGAATCAACTATGTTATGTAATCCATTTATATCATTAGATCATAAACTAGAAGACTTATATCCTAATTATTATAGTGTTTGTTATGATTGTAGATTACTATTAACTGAAGAAAAAGAAAGTCAAATTGATAGTTTTAAGAAAATATATGAAACAAAAGACATAAATGAAATGTTAGATTATGTCATGAAGAAGAATCCTCATATGGTTTTGTTGAATGGATTTGATCAGAAACATTTCGATATTATAATTGACTACATAAAGAATGTTAAAATATTATATTTGTTTAAATGTAATAGAATTAATGATTTATCAAAACTAAGTAGTTGTTTAAATCTTGAGTGTTTACATATTGATTGGAATAACAAAGTAGAATCACTATGGAACATTACTAATAACAAAAAGTTAAAGGTTCTATCATTTGAGCGAATAAGTAAACTTACAAATATTACAGAGCTAGAAAATTCAAGTTTAGAATATATAACATTTGATAGCAGAAATATACTTAGTCAAACAAAATATGAATTTAATGGTGATTTAGATGTATTCAAGAAAATGAAATGCTTAAAACACTTGAAATTGTATTATAAGAATATACGTATAGATTATTAGAGAAAAATATTAGGAGTTAAAAAAATGTCAATGTGGAATCCATGGAGAGGATGTAAGAGATGTAGTGAAGGTTGCTTGCATTGTTACATTCATAAGGGTGATTATAAAAGAAATTTTAATACTAATGATATTGTGCTGACAAAAGATTATATGAAGCCTATTCAAAGAATGAAAAATGGAAACTATAAGATGAAAGCAGGACTAGTTTATACATGCTTTTCTACTGATTTTTTGATAGAAGAAGCAGATAAGTGGCGAGATGAATGCTGGAAAATGATAAGTGAAAGATCTGATTGTACGTTTTTATTTCTTACTAAAAGAATAGAAAGATTTAAAAAATGTATTCCTGATGATTGGAACAATGGTTATGATAATGTTATTGTTTGTTGCACAATTGAAAATCAAAAGAATGCAGACTATAGGTTATCAATTTTTAATAAACTTGCAATAAAACATAAATGTATAGTCGCTCAACCATTACTTGAAAAAATAGAAATTGAACAATATTTAGATGGCATTGATTTGGTTGTTGTGGGTGGTGAATCTGATCACAATGCCAGACTTTTAAACTATGAATGGGTTCTAGAAATAAGAGAACAATGTATAAGGAAAAATGTTAATTTTGAATTTAGACAATGTGGTACACATACAGTTAAAGGTGGAAAAGAATATACAGTTCCAACAAAACTTTTGTGTAGACAAGCAAAACTAGCAAATATAAATTATAAAAAGACTAAATGAGTTAATTTTCTATCAAAATAGTAGAAATTAACTCTTTTTGTGATGAGTAAACATAACTATAATTAGGTTTAGATAAGTTTATTTAAAGTAATTGTATTTAATATAAAAAATAAAATGATAATATATTAATGGTAAATAATTTGTAACAATTTATAAATAAATGGAATTTATTGTCTTGTTTGTATTCATATTTTGTCATTGAATATAAATAATTGATAGACATTTTGAAATAAATATGTTAGAATAATTGTGCTAAATCTTGTGGATGTAATTATGAAATATGAAGTAATTGGATTTACATTTTATGAAAATGATAATATTCCTAATGTCTCATATGTTACTGACAAATTAATTATGGCAATTGTAAATAAAATTAGAAAAGATAATCTCAAGATATCAGGATACGATCATCAAGAGTGTGGATGGACACCTGTTCTTAATACAGGGCAAAAGGCAAACTTCTCGCAAAGAGCTTGGGGAGAAATAATGGCAATAGCTTTATGTACAGAGCAGTTGACAGGTCATGAGTACTCAATATATGGTTGTGCTAATAGAGCAATAGAAAAGTCTAACGATAATATTATTTATTCTTTAGATTCTTCGCCTAATTTAGATGAAATTAGAGATTATTATAATATAAATATAAGTGAAAAAACATATGAAGATTATAAAAGAGAAAATAAAGTTTTTAATATGTTTATTCCTTTAGATATAAGTCTTGCAGATCCACTAGATATAATAACATTTACATATAAAGATAAGGTAATTGAATTTACTATTATTGATAAATGTGTAAAAGCAAATTCAGAAGAAATAGAGTGTGAGTTTAATGAAAAAATAAGAGATTATGATTCTATAGATAATAGATTTATAATGATTATCGAACCAGATAAATTATATTCTTTCAACTCACTAAAGAAAGCATTTTTGTTAGAGGTATTAAGAGAATATGAAAAGAAATTATAATAAAGAATTAAGAATATTAAGAATATTTAATCCGTTTATTTCTAAAACGTTAATTCCTATTTTTGATTTTTTCTTGAGTATGTCAATAAAGAATTTAAAAAATGACAAAGAATTAACTGTTTCAAAATTTAAAGTAAAATCATTTGATGACTATGAAGTTAAGGTTTATGGATTTTTTCCAAGAGAAAAAACTGATAAAAGCATAATATATTTTCATGGTGGAGCATTTTATATGAAAGGTTCACCTTATCAATATAATCTAGTTCGAAAATATGCTAAAGAAGCTAACATTAATGCTTTCTTTGTTGATTATAGGTTATCTCCAAAGCATAAATACCCAGTTCCTGTATTAGATGCGTTAGCAGTATACAAATGGTTAATTTCAAAAAAAGAAGAGTTTGGTATTGATCCTTACAAAATAGGTGTTGGTGGAGATAGTGCCGGTGGAAGCATCGCAACAAGTCTATCAATTAAAATAAAAGAAGAAAATCTCATAATGCCAAAGTTTCAAATGCTCATATATCCCGTTTTAGATGATAAAATGAATACAAATTCGATGAAAGAGTTTTGGAATACACCAATGTGGAATGGAAGATTAAACAAACAAATGTGGGAGTATTATCTAGCAGATGTTCCTTATAAATCACCATTCGAAAATGTAGTTAACGTTCCAACTTATGTAGAAGTGACTGAATATGATTGCTTACGAGATGAAGGAATTAATTATTATAATTTATTGTGTGAAAAAAATATTCAAGCTTTTTTGAATGAAACAAAAGGAACAATGCATGGATATGATATTTTATACAAAACACAAATTGCTAAAGAAAATATTAAAAAAAGGATAGATTTCATTTCTAGTATATTCAAATAAATTTATATTTTGTCTTAAAAGTATTTATTTTCAAAATAAAATATGATATAATATTCGTATGCGAGAATGGTGAAACTGGTAGACACGCAAGGTTGAGGGCCTTGTATTAGCAATAATGTGTGAGTTCAAATCTCATTTCTCGCACCATTTTGAAGTGATAGGTTTGATACTAAAAATAGTATTAAACCTTTTTAAAAACTCAATTACTTGTGTACATAAAATTATTTATATTGATACAAATATATTGCTTATAACAATAGTAATAGCTATTTTTCAATATTTATAATATACAAAAAAGTGGATTATTTTATTTAAATAATGAGGTGAAGGGTTAATATGAGTATTATTGATTCATTTGATAATAAAACAAAGCCATTAATTGACATTAGTTTCCTTTATGATGAAAAACATTTTTATGCTGATGTGTGTATAGTTTCATTTTCTAGACATGTCTTAGATATGTTTTTAGAAAGTTTTGAAAACAAAAGTATTGGCCATGTTGGGACATCTAATGGTCCTATAGAAATATATCTATTTGAATTTGAAGGGAAAAAACTTTTGTTTTATATGAGTCCTATAGGTGCAAGTGCTTCTTCAGCAATAATGTATGAAGCCCATTATGTCTCTGGGGCAACAAAATTTATTGTATATGGTTCATGTGGAGTTATAGATAAAGATAAATGTAGTGGAAAATTAATTGTTCCATCACATTCTTATCGTGATGAAGGAGTTTCTTATCACTATATGGCTCCATCTGATTATGTTGAGATAAAAAACTGCAATAAAATAGTAGATATTTTTCAAAAGTACAATTTGCCATTTGTAGTTGGTAAATCTTGGACAACAGATGCAGTCTATATGGAAACTCAAAATAAGGTTCAAAAAAGAAAAGAAGAAGGTTGCGTTTCGGTTGAAATGGAATCATCTGGTTTGCAAGCAATTTGTAATTACTATGGATTTGAGTTGTATACATTCTTTTTCCCTGCGGATGTATTAGATGGCGATTTATGGAGTAAAGCTAATCTTGGTGGGGAAATAGAGCATAATATTCAAAGGGAAACATTTAAAGTAGCGCTAAAAATAGCTATGGAGATTTAGTATAAATAGGCTAGGATAAAACCTGGCTTTTTATTTTACATAATTATTTTAAAACTTTTAACCTTTTAAAAAAAATTTAAAAATATGGGAAAATGAGTAATATAATGTAAATAAAGCAAAGAATTATAGCTAGAAAATAATATTGATTATGTTTACAAGTAATAAAAAATATCATCTAGACAAAAAATAGATGATTTTTTTATATTTTTAGTAAACAAATTTCTCACAAATAAAGAAAAATATAACATTTAAAAGTTTATATATATGTAATTTATTTAAAAATTACGTTGTGCTAGTTTTGTTATTAAAAAAAATTAAAACTTGACACTAACTTAAAAATTAGGTATAATGAAACCGAATATGAATAATATTTAATAATCAAAAGGAGAAGTAATATGATGAAATCAAAAAGAAGATTTATTTCATATGTGTTTATGACTTTATTATTGGCCATTTGCACAATGTTTTTTTTATCTTGTAAAGATCCAAATAAAGAAAACAGAGAGCAAGTATCAGTTACTTACGAAACAAATGGAGGTAAGGCAATCCTTAAGTCTGTAGTTGACAAAGGTGATACGATAGTGTTACCAATCCCTAGTTATGAAGGAAAAGAATTCATGGGTTGGTTTTATGATGAAAACTTCAACTCTAAAACTAACGATAGAATTACTGTAGAATTAGATATTATTCTATATGCTAAATGGGGAGTTTATTTAAACTTTGATACTTATGGAGGAGTAGAGTGTACCTCTAAACTTTATAACCTTGGTGATAAAATTGGTGCTCTACAAACAACATATAAAGATGGATACATTTTTATGGGTTGGTTCTATGATGATAAATATACTAATAAAGTTTATGAAAATGATGTAATCAATAATAAAACCACTATTCATGCATATTTTTCAAATGAAGCAAGTGGAACTATAAAGAGAATTGAAAGTGTAAAAAATGTTTCCTCAAACCCTAGTATTGTTTTAAATTCAAAGGCTGTACTCAACAACAGTAACGTTAATGAGTATGTGAGAATGGAAAACTCAAGTGGTAAGGTTATAGAAGTAATGATTAAACCAGGAGAAATAAATGGTGAATATATATTTGAACCTTTTGAAAGTCTGATACCAGGTGAGATTTATTTTATAAAGTCATTAAATTCTAGTAATAAATTTACTAGGGTTGATGAATCACAATTAGATGAAGCTGATGAAGTTTCGTTAACAATATATAGAGAAGAAAAACAAATAATTGAAAAGAAAGAAACTACTCATGTTTTGAATTCATATGTAATGGATTATCAAGAAGGAGTATATACTTTTCTTGATAATGGCTTAGAAAAAGATGTAAATAGATTAATTATTAAGAAGGATATAAATATTGAATTCAAAGAAGGTTTAATAATCACAATCGGTAAAAGTAGTGAAGAAAGTGTTGAAGATTATATTTGTAAAATAATAGCATCAAAGATTGAAAAAATGCAATTTGTTGTTGGTGATTCAATATTAGAAGATGAATTCTGGGTGCTAGATGTTGTTACACCAAATGTAGATGACATATATGATGATTTAGATGTCTTCTGTACTAGAAAGGTTGAACTTGAAGATTATATTGATTTATCTAGTGAAGAAATAATAGATAATATTAGTAAAAATAAAGGTGTTACTAGACTTAAAAATTCAATAACTAGTGCCATACCATATACTCCAACAATGGAAGAATATATGAAAGGTTTTTCTGATGAAGCTAGTAAAGAAGCATTCTTGTTGTCATTATCTTCATTTTCATTTAATCGTCCTATTGTTAAGATTAGTATAAGAGGAACAGAACTTGCATTCTCGATTAAACTTAGTGGAGAATTAAAAATAAAGAATTTCAAATTAGAAATTACAATTGAAATTGAAAACCAAACATCAATTGATTATTCGTTTTCTATTACAAAATCTGGTAAGGTAACATTAAATCCATTACTTTGGTTTTACACAAACCTACAAGTAAACTTATCAAACGATTTTTCAATAAAAATTAATGCGGAAGTATCTTTTGGTGAAAAAGATAATGTTAATGAAATTAAAAATACGGTAGATATTTCTAATGAAATTAAAGAAATCTTAGGTGAATCAAAAGAAGGATATAACAAATTATCAGAATCACTAACAGGAAGTCCATTCTTTGATGAAGATGGATCTGAACTTGACTATGTTGATATTTTCAATATCCCATTAGGAAAAATACCTGTACCTGTTCCTATTGTTTCATTCCAAATAGATTTTAGTGTTGTTGGCTCAATAGGTGCAAAAGCTGGACTATATATTGATTTCTCACATCATTATGTGGAATCAACAACTTTGACAAATGGTGAAGCTAATGAAAATGGTAAACCATCAATGTATAAGGAATTTAAATTTAATAGAGTAACAACAAGAAGTGAAATTGATTTATCAATTACTCTTAAGGGACAAATTGGATTTAGATGTGGACTAGAAGCTAAGTTTTCTTTGTCAGTATTAGGATTCAATGATGTTGCTTCTGTATATGTTGCCTTTAGATTTGGCCCATACATTGAAATCAGTGGTTTAGTAAGTTTTAGATATACATATGATGCAGTTAAGAAAATAAGTGCTACGCAAATACAGGGGGGAATTTATCTTGAAGTCGGATTATTTGTCAATGCAAAATTAGGAACTCATTTCTTAAAATTTGACATCAACATTGATTTATTTGATCATAAAATAGCATTATATGATGTCGGAGAAAGATTAATCCCATTAGAGTTTGAGGAAAAAGAGAATGGACCAGATAATCCATATCAAATTTTCAAACGTTATTCAGGAGTTGCAACAAGCAAACTGATGATGAGATATATAGATATAACTACTGGCGAAAAAGTTGTTGATAGAGCTAATAATAATAAATATGGCTATAGTTATGAATATGATATAGAATTTGTTGATGTTCCAGATTATCAAACTGATGATTATCAAGACTATGTAACTTTAAATTATGGTTGCCAAACTGTTATTAGTAGAAACTTTATGCTCAAGTCGTTAAAATTTGTTGTTAGAATAACGCTTAAACCTAAGCAAGGAGTTCTTACAACAGGTGTAAGCAGAATAGTATATATGGAATATTATAATGAAAAAGGAAGAGATTTGATAGAATCAACACAAATATTTGCTAATTCATATAATAATCCTTTAGGATCTAAGCATTATGAAGAAATACAAAAGACAAATGTGATTGAAGGAGAATATGTTACTCCTCCTCCACTATCAGTATATGATTTACCTATACGTCAAGGTTATTATTTAGATATAGATGATTTGTGGGAAAAATACTATCCTGGAATAGGTAAAGTTGATGAAAATTGGGATGGTAAATTCCCGAAAATTACTTATGATAACACAAATAGAGGAGTTCTTTACAGATTAAAATGGAAAGTTAAAACATATAATTTGAAATTATATACACCTATTTATGAAAGTTCAGAATCAATAAAGGATAACGAACTAATAGGTGAATATGAGATGAAATATGTGCCTTATTTAAGAGCGTTTATAATTAACACTAATGAATTGATTATTAATTCGTATCCAGGTAAAAGATTTATTGAATTTAGAGCATCTAATGGACTTACATTATTTAATAATATTTTTAGTTTAAACAATAAACAAGGATTTTATAAAGACTTTGGATTTGAAGATGGACAATACTTAATTATGAGAGTTGATGAATCATTAAATACTTATATTAATGATTTTAAAGATATGGAAAAAGAATTATGTATGTATGCTACATATGAAGATACTAACACATTCAAAGAAACATATGTTTTAAGAACAGATAGTATTGAGAGAGTTAGTGTAACATATAAACCATTTGATTATCAGCACAAAGATATTAGACCTTTACCTCCTACTGAATATGAAATTGGGAAAACTTTTATGTGGAAGGGTAATGAATACATAATAACAGGTTATCAGGATTTGAACCCATCTTTAGAAAACATTGATAATTGTCGTTATATTAATGTTAAAGATATGCCTAATGTAACTAAAGATAGAATTTATTATGTTCTCTTTGAAAGAAATAATTATGATTCTATTCCAATTCATTATATATATGTATATGCAAATGGAGTTTTAGTAGGTAGTTATGGTGTTAAGGAAGGCGAACCTATAAATTATGAATTAGTTAAAATAAACATAAGCGATTCAGTAATTATAGGAGGATTAGTTGGATGTCCTTCATGGAAAGTAATGGATGAAATATGTGAAAGTGCAACAGTTACTTGGCCTGATTCTTTACCAAGTCAAATGCCTAAGAATGATATTAAATGTAATGTTACATGTGAATATACATTGAAAAATCATACGGTAAAATTTGTAATTGATGAAAAATATTCATTTGCTGGTGACCTAGATATAACTACTGAAAATGGTAATAAGGTATATACTGTTTATGGTAGACCATGGGTGCAAGGTGCGAATAATGAAGACGCATATTATAGTATGCCTCTAGTTAATAACTATTTTGATAACTATACAAAAAAGTACTATGTTTTTGAAGGTTGGGTAAACGAAGATGGAGACTATTATCCAATAAATGTTTCAAAGGCATTTGTAAAATCAGAAATTTATACGCCAGTATTTACTGAAAAAGTAGTTCCTGTTACTATTCAATTCATTAATTATACAAGTTATGGATATGAATATTATTACAAAGTAATACAAGGTAATTATTATGGAAAAACTTTAGACGAAGTTATTAAAAATGAAGGTATTGATAATCCATCAAGATTAGATGAAAGTAATAAATACACTTATAAATTTAATAATTGGGGTGTTAACTCTAAGGAATATGTTATTGGAACTGAAAATGACATTGATGGAAATGTGAAGACAACCTTAATATTTAGAGCATATTATGATGAAGAAAAAGCTATTCATAAAATAACATTTGATGCTGGTGAAGGTAAATTTGCTAATGGCAGTAATAAAATGGTTGTGCAAGGAGCATTTGATGAAATAATTGATTTTTCTAATCTTATCCCACAGGATTATAAAAATAGTATGGGTACATTTGTATTTGCCTTTTGGACAGAAAGGTTATATTCAGCTGAACATAAGATAGATACATATAACTTTTTAATCGGAACAGAGGACAAAACATATTATGCATACTATAACTTAAATCCAGCAACTATAACTTTAACATTTAAAGGACAAGTTGAAACTGAAAAAGAAGATGGAACAGGAGTTGTATATTTCAATAATAATTTACAAGAAACAACTCTTACAGTAAGTCAAAAATATGGAACATATTATTATATAAATGCAAGCATGTTTGCAGTAGATAGTAAATCAAAGACATTTAAGCCAGATTATTTAAGATGGATTGTAAATGGAAAAGAATATATAAGTGAATTTTATAATGACAATTATATGGCATGCATTCCATTTGATAATGATGCAACTGTAGAAATAGTATTTAAAAAACCAGTCCCTAAAAATATAAATATTACATTTGTGTCCGGAGGATATTGCTACGAGTTAAGTGGTGAAAAAATAGAGGATGTTTATTGTAATGGTTATATGAGTGGTTTTAGAACTGTTGCTAATCTAAATATGGAATATGGCTCACAAATGGAAGTTCCTTCAGTATCTTACTATAACAGCAAGAATTATGTATTTAGTCACTTTGAAGCTGTAAAGGAAACAGAAACAGGTGAAAAGATTATAAAGAAGGTATATCCAGGCGAAATAATAATATTTGATGAAAATTGTGATTATTATGGAGTATATGTTCATGATACAAACAAAGACATTATAATATCTTTATATGCAGAAGAGCACTATTCAGTAGCAGAAGAGAATAGTGAATATACTTCAGGATTATATTTATTCAAAGATAATAGTTCGTTCAAACAAATTTCTGGTAAGTATGGAGATTTAATTAATCTTGAATTTGAACCTGTATGCAAGGGTATGATTTTTACAGGATGGACAGTTACAGGTAAAGATTTCATTAGTAAAGAAGATTTTAATGCTATGCAATTTACTGAAAAAGAAACATATTATGCAGTTTACAAACGTGATGAAAATACTAAATATACAGTAACTTTGAATGCTGCAAATGGTAGATTTGATGATAACTCTTATAAAAAAATTGCGGAAGTAAATTATGGAAAACTAGCTGCTACGCTTCCAATACCTAATCCAGATCAAGAAGAATTAATATTTAGTCACTATGAGGATGAAAGTGGAAATATTATCACAAGTATAAGTGAAAGCATTGAACTATTTGCTATTTATGGTAAACAAATTGCCACTCTTGAGGAATTACAAAAAATTAATGATTTCCCAAATGGTAATTATGTGCTTACACAAGACATAATCGCTAGATCAAAAGAAGAATTAAACTATATTGAATGGAACCCATTAGGAAGTACTTCAAATATAGGCTTTACAGGAACATTTAATGGAAACGGACATGTTATTGCCTTTAATTCAATCGTAACAACTGATTTGCAGTATGGATTATTTAGTGAAATTAATGGTACGGTTTATAATTTATATACAAATATTAGCTTCTGGTTAACTGGAGAAGTTAAATCAAAAGCAATTGGTTCTGTAGCTAATAAAGTTGGTCAAAACGGAAAAGTAATAGATTGTACATTTATGAATAGTACAAATCTAAAAATAAAAGCAATGCAAGATATTTCCGTTGCGGGTATTATTGGCGAAAACTATGGAACAATCGATGGTTTAATGGCTGGAACTAATGGTTCAATTGAAGTTGAAAATGATTACTCGTGTAATATTGGAAATATAATTGGAACTAACTATGGAATAGCAAGCAATCTAGCAAATACTGGTCGTATCGGATCGTTGTTAGTTTCAATGACAAGAAGTGCAAGTTGTAACATCGGTACACTTGCTGGAAGCAATAAAGGTATAATTACAAATAGTTTTTCAGAACGTGATACAGCTATTAACCTTTCAAGAGGCGATAACAACTACATAAAAAATTCAATAAATGTTGGAGGTTTAGTTGGAATAAATACAGGAACTATTAGCAACTGTACAGTTTATGCAACTGATTTAGATTTATCGATATCAAATATAACTCTTACAAAAGCAGATTTGATGGTTGTAATAACTAAAGATAATGATTATAAGTGTTATCAAGTTTATGAGTTTGATAAAGATAATCAAGGAGGATTATGGATTTTACAATACATAGTCTATGCTGATGAAAATGCAGAGAAATCAAGTTCTCAGATTTGTCCAGAATATTTACCATCTGAATTTAAACAAATTAATCAAGTTGCTGCTTCCAAATTATTTAGTTTTGAAAATGTCATAAGTTATGAAAAAGTATGTACAAATAGTGGTAAAGTAGAAAATGTTAATAGCATAGATTATTCTGCTAAAGGAAACATTGAAGAAATAGTAGCTAATTGTTATTTTAATGAATTAAAATGGAATTATATGTTTGATTTATTTGAAAACAATTACACCAAGTAAACATAAAGGTTTTATGTGAGATTTTAGTCTCATATGAAACCTTTTTCTTATAAAAAATAATTGCTTTAGAATGTAAACTATGTTATAATTAGGTTGCAACCCAAATATATATTTACAGGAGGATAAAATGAAGAATAATTTAATTCGTATTATTTCTATCGTTGTTGCAACATTGATTGTTATTGCTTTAGGAACAGTTATTGTATGTAAGATTACTGAACCTAAGGGCGATAAAGTAACAATTACATTTGAAACAGGTGATGGAAGTTCAGTTGACCCTATTGAAATAAACAAAGGTGAAAAACTGGAGAAAGTACCGCAGTCTTTTTTTGCAGGACATTCATTTATTGGCTGGTTTGAGGATGAGGGAAAAACTAAAAAATTTAATAAAGAAGAAACAATTGAAACTGACAAAACATTATATGCTGATTTCATCGGGCAGATAAATGACTGGTCAGCAGATAATTACAATAAATATTATGATGAAAATTGTGAACCTGATAAAAAAGTAACAATTATTAGTGACAAAAAAATAACTAAACAAGAATTTTTGATGAGTGTAAATATAGAAGCTGTAACAGGCTTGCTACCTGATACATTAGATGTTGAAATAGACAAGAATGAATATACAATTATTCCTGGTGAAACTAAATATACGCCTGGTAAAGTTTACAAAATAACTGTTACTAGTGGATTAAGATTTAAAGATTTAAAATCTTGCGTTAATGAGTATTCTTTTAGAATTTATAAAGAGGAAATTGAAAACGTAAAACTTGATGAGAAAATTAAATATATTCTTTCAAGTGATGTAAAACTTGTTGATGAGAATAATACTAGTGATGAAGAGCAAACTTCTAAAAGTTTAAATCATAATTTTATAATCAAAAAGAATGTAGCTAGAGAAGAAAAAATTGCTAAAGATGATATTCTTTGCATTAGTGAAAAGAAAGAATTTGACCCTGAGATATCTTTATTCGTGAAAGTTTTAGATGTAACTGAACTAGAAGAAAGTTATTATTTAAGTACGGTTGAAGCTCCAATAGAAGATGTTTTTAGTGAAATAGATGTTAACTTTGAAAAAACTTTTGATCCTAGTGAATTAATCAAAAATCTAAATACTAAAGAAATGGAAAAGACAATTCTTGAGGGTGAAGGTTTTAAAAAGATGACAACCTTAATAGCTGGTTCTGTGCTAACAAATAAAACTGTTAGAAGAAATTTAAGCACATCACCTGACTTCACTGAAAATGCATATGTTAATGAGGATTCATTATTATCTCTTTCTGCTGAGTTAGCTGAAGGTGCAACAGCAACTATTGGTATTGGTACTGGATTTAATCCCAACTTTGATAAGGCTTATGAAAATGAGTTTTTAGTATTAACATTTACATTTAATTATGAAACTACAATAAAGAATAAAGTTGATATTTCTGTTGAACTTGTATTTACACAATATCTAGCTCTTTCTATGCAAGGATATATGGATTATTGCTTATCATTATTTAAAAAGAAATGGTTAGAGTTTGAGTATGCTTTAAATATATATTCACAAACTGATTTAGATTTAACCGTTTTAATTAGAAGTGCTAACAAAAAAGAAGATGAATATACAGATATATCTGAAGAAATAAAGAATAGATTATCACAAAAAGAAGACGAAGATGATAGTAATAATGTTGCCAAAATGTTAAATGATATGTTAGAAAGTGAAAATGGAGATATAGATTTATTTAGAGGTAAAATCTTAAAAGTTGAAGTTCCTGTAATTCCAATTCTTCCTGTCTTACAAGTTAATTTTGATTTAGATTTTGTTGTTAAGGTTAACTTTGCTATAGCTTTAAATGCGGATGCGTCAGTACTACAAGCAACACAAGTAGGAGCTTTTGGAGATACACGAAATGGTAATATTGGGGCAATTCAACACAAATTACCTGGTGGTGATCAGTACTCTATTGAATTATCAGCCTGTGGATATTTAGGTCTCAAAGCTGGATTTGAAGGTGGACTCACAATATCATTTTATAAAACATCATACTTTGGAAAGGTTGGTTTATTTGTTTTTGTAGGACCATATATAGATATGTATGGATTTGCCAAAGTATCTCTTTCTAAAGTAGGAAAGTACGAAGAATTAGGTAAATATATATCAGCTTCGGTAGTTGGTGGATACTATATAGAGATTGGTATGAATATAGAAATATCTCTAGAAGCCCGATCTGATTTCTTTAAAACAAAGATTGGAGCAAAACTAGTAGATGAAAAAATAGAGTTATTCTCGTTTGGAAATAAAGAAGTCTTATTACAAGTAAATTCAAAAGATGAAGAAACTGTGCATATGATTGATTCATCAGGTAGTCAAAAGACATCACTTGACTATAGAGAACTTATTGACGTTAATGGTGAATACATAAATATCACAACTGGAAAAACAGTAACAAAATCTATTGATTGGACTAAGTTCTATTTGTCATTTTCAAATTCTCGATTTACATATGATCAAAGTAAAGGATTAATATACTATGATCGTAGCAAGAATGGTGGTTTAGTAACTGATGAATGCGTTATGACTTACTATTATGCAGGCCCATGTTTACAATTTAATTTGAATTCGTTAAAATCAGCTGATCGCTATCCAGCTGGAACAATTAAATTAATTTGGGCGGATACAAGAGAAGTAAAAGAAGAAAATGTTGGCAAACAATTAGATGTAAAAGTACAAGTAATTGTTGATGGCAAAATGCATAGTGAAACAAATTATAAAGTCACTGCTGGAAATAAATTAGGATATGTTCCAACAGGTCTTGATGATAATTACATTGAAGGAACATGGAATATTGATCCACGTACAAAAATAATAACTGAAAATACAACAATTACTTATACAACAAAAAAGAAACAAGTATATGTTGCCTTTATATATTACGATGAATCAAGAAAAGTATGGATAACAGAAATTCGTGCCTCATATGTTGGTGAAAAACCTATAGCACCAGTATTGCCTCAAGAAAAGTATACACACTTTAAAAATTGGAGTGGTGAAAATGGTGTAAACAATATTTTAGGTACAACTTCTTCAAATGATATTTCTCCTGCTGTTGTTGCTGAACAAATGAAATATGCTCTACCAGGTGCAGCATTTACTGATGAACCTATTGATAAAGCTTTACTATCATTTGAAAGTGATTCTTATGGAAATGCTAAAGAAGTAATTAAAACAGCATACTACAAAGATACTCATATATATACAAGATTAATGCATTTATATAAGGCTATATATGAAACGGAAACATCTAAAGTAACAATTGTGATGAAAGATGCAAGAGGAAACGAATACACTAATGTATTTGATATAAATAAAGGTGAAACAGTTGATTCAACAGAATTTTATTTACTTGTGCCTACAGGCGGTAAAGTAATAGGTTTCTCTTATAATAAAGATAGAAGTGATATGAAACCTCTAAGTGAATTAGAGCCAATAACTGAAGATACAACATTTTATACGGTTTATGAATATCAAAAAAATATAGCTAAAATTAAATACTTTGATGGTGTTAATGATAAGTATGAGGTTAGTAAGACACTAGTATTAACTGATGTTAAAGTTATTTCTGAAAGTCTTCTAGATGAAGCTTTAGAATCATTAGTAAAAGTCGACGGAGTAGAATATGAATTCTTAGGCTGGTTCTATAAGACAGCAAATAATAGTGTTCCTAATATATTTAACGCTAATAAACTAATATTAGAAGATATTGAAATATATCCATCTTATACAAGAAGGTTTAAAGTTAAATTTGATGCTAATGGTGGAACTTTAGTTGGTGAAGAAGAAGTAGATGTTTTCGAATATAATAAATTCTATCTATCATTGGCTGTTTATGCTAGAAAACAATCTAAATATTATAAATATGTTTTTGACTGTTGGAAAGATATTAACACAGGTTTAGAGTATAAAAATGCTGAAGAAATTTATACATTAAGAAAACCTACAACATTTGTTGCTCAATATACAAAAACAGAAATTATATATAATTTAACAATTGAAACAGTGTATGGATTATTACCAAATAATCAAAAAGTCGAAAACTATCAAGGGGGTTACGATGGTTATGTTGAACTTCTTGAAAAATATAAAGACTATAAACCAAATGATGTAAGAGAAGAACATTCCCTATTAGTTTACAAAGATAAATTAGTAGAATATGATTCAACTGGTGAAAATATTATTTCTATATTCTATAATGGCTGGGATAAAGTTATGGATAAACATACTTTAACAGTAAATGCAAATGGTGGGAAAGAACTTACTCCTAATGTATTTAAATATGAATATGGAAAAGAAATAAACTTAAGTTTCTTATATACAACAAAAGAAAAGGATGATCGCGGAACTTACAAATTGAAAGGTTGGAAATCTTCTGATGGAAAAGAATATTTGTTAAATGATAAGTTAACTATTGAAGGCGATACTACCTTAACAGCAATTTGGGAAGAAGATGTATTAAATGAATATAAAGTATATTATTATGTAAATGATGAATTAGTAGAAACAACTATCTATCATTTGGGTGATGTAATAAATGAATTACCTCGACCAGAAAATACAAAAGAATATAAGTTTAGTGGATGGCAATGGTATGATAACGGAAGCGAAATCGAAAAACCTGCAAATATGCCAGCTAGAAACTTAATTGTAAAAGCAACAACTGAAGACGTATATATAACATATATTTTAGATGGTCAATTATACACTTCGATAAAAGCCAAAGCTAACAATAAAAATCAACTTATAGAAAAAGTTGTTAAGAAAGGGTATACAGTGTCTAGTTGGACTACTAGTGATGTAGTTGTAACTGATGGATATTTCGTAATGCCAGAAAAAAATATTACTTTCTACGCAACATCACAAGTTAACAAGTATAAGTTATACTATAAACACAATGGCAGTGATTATTTACCAGTTCAAGAAGTTGAATATGGAAAAACAGTAATACTACCTAATTTGCCAGTTCAAGATGGTGTATTCTATGAATGGTCAAGTGATGACATTGAGTTATTAGGCAGTGGATTTGTAATGCCAGATAAAGATGTTACAATAACAACTATATCTTCTTCAGTGAGAAAACACTTAATTTATTATATAAATAATGAGATTGCTGCTTACGAATTAGTAGTACCAGGTAAAAAAATAGCTTTATCAGTAGAACAAATGGAAGGTCAATTTAGTGGTTGGTACTCTCAAGATGTAACTATAACAAATGGTGTAATTGAAATGCCAAATGATGATGTTGCAGTATATGGTTTCTATACTGATGGTGAAATAAAAATTAATTTATATTTAGATAATAACACAACACCAAGTTTAGTTTTATATGCTAATAAGGGTGAAGTAATCACTAATCCATATTTCGAAGGAAAGAAAATTAGATGTTGGAACATTAACAATGAAATGATCGAAAAAATTGTTATCGATGAAAATCAAACGGGAGAAATTAATGCATATGCACTTTATGATGGTGAATATAAGGTTTCATATGTTATTACCGATGTTCTAGTAGGTGAATATGTGGATGAATATTATGATGCTAATGAAAAAGTATATTTGCAAGATTTACCTAAACTACATTTTGAAAGCTCTTCATTTGATGTCTATGGATGGTATTCAGCTGATGGAATTGAAATTCTTACAGATGAAAATAATAGAAAGTATTTCATAATGCCAAATCATAATGTAATTTTAAATGCCTCTATTAAAGATCTTACTTCTGAAGGTGGATATTATGCAAGGTTATATATAGTAACTCCATTTAGTAGTGAAAAGATAATGTATCGTGAATACTATGTATATTCAAATGTTGGACCTGTATATTTTGATATTCCTGAAATTGATGGTTGTGTATTTGTTCACTGGCAAGATAAAGATGGTAATATTTATGATGAACATACTGGTTTGTATCTAGATGATATGAATGGTAGTGATCAAGAGTATACACTTATCTATAAGGCAGAAACTCTTCAAATAGCTACATTTAGAATAGATGGTGAAATTTATGCATATAGAACTTTCTATAGTTCAAGTATGCCAAAGATTAGTATTCCTAAACCTGATTTACCAAATGGAAAAGTATTATCACAATGGTTCTCACCATATGCAGTTATCAAAGGTGATGGTTTCTTTTTAACTGATGATATGATTGGTAAGGACTTAGTATTTGATGCGTTAACATATAGTATGGAAGGTGAATTTTGGTGTGAATTAGTATTTGAACTAACTGAAGGCGGGGGTCCAGGCACAAACTTTGTTGCTCGTGATTATGATACTATTACAATTACTAATCTATATGATGGTAAAGAATATAATATAGAAATAGTTGCTAAAGGTATGTGTGATGGAGAAGAGATAGAGCTGATAATTAATGAAAATTGCATATCTATAAATGGTAATGTAGTAACTATAAAATTCCCTGATAAGAATAGTTTATCAGCAAGTGGTGGTGTTCAAGGCGATATACAACTAACAAATTATATTATTAAATTAATTGAAAAGAATTAAATGGTGATTTATGGAATCAAAGTCAAAAGATGCAAAACAAAGAATAATGAATGCATGTGTAAGAATGTTCATTGAAAAAGGTTATAAAAAAACAACTATGCTAGACATAATAAACGAAGCTAATGTATCTGCTGGAACTTTTCAAAACATATTTAAAACTAAAGATGGTGTTTTAAGAGAACTAGTAGATGTAATGTTCGAAAAACAATTTGAGATGGCACGTTCATTTATAACTGAAGATATAGAACCCGTATTATTATATGCATTAGAAACATCAGTTCAATTGACTCTTGCAGAGTTAAACGAAAATTTACGTGAGATATATGTGGAAGCTTACACAAATTCTGCTATTTCTGAATATATATGCCAAAAAACTTCATCAGAATTATTTGTTATTTTTGGAAAATATTTGCCGAATTATCAAGAAAGTGATTTTTATGAAATTGATTTGGGAACTTCAAGTATTATGAGGGGATATATGGCAAGACCTTGTGATAAGTACTTTACACTAAAAAGAAAGTTAATGAGATTTCTATATATGACATTAAGTGCATTTAAGATAAAAGAAGATGTACAAGAAATCACAGTTAATAAAATATTAGAAATAGATATTGTAAAGATTGCTAATGATGTCATGAAAAAATTATTTGAAAAGTTAGCAATGGAATTTGAATTTGACTATCACGAAATCAAATTCATAAAATAGATTAATAAAAGGACTTAGATGTTGAATCTAAGTCCTTTTTGTGTTAGTCGTAGTTGTCTACTTTAAGTAGGTTGATGTTTTTATATAATGATGTATACTGTATATAGAGGTGAGCATATGAATTGATAAAGAAAAGGTGAGAAGAATTTGGCTTGACACAGGTAGAATTAGGTGAAAAGTTAGGAGTTTCTGAAAAAAACTATTTCCCAATGGGAAACTAAGCGAGATATGCCTAATATAGGTATTCTAAAAGATCTATCAAAAGAATTACATATTTCAATTTATGACTTATTAGAAGGACGAATAATCAATAATAATATTTGTGGGAACGTAATTATATCTACAGGAAAAGTCAGTATAACAAGCTGTGGTATGAATTTAGTTTCTGAAGAAAGTGAGACTGTATAAGATGTAGTTAAGGTAAGTAGGGATGAAATAGGAGTAAACATTTTTCACCTATGATGAAAGATAATTATGTATTATTTATTGCATATGTTACAAATGATAAAATTGATTTTATAAAAATGTACCCAGAAGGTGAAAGTAAGATGATTTTCTTGAAAAGAGGGCATGGAATAATATTATTATGATATAAGAAAAGGACTTTATTGTGAAAAGATTTAAATATTATTTATTTTTTAAAATAATTATGATAATATTAAAAAATACTTGACTCTCCCCTAAGGTCATATAATATAATTATTTTGTGAGGTGGTAATTATGCTTAAAATAGGCGAGTTTTCAATTCTTTCTAAAACTACAATAAAGACAATAAGATATTATGAGAAGATGGGATTATTACAACCATCATACATTGATAAAGAAACAAAATATCGTTATTATCAATATGACAAACTAAAAGAGATTTCGAGAATTATAGCTTTAAGAGATTTAGGCCTACCTATTAAAGATATAATAGAAATTAACAAAGGTAAGGATATTGTAGAAGTATTGAATAAAAAAAAAAATCAAATCAAAGCTGAAATAAGTAAAAGTAATTATCAACTGACAAAAATTAATGAATTTTTGGAGGATAAAGAAATGACTTACGATGTACAAATTAAAACTCTACCAAAGTGTATTGTTTATTATAGTGAAGGTGTTGTAAAAGATTATTCTAAGATTGTTGATTTTGTATTTGGCACACAAAAAGAATGTATAGAATTAAATCCTAATATTAAATGTACTGAACCTGGATATTGCTTCATAACATATTTGGACGGAAAACCAAATGAAGAAAATATAAAAATTAGATATTCGGAAGCAGTTACTGAAAAAGGTTTAGAAAATAAGAAAATTAAATTTGAAATCTTAGAACCTGTTAAAGCAGTATCAATTTACCATAAGGGTGACTATTCAAAGTTATCACAAACTTATGCTTATATTTTAGAATATATGCAAAAAAACAATTTGGAAATGAAAGAACTTCCAAGAGAATGTTATATTGATGGATGCTGGAACAAGGAAAATGTTGATGATTATTTAACAGAAATACAAATTCCCATTAAATAATTATAAATAAAGTTATTAATTAATGAGTACTCTTGAAATTTATATTAATTTGTGTTAAAATAAATTAGATGAAAGAGTACTCAAGAGGTTCAAGAGGTTGGTCTCGAAAACCAATAGGTCTTTACGGATGCGTGGGTTCGAATCCCATCTCTTTCGCCATTTTTAAAATGTGATAGTCTTCTAATTAAGAAGGCTTTTTCGTAAAAAATATTAATTAATTAATTATATTGTTACTTTTTACATTTAAAATAATAGTCATATTTATAGCAATAATTTAATTGTAAACAAAATAATGATTAGATTGATTTTAACAATAATCATGTTATAATAATTAGTGCTATATAAACTTTCAAATAATAATATAGAAAGAACTATAGAAGACTAAATATGAAAAAAATACGTTATGACAAAATAAGTACATATTTTAAGCTTAATTTTAAATCATTTATCATAGCTACGGTAACGGGAATAGTTTAATGGCTTTAGTTCAAATTAGTCAAGGTAAATTAATTGATGCTTTCAAGGCTCAGGAAGATGCAAAATATATAATTAGTTTTGCTCTTATTTTTTTGATCTTTATTATTTTTATACAAGTTAATCGATTTTTCAAAAGATACTATGTGAGAGACTTTTCTAATAAAATGGTGTTGCAAATGAGAACTGCAAGTTTTTATAATATGATAACTAGTGATATTAGTGAATTCACTAAAACTTCTAAAGGTGATATTATGAATAAAAATCTTTTAGAATTTATCAAAAGATTGAACAAAAGTATGATAATGTTTTAAAAGAACATTTTAAAACTAATCAGAAAGCTAATACATATGATGCCATGTTTTCTCCAATAATGCAGATGATGAAGTCGTTTCTTATTGTTCTTGTTATTACTCTTTCTACAATAAGCATTAATATATTTGGAATGACAATTGGTATGCTAGTCAGTTCAATTGATCTGATCACAAATTTGTTTTCACCTATTGAAAACTTAGGTATGGAGTTGCAAACAATTCAAAAGTCTATGGCTGCCATAGAAAGAATAAATCAGTTCTTTAAATTAAGTGAAGATGATGAAAAAAATTGTGATTTAAATAATTGTGGAGATGATTTAATATTAATGTTTGATAATGTTACTTATTCTTATGATGATAAAAAAAATGTAATTGAGAATTTTAAGTTAAAATTACAAAAAAATGATAGATTAATATTACAAGGAAGAAGTGGCAGTGGTAAATCAACTTTATTTAAACTTGCATATGGTTTAATTAAACCAACAAAAGAAAGAGCAACAATTAATGGCATTGATACTTATTTATTAAAAGATGACATAAAGCGTAAACTTTTTGGAATTGTTTATCAAGATTATTATTTTTCTAGAGGAACAATCAAAGAAGAAGTTACGTTATTAGATTCAAAAATAAGTGATGATAAAGTATATAAAACTTTAAGATTAGTAGGTCTTGACAGAATCAAGGATATAAATGATCATCTTAAGGTAACAGACTATTCAACAGGAGAATTATCATTATTTAACATTGCACGAGCTATAATCATGGATAGTAAGATATTGTTCTTAGATGAAATGAATTCTAAGATAGATTCTATAAGTGCTAAAAAGATAATTGAGGTAATTGAAAATGTTTCAAAAGATAAAATGATACTATCTATTAATCACTATGGTGATTTATTGAAACATAGTGAGATAGTAAATTTGGAAACTTATAATAAGTAAAAATATAGTCTAATGGTGTAATATCTATTAGACTTTTTTTATATTTATAAAATGAAGACGTTTACTTATAAAAAGTAATTGCATAGGTTTAATTAATTTGATATAATAGGCAAAAGGAGAACAAAATGCTATTAAAAAACATACCCACAGGATTAACATTTGATGACGTACTTTTAGTCCCTCAAAAATCTTCTGTTTTACCAACAGATGTTAGTTTACGTACAAAACTTACTCGCGATATTTATTTGAACATTCCTATTGTTTCAGCGGCAATGGATACCGTTACTGAGGCTAAACTTGCAATTGCTTTAGCACGTGAAGGTGGTCTTGGATTTATTCATAAGAATATGTCAATTGAAGAACAAGCTAAACAAGTAGAAATTGTTAAGAGAAATGAATCAGGGATGATTTCTAATCCAATAACTTTGCATATTTCTGCTACTGTAAAAGATGCTGAATATCTTTTATCAAGTTACAAAATATCTGGGTTACCAGTGGTTGATGATGAAAATCATTTAGTCGGTATTATCACTAACAGAGATTTAAAATATATTGAATCTGATACAGCAGAGATAAAGGACATTATGACTAAGGAGCAGTTAATTACTGCTAAGCCTGGTATTACTTTAGATGAAGCTAAAAAAATATTATGGGAAAATCGTATTGAAAAATTACCTATTGTTGATGAAAATAATAAATTATGTGGTTTAATTACTTCAAAAGATATTGATAATGCTAGAAATTATCCTAATGCATGTAAAGACAAACAAGGAAGACTTCGTGTTGGAGCTGCTGTTGGTGTTTCAGGAAATACTCTTGAGAGAGTTGAAGCATTAGTGAATAAAGGTGTTGATGTTATTACTATCGATAGTGCTCATGGCCATAGTGATAATGTTATAAATCTTGTAAAGAAAATAAAGGGTAGATATCCTGAGTTATGTTTAATTGCTGGCAATATAGTTACAAAAGAAGCTGCAATTGATTTAATTGATGCTGGTGTTGATTGTTTAAAAGTTGGAATTGGCCCTGGTAGTATTTGCACAACAAGAGTTGTAGCCGGAGTTGGTATGCCACAGCTAACAGCAATTGAAGAAGTTGCTAGTGTTGCAAAAGATAAAAATGTCTGCGTAATTGCTGATGGTGGTATAAAATATTCAGGAGATATAGTAAAAGCATTAGCTGTTGGTGCTGATTGTGTTATGCTAGGTTCACTTTTTGCTGGTTGTAAAGAGGCTCCTGGTGAAGAAATAATTTATCAAGGTCGACGTTTTAAAACATATGTTGGTATGGGTTCGTTAGTTGCTATGAAACGCGGATCTGCTGATAGATATTTCCAAAAAAATGAAACAGAAGTTAAGAAACTAGTGCCTGAAGGAATTGAAGGTAGAGTTGCATATAAAGGAGAATTATCTGATACTGTATACCAATTATGTGGAGGAATTAGATCAGGTATGGGATATTGTGGAGCTAAGGACATAAAGGAATTACAAGAAAAAGCAGTTTTCGTTAAGATTACAAGTGCTGGTTTAAAAGAATCACATCCACATGATATTGAAATAACTAAAGAATCACCAAATTATACAAAATAGGAGAATGAATATGAATAAAAGACCTATAGACATGAAAAGAATAACAAACAGTACTCTTGCAAAAGAATTCATAAATGAACAAGTTGAACTAGTCAAAAAACAAGTTAAAGATGGCAAGGTATTACTTGCTTTATCTGGTGGAGTTGATTCATCTGTTGTAGCTGCTTTGCTAATAAAAGCTATTGGCAAAAATTTGGTTTGTGTTCATGTTAATCATGGATTACTTCGAAAAGATGAATCAAAGAAAGTTATTGAAGTATTTAAGAATCAACTTAATGCTAATTTAATATATGTTGATGCTACAGATCGTTTCTTAGATAAACTCGCAAACGTTAGTGATCCAGAGCAAAAAAGAAAAATTATTGGTAAAGAATTTATAGATGTCTTTCAGGAAGAAGCAGATAAATTAAAGGGAATAAAATATTTAGCTCAAGGAACTATATATCCAGATATTTTAGAAAGTGGTCCAGTAAAATCTCACCATAACGTGGGAGGACTTCCTGAAAAATATAATTTCGAATTAGTAGAACCTGTAAAATTACTATATAAAGATGAAGTAAGAGTAATTGGCAAGGAATTAGGTTTGCCAGATGAAATGGTTAACAGACAACCATTCCCAGGACCTGGATTAGGTGTTCGTTGCTTAGGCGCAATAACTAGAGATCGCTTAGAGGCTGTTCGTGAATCTGATGCTATTTTAAGAGAAGAATTTGCAAAAGCTGGATTAGATAAGAAGGTATGGCAATATTTTACAATTGTTCCTGATTTTAAATCAACAGGTGTAAAAGATGGAAAAAGAACTTTTGAGTGGCCTGTTATAATAAGAGCTATTAATACAAAAGATGCAATGGAGGCAACTATTGAACCACTACCATACGAATTATTAAATGAAATTACAAGAAGAATAACAAGTGAAGTAAAAGGTGTAAATCGTGTATTATATGATTTATCACCAAAACCTTTTGCAACAATTGAATGGGAATAATTAAATCAAAAGATGCTATTTTAAAGCATCTTTTTAAGATTAACAAATAAATTTCATGTTCCTATAAATAATTGACAAATAATTAATTTAATGCTATAATTAACACAAATTAGTTTATAAAGGGATTAATTATTCATAACATAAAGGGGGAAACGAATATGCAATATTTATATATTTCAGAAAACAAATTAAAACACTCATTAGGCGTTGCTAGATATATGCAAAAATATGCTTCAGAAAGGTTATTGAACGATGATCTTGCATCAGAATATTTCGTTTTAGGATATTTACATGATATAGGAGAAGAATTTGTGTATGACAAAAAAGACCACGCTAAAGTAGGTGGTACGATTTTGAAATCACAAAACTATAAATACTGGAAAGAAGTATATCATCATGGTGATCCAAATACTCCATATATGTCAGTTGCACTAATGGTTTTGAATTTAGCTGAACTATGTGTTCAAAACGATGGAACTGTTTGCACTATTGAACAAAATCTTGAGAGACTTAAAAATAAATTTGGTGAAGATTCAGTTCAATACAAAAACACAAAAGCATTAGCTGATATGGTAAGAACTAGAACAATAGTAATCAAATAGAAAAGTCTTTATGACTTTTTTATTTTAAAGAGGTATAAAATGGAAAATCAAGTAGTATTAATAACAGGTGAAACTAGAGGTTTTGGACTAGAAATGACAAAAGTGTTTTTAAAACATAATTATGTTGTTTGTGGTATTTCTCGTAGTGAATTCAACTATGAAGGTGTATATCATCAAATAGGTGATATATCAAAAGAAGAAGATTGTCATAGGTGTGTTCAAAATATAATAGAAAAATATGGTAAAGTTGATATTTTAATTAATAATGCCGGCTTTGGTATTTTTGGTCCTGTTGAGGAGACAAGTTTAGAACGTGCTCGAAGTCAAATTGATGTAACTTTCTTTGGTGCTTATTTAATGGCAAAATCAGTTCTTCCATATATGCGTGAAAGAAAGAACGGCAGAATAATCAATATTTCTAGTATTGGTGGAATAATTCCATTGCCATATCAAGCTTTTTATTCAGCAAGTAAATGTGCTATGGATATGCTATTTGATGCTATGAGAGCTGAATTATATCCTTATTCTATACAAATAACTAGTGTTAAACCAGGTGATAGTAATACAAGTTTTACAGAAAATAGAGTATGTGATAAAGTTACTAATCCAGCATACAAATCACAAACTGAAAGGTCACTTAGAAGTGTAAGTAATGATGAGAAAAAAGGATTCTCTCCTTCTGTAGTTGCTCTTAAAGTATATAAAATAGCAAACAAAAAGCGTGCCCCTTATTCAGTAAGTGTAGGGGGAAAAGATAAAATGTTAAGTTTTATTTACAAATTGCTTCCTAAAAGAATCAGAAATTATCTGTTGTATAAAATTTATGCAAAGTAATAGCAGTATATAAATTAAATAAGGATATATATTAATATGACATTAAAAGAATTAGAATTAGGAAAAACAGGAATAATTATAAGCGTTGGTGGTGATGGGTCTCTAAGACAACACTTTCTAGATATGGGAGTTATACCAGGAGTAAAAGTTACAAAAACAAAATATGCTCCAATGGGCGATCCAATGGAACTATTGATACATGGTTATGATTTGACATTAAGACTATCAGAAGCAGAGAAAATCGAAGTGAAAGAATGTGAAGATAGTCCGTCAAATGTCGTTGATAGCGTTGAGAATATTGGGAAAATACTGCATCCAGGATTAGGTGAAGGTGGTAAATTCCATGATAAATCACTGGAAAAACCTTTACCCAAAGGAACAAAAATTTCTTTTGCTCTAGTTGGAAATCAAAATTGCGGGAAGACAACACTATTTAATAAACTAACTGGATCTAATCAACACGTAGGAAATTTTCCTGGGGTAACTGTTGATAGAAAAAGCGGAGAAATCAAAAATTATAATGATGCAGAGGTGACGGATTTACCTGGTATTTATAGTTTATCACCTTACACTGCTGAAGAAATTGTTTCACGAAATTTCATTATTGATGAGAAGCCTAATGGAATAATAAATATAGTTGATGCAACTAATATTGAACGAAATCTCTATTTAACATTACAATTAATAGAATTAAATATTCCTATGGTTATTGCTCTTAACATGATGGATGAGGTTAAGGGCAATGGTGGAACAATTCTAATCAACGAAATGGAAGATATACTAGGAGTACCTGTAGTTCCCATTTCTGCTGCCAAAAATGAAGGCGTTAATGAACTAATTGAACATGCTATTCATGTTGCTAAGTACCAAGAAAAACCAAAGAGAACTGATTTTTGTTTTGAAAATGACCATGGAGGAGCAGTTCATAGATGTATTCATGGAATTATGCATTTAATTGAAGATCATGCGATTAGTGCTCAAATACCATTACGTTTTGCAACAACTAAAATAATCGAAGGCGATAAGCTAGTACTTGATAAGTTGAAATTATCTAATAATGAAAAAGATATGTTAGAACATATAATTGTTCAAATGGAACAAGAAAGAGAACTAGATAGAAAAGCAGCCATAGCTGATATGAGATTTTCTTTTATCTTATCATTATGTAAAAAAACAGTAATAAAACCTAAGGAAAGCATTGAACATCGTCGTAGTCGTAAAATAGATAAAATATTAACAGGTAAGTATACGGCTATACCATCATTTATATTAATAATGGCTTTAGTATTTTTCCTCACCTTTGGAGTGATAGGTTCAGGTTTGCAAAAACTATTAGAAATGGGAATAGATTCACTTACAAACCTAGTTGATAGGGCATTAACTAATTTAAAAGTTAATGAAGTATTACATTCGCTAATAATTGATGGCGTATTCAAAGGAGTAGGAAGCATTTTAAGTTTCCTACCTATAATAATAGTTCTCTTTTTCTTCCTCTCTATGTTAGAAGATTCAGGATATATGGCTAGAGTAGCTTTTGTTATGGATAAACTTTTACGAAAAATAGGCCTTTCAGGAAGAAGTATTGTACCAATGTTAATAGGTTTTGGTTGCACTGTTCCAGGAGTAATGGCAAGTAGAACTTTGCCATCTGAGCGTGACAGAAAAATGACGATATTGCTAACACCATTTATGAGTTGTACAGCAAAGATACCTATTTATGCTTTCTTTGTAAATGCTTTTTTTGACTCCAGCATAAGTTGGCTTATAATGATTTCTCTATATCTAATAGGTATAGTTGTTGGCATTTTGGTCGCACTTATTGGTAAAAATACAGTTTTTAAAGGAGAAGCAGTACCATTTGTAATGGAACTTCCTAATTACCGAATACCAGGTCTTAAGAATGTTACTATGTTATTATGGGACAAAGCAAAAGACTTTTTGAAAAAAGCATTTACGGTAATTTTTATAGCATCTATCGTTATTTGGTTTTTACAATCATTTGATTTTACATTTACATATCTTGAAAAAGATAAAACAGGCGAGAGCATTCTTGCTAATATAGCAAATATAATTGCACCAATCTTTAAACTCCATGGATTTGCTGATTGGAGAATAGTAACAAGTTTAATAGCCGGTTTTATGGCAAAGGAAAGTGTTGTTTCAACATTAACACTGTTATTAGGGACAACCCAAATAACAACCATCCTTACACCATTATCAGCATTTGCCTTTTTAGTATTTTGTTTACTATATACGCCATGTATAGCATCTGTTGCCGCAATACGAAGAGAATTAGGACGAAAATGGGCAATGATTGTTGTTGTATTTCAATGTGCTGTGGCTTGGATTTGTTCTTTCCTATCAATATGTATTATTTTATTATTTGAGGTGATAATTTGACACTAACATTTTCTTTTATTGATTGTGTAATTATAGTAATAATTGCTATACTAATTATATTAGCAATAATACATATAATTAAAAATAAAAATGGTTGTTGTTCATCCTGTAATAATTCATGTTGTGATAAATGCAAAAAGAAGCCAAAATGAATTTCTAATTGTTTGAAATAAAAATCTTTAAATATATAAAAGACGTTTTATGATTGAATAAAACGTCTTTTTAAATACTCATTTTTTAGGTAAAAGGTTTTTGCATATTTGTTAATTATTTATTTTATAAAATAAATATTACACGAAAAGAAATCAAAATGAAAAAATAATTATATTTCTATTATGTCTAATATCTACAATTAGTTTAGGAGGTTGAAATATACGAAAAGAAAAAAGGAATATGCAGATGATTGTTTTTGGGTTTTCATAAAAACAAGTTACAAAAATGAATTTATAAATAAATATTTAGACTATGAATATGAAGACATTGAAAGTTATTATTATGACTGTCTAATGATTTATCTTCAAAAGACAGGTGAAAAAGAAGCAAAGAAAACAATGGAATACTTTGAAACATAAGATTTTGTAGACTATAGTAATAGAATAGAGATTGTTAGGCTTACTGATCCAATTTAATTAGGAGATAAAACAGTGTGAAAATTTCTAAAGAGTTAACATTTTCTATAAAGCCTAAGGTTAGATGTAAAATAAAAGTGAAAACATCTAATGGATACAGTTGTAGAGGAATAAAAAGTTGGAAGATGTTATAAATTTGAAAATAATATAAATTCTGTAAAAACCTTGAAAATATTGGTATAAAATGGTAAAATATGTTGTAAACGTTTTAAATGCTTACACAAAAAAAGGTTTTATATTTATTGGAGAGAATGAAAATGAAAGATGATT
>ERZ779673.2-NODE-2-length-177344-cov-3.046179_pt1 | contig 177344 bp, 135 predicted proteins | sample MGYA00511956_ERZ779673 | MGnify/ENA primary metagenome ERZ779673 (study PRJEB29588, sample SAMEA2152065) | human gut metagenome | biome: human gut; feature: human-associated habitat; material: faeces | place: Denmark | collected 2008/2010 ... | reverse complement strand
GATATTGTTATGACGAAGAAACAAATCTTTACTACTTAAATGCAAGATATTATAGTCCAATAATATGTAGATTTATTAGCTATGATGATATTGAATATTTAGATTATGAAAGTATCAATGGATTAAATTTATATTGTTATTGTTTTAATAATCCAGTTAATAATATAGATCCTAGTGGACATTTTGCAATTAGTACATTTTTAATTGTATTAGCAACAAGCTCATTAGTGACATGAGGATTATCTGAAATATTTGGTGCGCAAATAAAACTGGGGAACCTTACTCAAGATACTATCAAATGGATGGCAAAAATGTAAAATCAATTACACATTACGAGAAAGGTGGGACTCCTAAATATAGAATAGATGTATTAGGACGTCCACATAATGGTGTTTTACCACATAAACATAATTTTGTTATCAATAATGGATTTGTTAATAAAGGTTCTGTCGATGATATTAATTATTTATTATGGCTATTATTTGGAAACTGGAGGTAAAATGTAAAATAATGAGTACTTTTATTTGGGGTAAAATCAAATTAAATAAATTAATAATAATGGATAATTATCAAAGAAAGAATATATTGGTTTTTTTTACTAGTGAAAAAAATGATTTGTTTCAAAGTGATTTAGAAGAAAATGAAATCTATTTCAATATTGCTTGTGGATATGATAAAATGATGACTCTGCCATCTTATAAAACAAATTATTTAAATTGTAATGAGTATTATTTTTCTCTTAATTCATTTAAGAAAACAGATGATTTAAAACCTTATTTTGAAAAACTATTTCAACGTATATTGAATCTTCAACATGTTATTAAAGAAATATTTGATAATGAAAATGTGAAACGAATAATGTATTTTCATACTGAAACTGGTAATGAAAATTCAATTGATGATTATGAATTGGTTGATTGGAAATTAGAAGAATTTGCTGAAAAATTCTTTGAAAAAATTAAAGAAAATAAAGGATTTACTCCAACAATAAAAATAGTGTTTAAGCACAAATCTTGTTAGTAATTAATAAAATATTGTGTTGAAAATCTAGTAAGGAGGTTATAATTCAATGTATTATTTGATAGATAAAGAATTAAAAAGTAATTATGTTACTTTGCCTAAATATGGGTTCTTGTTTTTTTGTGTTTAACATTTATATTGATTATTTTATCTGTTTTTTATCTTGCAGCATTAGTATTTTTAGTAATGTTTGCATTTTCAACTTTAATGATATTCATAACGTGGAAGATAAATAAAAAAATATGTGGTAAAAAAATTTCTTTCACTAGTGATACGATATCAATTTATAATTATAAAGATATTAAAATTAATGAATATAGAGTAGAAAATTTAAAAAAGAAATATATAGAGGTTGGGTTTCCTGACCGTTATGGATTTAGATATAAAAATTGTTTAATTCTATATTTTGATTTTGAACCTTATGAAAAAATGGAATATGGCTCATATTGGAAAGACCCTAATGTTATAATTATACAAAATGCAGAATTATTTGATGCTATTGATAAATTAATTAAATAAAATTGGTATATAAAGTAGATACAAAAGTAGAAATAAATAGTAGTCTAACAACAAAAGAAAAGCAAATAGCAAATGGATTAAAAGAAAAGAATATATTCATATATAAAGGATATTGTTATGACGAAGAAACAAATCTTTACTACTTAAATGCAAGATATTATAGCCCAATAATATGTAGGTTTATTAGTTATGATGATGTAAGTTATATTGATTTGAAATCAGTAAATGGACTTAATCTTTATGCATATTGTTTTAATAATCCTGTGAATTACAAACAAAGACTCGTTTCTTCTGATAGTTCAATTATTGATTTAACGTTCTCTGGAACATTAGGTGTAGGATTCATACCTATTGTAGGTGTTATAGGTGGTAGTTCTGGAATATTTAACCAAACACTAAAAGGTGCATTTAGAAATGGATTACTATTTGGTAATGGAAGTATCACTAGTTTTTATGCTGATTGGAATGCAAGAGCTCAAATTAGTTTAAAAAAAGGTACTTTTAAGGTTGGCATTGCAGGTAAATTTTCGATATTAAATGTTAGTGGACAAGTTGGATTTGGAACAAAGGATTTGAATTTATCTTTGAAAACTGTTGGCGATGCATTAACTGTATCAGGAATGGCAGGTATATTTATTGATCCTAAAGAGAATACTTACTTCACTGGTGTGGAACTAAAAACTACAGCGTTGAGTGTAAGAGTTGGTGGACAACTTGATATATTTGGACTTCAAATAGAGGCCGGGTTATCTGGAGAACTAGGTTCTATTGGTGGAAGATTAGGTATTGGATTAAAACCTACTAATGATGGAAAAATGGAATTTTATTTTCACTCTGGACTTGCACATGGTGTAGGTTGTGATTTCTATATTAGAATTCGATTTGATGGATTATTTTAATAAGGAGGATTAGACTATGAATAAGTGTTGGAATAAGTGCTGGTACAATTATGGTAACATTTTTAAAGTTAAATTAAGAAATCATTATTGTTATAAATGTGGCGAGAAATTAATGGTCACTAAACATCAAAAAGTGGTAGATCAAAAGTCAGAAGAGGCAAAATATTATAGTTTTGATGCTTGTGGAGAGCTAATGGTGGGACCATGCGAATTTATTCATAAAGTATTTTTCTGTCCTAAGTGTTCTCAAAACATTGAATTTATAACTCAGATTAATCAAGAAGATATTGAAATAATCATCAAAAAGGTTATAAGTTATTTTAAAAAAAGAAATAGAGAAATATCTATATCAAAGAGTTATGAAACAAAACTAGGCAAACTTATAGAAAACGACTTTAGTTTGAATGATGATATTACTCTATGCTTACATATATCTGAAAATAACAAAGAGTCTAAAACATATAAAATTCCAATAACTAGAAGAGGATTTTGGGAACGTCCTTATTATTTTAATATATCTAAAAAGAAATTAATTAATTTTATTAAATAAAACTTACACAAGGGAAGATGCTGAAAACAGCATTTTCCTAAGTGCTTCAAATAAAAATCATAATTGGTTTGTTGTTTATTTGTTAATTAGATAAGCATGTCTATTTCTAGATCTAAAGAAATTAAATTAACATTGTTGGAAAGTTTAATAAAAAAAGGTAGCCTGTCAAGAATTCTGTTGACGTCAATCCAATTTTTTGACAGGTTGTTTCTAACAAAATTTTTGACAGGCTAATATAAGAATTCAGGCAAATTATCAATTTCATAATATAAATACTTTTGATATTCATTATACATGCCTATGTTTCCATTGATAGGATTTAATCTTATCGAAATAACATTACTTGGAGTTTTAAACCAAGTATTTTTTTTGTTTTTATTATAGTTTTCCATAATATATGCCCATATATATTTGATATATTTTGCTTCCGATTTTTCAAGAACACGATTATCATCGTAACCTGTCCATATGCCTAAAGTTATGTTATTGTTATAACCAACAATTAACCCGTCGTAATCAGTTGATCCGCTTTTTGCCGCATATTTTTGAGTTAACATTTGATTTATTTGTGAACATGTAGGGCTTATATTAATACGTACATTCCCATCGAAGACATTTGTAAGAGCTTCAGATAATAAAAAACAAGTGGTACTATTAAACTTTTGCGTATCGTTATAACTACTTTTATACAATATATTATTATTTAAGTCAGTTATTTTATCTATATAAGTGGAAGTTATATCTTTTCCCAAACTTGCAATTTTTGCATACCCTAGTGTTAATTCTTCAAGGGATACTTCACTTGTACCAAGGGCCAAAGATGGATTCTTGCTTATATTTGAGGTGAAACCAAAGCTTTTAAGAGTTGAGTAAAGTTTATCAGGTCCTAAAAATAAATGAGTCTTCATCGCGTACATATTATCACTTGTTGCTATAGCGTATGCCATTGAAACATCCTGGTATGGATAAATATTATTATAATTGCTAGGAGAGTATTCTTCACCATTATAATAGAATACAGTAGGTGCACTATAAAATGTTGAGGAAACATTAAATCCATTTTCTAATGCCGCATAATAAAGAAATGTTTTAATTGTAGATCCTGGTTGCCTTAGGGATTTTGTTCTATTGTAAGTTGATTGTAAATAGTCACAACCTCCAACTGAAGCTAAAACCTTACCTTTTGTATCAATTGCCATAATAGCAATTTCAATTTCACTATTTTGTTTATATTTATTAATAGCATTCTCAATAATTTTATTTAGGTTAGAATCAATATTAGTATAAATACGTATACCACCACTACGATCAATTTTTTTAAATTCAAAAGAATTATTAAAATCATTTAAAATAGTATCAATATAATAAGGAGCATTACTTATTTTTACTCTATCTAGTTTACCATATATTGTTGGCACTTCATTAAGTAAATTCGAATATTCTTCACTTGTTATCTTTCCATCATTCAGCATTTCTGTTAAGATAAGTTTTCGTCTTTTGTCATTGTTTTCAGGATTCTTAATTGGTGAATAATTTGAAGGAGATTTAGGTATACCAGCAAGCATAGCAGCCTCATTTACAGTAATTTCACTTGGCAGTTTATTAAAATAAAATAGACATGCATCATATATTCCATAAATACCATGATCGAAGTATATAGTATTTAAATATCCTTCAAGTATTTCATCTTTTGTATATTTTGATTCAATATTAATTGCAATCAAAGCTTCTTCAATTTTTCTTTTAAAAGTTTTCTCAGAAGATAAGAAAACATTTTTTACGTATTGTTGAGTAATTGTTGAACCACCTTGACTTAAAGTGCCACTTTTAATGTCACTCAGTAAAGCTCCTAATATTCTTTTAAAATTAACTCCTTGATGTGAATAATAATCTTTATCTTCGATAGATAGGAAGGCCTCAATTATTGAAGGATTAATATCATTAAAGTAAACATAATTTTTGTTTGAAGTATTATTCTTTTTAAACAATAAGTTATCATTATTGTCGTATATTTCAATGTCGATAACTTCAGGTAATTCATAGTTTAGTTTTTTTGAGTAAATAAATAAAGCAACAAAAAGGACAGTAAATCCAAGAATAAAGATAATAAAAGTGTATTTAGTTATTTTAAGAAGAACTTTCCAAAACCTTTTGTTTTTCATTAGTATATTTGATATTCTTTTATTAAAACTTCACTTTTATTAACTTTTAGTAAAGCTATTTTATCTGTTTTAAACTTTCTCACAATTCCAAGAACAAAAGGAAACTTTTTGTTATTAATACGATAAAAGTTATGTACATAACCAATTTTTTTCCTTTTTGAGTTGTAGATAGGCATTTTCTTAGTAATTATAAGATTTTTTGTTGCTTCAAATTGTTTAACACAATATAATTTTTTTGACTTATTTACTTTCATATTATCAGCACAATAAAGATTAGAAATAATAATGTTTTTATATTTATATGACAAATTGTTTAAGTTAGTAAGAACATTGTTGTTATATAAAAATATATCTCTAACATAAGGATTTATTTCTAAAAATCCTATTGCTTTAAAATGATCAATAACAGCAAATTTATTAACAGAAGAAGTAAGCATTGTAAAATAAGTGTATCCTTGTCTAGTAACTTTATATAAATTTGATGAGTTTTTTAGTTTAAAATAGTCACAAGCTTTATCACCATGAAATGAAAAGAATGAATATACTCTTGAAGTATCATCAACAGTGACTAAAGGATATTTTTTGCGATATGATTTTAAATATCCTAAAAGCTTTGAGTTTTCTTCGCATAAAACGAGATATTTGATTGGTGATAATTTGATTATTTGACATTCACAAATAAACTTGTTATGTCTCATCATTATCGTCATAAATGAATTATCTTTTATGACATCGACTTTCCTTATCGAAAATTTATTTAGTAAATCTTTTGCACTAGGTCCATAAACTGTGTACTTATTTATATTTGATAAATTACATATGCCCATACATTTTCTTGCTTGAACAAAGTTATTATTTTCGCTTGGTTCGTAAAAATTTTTCATAAATATCATCCTCCATTATTATCTATTTTTTCCATTATTTAAAAAAATATGTAAAGTTAAAATATGATTTATTTTTATTTATCAAATATTGAAAAAGAAGAACAAAAGTGGTAAAATATTTATAAATAATATATTATGAGGTGAATTATGGGCTTAACAGCAGGAATTATAGGCTTACCTAATGTTGGAAAATCAACATTATTTAATGCAATAACAAAATCAAAAGCATTGAGTGCAAACTATCCTTTTGCAACAATAGAACCAAATGTAGGATTTGTAGAAATCAAGGATCCTCGACTAAAGAAGTTAGTAGATGTAATTCATCCAAAAAGTGTTGTTTATACATCATTTTCTTTTACAGATATTGCTGGACTCGTAAAGGGCGCTAGTTTAGGTGAAGGTTTGGGAAATCAATTCTTATCACATATTCGTGATGTTGACGCTATTTGCCATGTGGTTAGATGTTTTGATAATCCTGATATAATTCATGTGAATGGTAAAATCGATCCAATATTTGATATTGAAACAATTAATTTAGAATTAATATATGCTGATTTAGATGTCATTGAAAAGAGAATTGGAAAAATTGAAAAAAAAGCACAATTGAAAGTTGATAAAGATGCAGTTACAGAATATAATGTTTTGAAAAAATGTCAGGACGCTTTGAAAGAAGGTATTTCAATAAGAGATGTACCGCTAACAAAAGAAGAAAAACTTTCAATTAAGAATTATAATTTCCTATCTGAAAAACCTATGATATATATCATGAATGTTTCTGAAGATGATATTAATGAAGATAATCAATACGTATTAAAGGTTAAGGAATATTCACAAAAAACTAATACAAAGTGTATTAAGATTTGTTCAAAGATAGAAGAAGAATTATCAGAATTAAGTGAAGAAGAAAAAGAATTATTCCTAAGTGATTTTGGAATTACAGAAGTAGGCTTAGATAAACTTGTCACTGAGGCATATGATTTACTAGGCTTAGCAACTTTCTTTACTGCTGGTGAAAAGGAATGCCGTGCATGGACATTTAAGAAAGGTATGAAAGCTCCTGAATGTGCTGGTGTAATTCATTCGGATTTTGAAAAAGGTTTTATCAGAGCTGAAGTAATTGCTTATTCTGATTTTGAAGAATATGGAACAATGCTTAAAGCCAAAGAAGCAGGTAAAATGCGTAGTGAAGGAAAGGACTATATTTTCCAAGACGGAGATATAGCTTTATTTAGGTTTAATGTATGAGATGCGAAATAATAAATGTTGGTGATGAAGTTCTTTGCGGGAAAGTATTAAATACTAATGCTTCATTTCTTGCTATTGAACTTGAAAAAATTGGGATTGAGGTTGTGAAAGTTATTACAATCGGTGACGATAGAAATGATCTTAACACTGAAATTGATAATTTTAAAAAGTCTAATATTGATTATTTAATCACAACAGGGGGTTTAGGACCAACACATGATGATTTTACTAAAGAAGTATTATATGAAAACTTAGGTCTACAAGTTGTCCAAAGAAAAGAACCTTTAGAACTCTTAAACAAATACTTCCGAGGAAAATTTACAGACTGTAATTTAAAACAAACATATTATCCTCAAGACGCTCACTTACTTCCTAATGATAAGGGAACTGCAATGGGTGCCTATAATGAATATAATCATAAAGCATATACAGTTTTAGTTGGACCACCATCTGAATTAAAACCTATGGTTATGGATTATCTAATTCCATTCTTGAAAACAAAAGTAAAGAATGAAAAGATTATAAAAGAATACATTGTTATGGGGATTGGTGAGGCTCAAGTTGAAGATATCCTCAAAGATTATTATGAAAAATATCCTAACGTGGAAATAAATCCCTATTTCACAATTGGTAAAGTTCGTTATCAAGTAACTTCATATAAACAATTTGAAAATGAATTTAAATGTGCATGTGATGAGTTTGTTTCTATACTAAACAAATACATAATAAGTGATAAAAATGAAAATATTGAAGACAAAGTCTTTCAAGAATTAAAAAGATTAAACTATCACATTAGTTTTTCGGAAAGCTGTACTGGCGGCTTATTAGCAGGTAAATTAATTAACACAAGTGGAGCAAGTAGTGTTATTGACGAAAGTTTAGTAACTTATAGTAATGATGCAAAAATCAAGTATTTAAATGTGAATCAAGAAACAATTGATAAATACGATGTTGTATCTGAAGAAGTGGCTATTGAAATGGCAAAAGGCATACAAAACTTTGCAAATACAGAAGTAGGTGTATCAGTAACTGGATATGCAGGACCTACTGGCGGAACCGAAAGTATTCCTGTTGGAACTGTTTGTTTTGCTATTTGTGTTAAAGATAAAGTTTTTTCTAAAACACTTTATTATCGTACTGAAAGAAATATTTTAAGAGAACGATCAGTAATGACAATATTATATTATTTATTTGACATATTAAGAAATATAAATTAAGTATCTATCTTTTGGTAGGTACTTTTTTAATAAAAAAATAAAAAATAATGAAAACGTTTGATTTTATATATATATATATGGTATAATTTAGTATAGGTATAAGAAATACCTACAAAATGTGAAAGGAAGGATATAATGAAAAAATTTTTTTATACATTTGTTTTTGTTATGATGCTTTTAATTCTCACAGGATGTGGAGAAAAATATTGTAAGGTTAATGTTATTGTAAATGGAAATGAAACAATAAACTACGTAGAAACTGGTAAAATCTATGAACCTACTGATGATAGGACAATAGGGTTATTTTATGATGAAGCTTGTACAAAGGAGTATAAGGATGAACCGATTAATGAAAATACTACTTTATATGCAAAGCTAAAGTTAATTAAAGTTGACATTGTTATTGATGGCAAGTTAAACACTTTTGAAATCAATAGTGGTGATAAAATTAATAATATTAATCAAAATATCAAATTATACTATGATAAAGATTATACAAAAGAGTATAAAAATGAACCAATTACAGAAAGCATAACACTTTATGGGACAGATAAAACGAAAAGTGTTAATGTAGTTATTAATGGTAAAGTAAATACCTTTGCAATCGAAAAAGGGCAAATACTTAACGTCGAAAGTATTAATAAAGATATAAAGTTATACTATGATGAAACTTATACAAAGAAGTATAATAATGAACCGATTAATGATAATATCACTTTGTATGGAAGAGAAGAAAAAGAACTTGTAACAGTTAAAGTCATTAGAGCAGATGGAATCCAAAATGTCCAAATTGAGAAAGGTGGATATTTATTTATCAGAGATTTCGATGATGAAAGATTACTTGGTTTATATTATGATGAGGAATTAACAAGTGAATATGAAATAGATAAAATTAATGAAGATATAACATTATATGCTAAGGAAAAATATGTAACTGTTAAAGTATATGTGAATATGATTTCCAGAAGAGAATATGAGGTTTTATATAATGATGTATTCGACAAGAATTCAATAGATTTATTATATTATACTGATGAAAATTTATATTATGATGAAGATTTTAAAAACGAATATAAAAATAAAAAACTTACAGAAGACCTTGTATTATATAAAAAAGAGCATAATTTAACTATAATGTTTGAAAGAAAAACAATATATATAGAAACTGGAACAAAACTAACAGAAGAAAATATGGCAAAAATTGGTATTACTAAACCAGATAATTTGTATACTGATAATTTATTCATTAAGAAGTTTGTTAATGAAAACATTATTAAAAGTACTTATTTATATGAAAAAGATGATTATACTTTCTATGGAAGAGTAAAAAAATCAGCAATTAATGTTTATGATTTAAATATACTACTACCATTAGGCTGTAAAATACATGATGATGGTTATGATTTAAATGAGGAAGTAAATATAGAAGTATTCTATGGTAATGATACCTCAATGATATTTTACAATAAGCGACTAGATGAAAATAATCATGATGGATTTATATATTTACGCAATGATGATTTCAATATTAGGAGTTTTGCAATTAAAGAAATATTTTATGAAAATTATACAATAGTAAAAGAAAATTTTAAAACTATTGATGGCATAAAATATTTTGCAGTTAAATATAAAGCAAGTACAATAATTAATATTCCTAAACAATTCTTAGATAGTAAATATGATTCAATATGCATAGATTTAGTTAGTGGAAATATAGAGCAAGATTTATGTACTCGTAATTTTTGGGATATATTATATCTCAAAATGACTTTTAAAGATGGTAAAGTATATTTTAGCGGATCGTACATAGATCTTATGTATGATTAATAATATAAAATGTTTATTATTTGTAACGTCATATATTTAAGGTTAAACAATCTTATGACTTTTTTCAAAGCAAATGTAAAACATTTCTTGATAAAAGTTTTTAGAAATGTTATAATTTAGGGTGTATATTTATATACAGTGTATATAAATTACTAATTCCATAATTTAACGGAGGGAAAGGTTATGAAACTAGAAAAAAAGTATGGACTTTTTACAGCAATCTGCATGGTTGTTGGTATTGTAATTGGTTCAGGTGTATTCTTTAAAGCCCAAAATATCTTAAATACAACTGGCGGTAATATGACATTAGGTATTTTGGCATGGATTATAGGCGGAGTCATTATGCTTATTTGTGCTTGCACTTTTGCAGTTATGGCAACGAAATATGAAAAAGTCAATGGAATTGTTGACTACGCAGAAGTTACAGTTGGAAAGGGGTATGCATATCACGTTGGATGGTTTCTTTCTCTTATATATTATCCAACTTTAACAAGTGTTCTTGCATGGCTCTCAGCAAGATATTTTGGTGAATTGTTTGGATGGGGTCTTTCTTCACCTGAAGTTATGACTTTAGGATGCTTATTTTTAGTTTCATCATTTGCACTTAATTCACTAGCACCAAAACTTGCTGGAAAATTCCAAGTAAGTACAACAATAATCAAATTAATACCATTACTTTTAATGGCAGTTGTTGGAACTATATATGGATTATGCCAAACAACTTTAAGCTATAAAGTTATTGATGGTAAGTTAGTCAAAGATGGCGCTACACAAATGCAAATATTAATAAATAATTTTAAACATGTTGGTGATTCAGGGTTTAGCATTTTGTTTGCAGCTATTGTTGCTACTGCCTTTGCTTATGAAGGTTGGATAGTTGCTACATCAATTAATGCCGAACTTAAAAACTCTAAAAAGAATCTTCCACTAGCTCTATTTATTGGATCTATTATAATAGTTTTAGTATATGTATTATACTATATCGGTGTAGCTGGTGGTGCTACTATCGAAGTACTACAAGTTGGAGGTGCTCCATATGCATTCTTACAAATATTTGGAGATTTCTTTGGGACAATTTTAAAAGTGTTCGTTGTCGTTTCTTGTTTAGGAACTTTAAACGGACTAATGTTAGGCTGTACAAGAGGTTTATATGCTATTGCTAGTCGTGACCTAGGTCCACATGCCAAAGTTTTAAAGCATGTTGATCCGGAAACAAATATGCCTACAAATTCAAGTGTTTTAGGTTTACTACTTTGTGGGATATGGTATGCATATTTTTATATAGCTAATTTGTCACAAAATGCATCATTTGGATTTTTCTCATTTGATTCTTCTGAACTTCCAATTGTAACAACATATGCATTTTATATTCCTATATTTATTATGATGATTATAAAAGAAAGAAAAGAATTAGGTACCTTGAAAGGAATAGTTCTACCATCTCTTTCAATACTTTGTTGCCTTTTTATGATTGTTGCGGCAATATATGCTCATGGTGTAACTCCTCTTATCAATTCTTTAGAAAATGGAAAATTTAGCTGTCCAATAATTGCTTATTTAATTGTATTCACTATTATTATGATCATTGGAACAATATTTTATCTACGTGATAAAAAAGAAACTGTAAATTAAATATAAGTTAAGCTTTACGCATAATACGTAGGGCTTTTTTTGTATAAAAAGTTTATATTTGCTTGAAAAATGTGGCAAAAAGTGATAAAATATAACATATACATAGAAATAGCGAATCGAGGGTATATATGATTACTTTAGACTATTTACCAAACCATCCAGAAATTAAATTATATCAAGATGATAAAATGATTAGGATTAACACCGATACAGAGTGCCTAGGAGAATTTATCAAAGTTTATAGGGAAGATATTGTCTTAGACATAGGAACTAATAACGGAGCTCTTTTACTATACGCTAATATGTTTAATCCTAAAAAACTAATTGGAATAGACATTAATAAAGAAGCCTTGAAATTATGTAAAAAAAATATGGAGCTTAATGGAATTACTAATTATGAACTTAAAGAAGCAAATGCAATGGAATATATTTCTGATGAAGTTGATGTAATTATTTGCAATCCCCCATATTTTAAAACTGAGGAAAACAATAAGTGTAAAAACGAGTTGTTAGCTATTGCTAAGCATGAGAGTAATTTTACATTAGAAGGACTCATTAAAACAACATATAAAAATTTAAAAATTAATGGAACATTTTATATGCTCTTTGTTACTAGTAGAATTGTAGAAGTTATGAGTTTGTTAGAAAAAAACCATTTTACAGTTAAAGAAATGAAATTTGTTTATGATTGTAATAAAGATTTTTCAAACGTATTTATGGTTAAATGCGTAAAGTATGGTAACATAGGTACAATTGTTCAAAAGCCAGTTATAATAAAAAGATAGGGTAAAAACATGAATTCAAAAAAAATTGACAAATATATAAAAAGGTTTATGAAAGGTGACCAAGATGCTTTCAATGTGATTTATCACGAAACGTATACATATGTTTATCTTACTATAAGAAATTATACAGGTAACGTTGTTTACGTAGAAGATTTGATTCAAGAAACATATATGAAAGTAATTGACTCTTTAGAAAGTTATACTTTAGGAACTAATTTTTATGCTTGGGTAACATCAATTGCTAGAAATCTAACAATTAATTACTTAAAGAATCGAAATCGAGTTGAGATTAGAGATATTACTGATCCATGTTTTGAAAAAGAAATTGAAAATTTAGAAATAAGTCACTATTTAGATAAGTTACTAGATAATGAAAAGGAAATAGTTATATATCATTTAGTCTTTGGATTTAATTTTAAAAAAATATCAGAATTAACAGGTTTAAGTTATAATCAAGTATATTATGCTTATAAGAAAGCAGTTGAAAGAATAAGAGGTGAATTTTAATGGATAGAAAGAGTTTTAAGAAAAATATTATTGAATCTGTACAAATACCTGAAATGCCAGAAGTAGTCAAAGAATATGCTAGTAAAAAGAAATATGTAGTTCATGAAGAAAATAATAATAAGTTTAAAGTTGTTTTAAAAGTTGCCTATATGGTTATATTTATATGTTTGCTTTTGGTTACTAGTATAAGTTTATTCAGCAAAAATGGTCTTCATAATAGTAGCCTTAATGATTTAATGGGAGTTAGTAATTACGAAGGCAAAATTGTAAACAATGTTTACGTAACATATATTTTATATAGTGAAAAGTATTATCGCAATGAGGATAAAGGAATAAGCGATCATTATGATACATCTATTTCTAATATTGTTTGCGAAATATATTTTGTTTTACTAGAAAAACCTATAGATGAAGCAACTGAAATAATAATGGAAAAGTATAACTATGAAGGATTAGATAATTTAATTAAGAGGATTGACAGGGCCATGAGAGATATGGTTTTCAACAAAGAAGAATAGAGCAAAAAGCTATGGATGTTAATGACATTTCATAGTTTTTTATTTAACCTTTTTTAAAATATGTATTTAATTTTATAAGGATTTGTGGTATAATTTAATGAATATATATTTATAAGGAGAACAAATTATGGGAATTTTTAGTATCTTTAAAAGTAAAAAGAAAAAAGAAGAAGCTTCAAAATATAGAATTGGAATGGAAAAAACAAGAAAGTCAAGTGCATTTAGTCGTTTGGCTAATCTGTTTAAATCACATAGTCAAATAGATGATGATTTGTTTGACGAATTAGAAGAAATATTTGTTATGGCCGATATTGGCGTTGATACGGTAGTAAAGTTCATTGATGAACTAAAGAATGATGAAAGAGTAAAAGGTTTAAGCAGTGCTAAGGATTTACAACCAATTATTATCGATAAGATGTTTGATATCTACTTGAAGGGTGAAGTGGTAAATACTAATTTAAACTTCAATAAAAATGGTTTAAGTGTCTTTTTATTTGTTGGTGTAAATGGAACTGGAAAAACAACTACAATTGCAAAGATTGCTAGTAAACTAAAGAGCGAAGGAAAAAAAGTTTTAGTTGCTGCAGGTGACACTTTTAGAGCTGGAGCAAGTGAGCAACTTGAAGTTTGGGGCAAAAGAATTGGCTTTGAAGTAGTTACAAAAGATTATGGTAGCGATCCATCAAGTGTTATTTATGATGCTATATCTAAAGCTAAAAAGGAAAATTATGATGTATTGCTTTGTGACACAGCTGGACGTTTACAAACTAAAGTAAATCTAATGAAAGAACTAGAAAAAATAAAAAAAGTCATTTCTCGTGAAGTTGAAGGTGCACCTCAAGATACACTACTTGTTATTGATGCAACAACGGGTCAAAATGGCTTGTCTCAAGCTAAAGCCTTCATCGAAGCAACGGAAGTTACAGGAGTAGTTCTAACAAAACTTGATGGTACAGCTAAAGGTGGAATTGTTCTAGCTATTAGAGATATGTATAATATACCAATCAAATTTGTTGGCTTAGGTGAAAAAGTAGAAGATCTTGAATATTTCGATATTGAAAAATATGTATATGGCTTATTTGCTGAGATGATTGATGATGAAGAATGATGAAAATATAATAATTCAAAGAGACTATTATATTACTTTATATGATTATTATGGAGATTTACTTACTCCAAAACAAAAGCAATATTTTAGTGATTTTTATGACAATGATTTAACACTTTCAGAAATTGCTTTGAATAATAATATTTCTCGAAGTGCAGTATTTGATGCTATAGACAAAATAAATAAATCATTAAAAGGTTATGAAGACGTTTTAAAATTATATGATAAAAGTAAAAAGAAAGAAAAATTATATGAAGAATATGAAAATAAATCAGGTTCTTATAAAGAACTTATCAATAAATTAAAAGAAATAGAATAGGTGATTATTATGCCATTTGAAAGTTTATCAGAAAGATTACAAATGACTGTTCGTCGTCTAACAGGAAGAGCAGTTTTAACTGAAAAAGATATAGATGAAATGATGAAAGAAGTTCGTCTTTCATTATTAGAAGCCGATGTAAATTACAAAGTTGTCAAGAAATTTACTTCTGATATTAAAGAAAAAGCATTAGGAGAGAAGATATTGAAGTCATTAACACCTGGTGATATGGTAATAAAATTAGTCCTAGATGAGCTAAAAATGCTAATGGGTGAAGAAGCTGAAGGAATATCTTACAAGATCAATGGAATGACAGTTATAATGTTAGTAGGTTTACAAGGTGCTGGTAAGACAACACATTGCGGGAAACTAGCAAATTACTTACGCAAAAAAGACGCTAAAAAACCTATGCTAATTGCTGGTGATATTTATCGTCCAGCAGCCATTAATCAATTAGTCCAAGTTGGAAAACAAATTGGTGTTGAAGTATTCGAGATGGGTACAAACCATAAAGTTACAGATATTGTAAAAAAAGGTTTGGAATATGCCAAAAGTAAGGGATATGACCTAGTTATTATTGATACAGCTGGTCGTTTACACATTAACGAAGAATTAATGGTTGAATTAGAAGAAGTATCAAAGATTGCCAAACCTGATGAAATTTTATTAACAATTGACTCAATGATGGGACAAGATTCAATTAATGTTATTACAACTTTCAATGAAAGATTAAAACTTACAGGTTGTATATTAACAAAACTTGATGGCGACACTCGTGGTGGTGCTGCTCTATCAATTAGATATCTAACAAATGTTCCAATTAAATTCATGGGTGTTGGTGAAAAAATAGATCAACTTGAAGTCTTCCATCCAGAGAGAATGGCTAAGAGAATTTTAGGAATGGGTGACTTAGTGTCCCTTGTTGAAAAGGCTACTGATTCAATTGAAGAAGAAGAAGCAACAAAGCTTATGGAAAGAATTCAAAAAGGAATTTATGACTATAATGATTATTTAAAACAACTAAAATGGATCAAAAAAATGGGCTCGCTAAAAGGTATTTTGTCACTAATTCCTGGTTTAGGACAACAAATTAAAAACCTTGATATTGATGAGAAAAAGTTTGAAAACGTCAAAGTAATTATTATGTCAATGACAAAAGATGAACGAAAATATCCTGAATTACTTGACAAATCACCATCAAGAAGAGAACGTATTGCCAAAGGAAGTGGACGTCCTTATACTGAAGTTAATGCATTAGTTAAGCAATTTAATGAAATGAAAAAGCAAATGAAGTCATTTTCTAGTCTTTCTGAAGCGGATTTAGCTAAGGGAAAACTTCCTCAAAATATGATGCGCGCACCTCAAAAACAAAAGAAAGGAAAAGGAAAAGGAAAAGGCGGATTCCGATTCTAGACATAAAATATGGATTACGAAACATTTTTAAATTCATATCGAATTATCTATGAAGATTATACAACATACATAGAAAATGCAATTAGCAAAAATGTTTTGAAAGGCGACGAAATTGTTAGAGATTACCTTTCAGAAACTCAAGTTGGAAATTATTCTCTAAAATCATATAAAGCTAAAATAATCCGTAACGAACAAGAACATCATCAAAATGATCAAGATATAATCAAAAAAAGTTTACATGAAAAAAATGAATTATTTAAATTAATTGATTTATATTTTGATGATTATCAAAAAATAGATAAAACAAAATACGAATCACCAAACCGTTCAAAAGATTTAAAAATTATTCTTCAAGACTTACGAAGAGAAAGACAAGATTTGATTGTTCAAAAGCAAACACTTGATAAAGAACTATCTTCTAAGAAGAAAGAATATGAAACCATTTGTAAGAATAAAGAAAAAAACACAAAGAGTAAAATTAAATCATTTAAAGGTGATTATGAATTAAAAGTACAAGAATTAAAACATATTACTAGTCAATCATATTTTGATAAAGAACAAAATTTACTTTCTGTTGACGATAGTAAGACTATCAAAATCATCAAGGATGAAATCATTGAAATTCGTAAAAAAAGATTATTACAAAAGAAAGAATTTGAACTTGACACATGCAAAGAAATAGATAGTGAATTAAATACATATATCGAGGAAACAGAACAGATAAAACTTGATTATTTGACTAGTCAAAATGAAATACAAAAAAAACTTAATGATATTGAAAATAGGCTAAAGCTTATTGACATTAGTATTAGTGAAAAAGGAAAAATATACGATTTAGAGCAAAGAAGAAAATATATTCAAGATTATTCTGAAAGTTTATACAAACTATCAGAAAATTTAAACCTTCATAATGCTTATCTAAAAAAATCATTTCCTAAGTATACTTTTGAAGATAAAGCTTTTATCTTTGATGTGATTATTAATAATTATAATTATTTTCTATATATAGCTTTAGAAAATGATGAATTAGAAGATTTAATATATTACATTAAAGAAATAATGACAGAAGTAAGATATGCTAAAGAAAAGTTTATTGAGCTTTATAGTAAAAATGAAATTTCTTCTTTGAAGAAAAAACAAGATCTATTAAAAGCCTTGGAAAACTACAAAGCAAATGAGGAACAACAAACCCAAGAATTTATCGATAACGTTATTACTTCAATCGAAAGATTCTATGATAACTTATATAAACAAATTGATGAATACTATAGTGAATATTTCAAAGTCATGATGGATTTGTGTAATAAGATCATTACTGCATATCAAAAGGTAAAAGATATCACTGTTACAATGTTACCAACAGATTTATTTGTTGATTATACTGAATATGATTATGGTAATGTTTCATCATATGGGTATAAAAAACTTAATAATAAGTCAATGATTGAATCTGGATTAGGTAATTCATTAGAGGAATATTATAATTCAAAGACAAAGAACATTGAGAAAATTCAAAAAGAACAAATCGAAAAAGCCAAAATAAAGCAAAAGGCGTTAGATAATTCTTTTTCTTTAGTAAATAAGAAAATAACATATTCTCGAAATCTGATTAATAAAGAATATAAACATAATGCTTATATCATAAAGAAGAATGCTAAGAAATATCCATTACTTTATAAAAAAAATATTAGTAAACGTAAGAAAGCCAATAAAAAAAGCACTAGACTAAGAGAATCTAATGCTAATAAAAAGTATGAGTGGGCTTTAAAAATTTTATAATTAATATAAGTTTTTGAGTCCAAGTTTAATTAGTTCACTGATAGAAAGATTTAAATTATTTTCTAAAATTGGAACTACTTTCTTAATCTCAGATGGTTTATATCCAAAATTCTTTAAGGCTTCAATTGTTTGTTCAACTTTTGGATCTACCTTAAGTGTTTCTTTGTTTTCAAAGTTTAATTTGCCATGCAAATCAAGAACAATTTGTTGACTTGCTTTCTGGCCAACACCTGGAAATCTTTGAAGATATTTGGTATTTCCAGATTCGATGGCATCGATTATTTCTTGTGTGTCTCCACTTGCAAGGATAGTCAATGCTCCTTTTGGTCCTAAGCCTTTTACAGAAATGAGTTTAAAGAAAAAGTCTCTTTCTTTAGTTGTCTTGAAACCATAAAGATCGAAAATGTCTTCGCGCACATGAAGATAAGTGTAAATAGTTACATTTTCACCATTTGTAAATGAAAATGGATTAGGTGTATATATTAAATATCCAATATTATTACATTCAATTGTAATGCATTTCGCATTAATGTCTGTGATTGTTCCTTTTATATAATTATACATTTTATCACCTCGTAGAAATTATATCATAAAGGATGAGTAAAGTAAACAAAAAAGGATAGATAAAAATGGAAAACAATAAAGATGAATTAAAATACGAAGAATATGAACAAAGTTTACGTCCGCAATATTTAAAAGAATATATTGGACAAAAAGATATCAAAGAAATGCTCAATGTTTATATTAAGACAGCTTTGCAAAGAGAAGAAACACTAGATCATGTATTATTATACGGCCCTCCAGGACTTGGAAAAACTACTTTAGCAGCAATAATTGCTAATGAGATGCATGCTAATTTCCATAGCGTAACTGCTCCTAGCATTGATAGAGTTGGCGAACTTGCGGCAATTCTTTCAAATCTTGAACCTGGTGATGTATTATTTATTGATGAAATACATAGATTACCAAGAGTTGTTGAAGAAGTATTATATTCAGCAATGGAGGATTTTAAAATAAATGTTGTTGTTGGCAAAGACTCTACAGCAAATTCGATTCAAATAGATTTGCCGCCATTTACTTTAGTTGGGGCAACAACTCGCTGTGGAAGTATTTCTAGTCCTTTGAGAGATCGATTTGGAATTGTACATCAATTAAACTATTATACAAATGAAGAATTAGAAGATATTGTGCAACGTACTTCAAAGATATTTAACTATGATATAAGTAGTGATAGCTCATTAGAAATTGCTAGAAGATCTCGAGGAACACCTCGTATTGCTAATAGATTATTTAGAAGAGTGCGTGATTTTGCTCAATTCTATGACGAAGATAACAAAACTATTTCTCTTGATATTACAAAAATGGCATTAAAGAAATTAAATGTCGATGAAAGCGGATTAAATGAATTAGATTATAAATATTTATTAACATTAATAAAACGTTATAAAGGAGGCCCAGTAGGGTTAAATGCTTTAGCTGCTTCAATAGGTGAAGAGGTACTAACTCTTGAGGATGTGTGTGAACCTTATTTATTACAAGAAGGATATATTATAAGGTCTAATAGAGGAAGAGTAGCTACTGAAAAAGCATATAAGCATTTAGGAATTGAAAAATGAAAGTAGAAGATTTTGATTACAATTTGCCTTTAGAGTTAATTGCTCAAACACCACTTAATAATCGTAGTGAATCAAAACTTATGGTTGTTGATAAAAAAACTGGTGCAATTAGTCATCATCATTTCTATGAAATATTAGATATGTTAACTGATAATGATGTTTTAGTGTTAAATGATACTAAAGTTTTACCTTCAAGAATATATGGTAAAAAAGTCGGAACCGATGCTCACATTGAAATGCTTTTATTAAAAGATTTAGGTGATGATGTATATGAAGTTCTCGCAAGACCTGGAAGAAGATTAAAAGTTGGAACTGTAGTTAATTTTGGTGACCTTTTTACAGGTACTATTACTGAAAAGTTAGAAGATGGAATTTTTCATGTGAAGTTTACATATGAAGGAATTTTCTTAGAGCTTTTAGATAAATTAGGCGAAGTACCTTTACCACCATATATTCATGAAAAACTAGAAGACAAAGATCGTTATCAAACAGTGTATGCAAAAAATATTGGAAGTGCTGCGGCTCCTACAGCTGGACTTCACTTCACAAAAGAACTTTTGGATAAATTAAAGGAAAAAGGAGTAACAATACTTTATGTTACTTTGCATATTGGTTTGGGTACATTTAGACCAGTACAAGTTGATGACGTTGAAAAACATCATATGCATACGGAAAAATATTTTATGAGCCAAGAAGTTGCTGAAAAGTTAAATGAGGCAAAGAAAAATCATAAAAGAATTATTAGTGTAGGCACCACTTCTACAAGAACTTTAGAATCAATATATACAAAATATAATACGTTTAAAGAAGTCAGTGAAGAAACAAATATATTTATATATCCAGGATACGAATTTAAAGCTGTTGATGGTTTGATAACTAATTTTCACTTGCCTAAATCAACTTTAATAATGCTTGTAAGTGCATTATGTTCAAGAGAAATCATTTTGAATAGTTACGAAGAAGCAATCAAAAATGGGTATCGTTTCTTTTCATTTGGCGATGCTCAGTTTATAAGATAGGTGAATATAATGGTTATTAAGTATGAATTAATAAAAAAAGATAAACAAACAAATGCAAGACTAGGAAGAATTACAACTCCTCATGGAACATTTGAAACTCCTGTATTTATGGCAGTTGGAACCCAAGGAACAGTAAAAACTCTGGTAAAAGAAGAATTACATGAAATTGGTTCACAAATTATTTTAGGCAATACATATCATCTTTGGTGTCAACCAGGTAATGATATTGTTAGAGAAGCTGGTGGACTTCATAAATTTATGAATTGGGATAGATCAATACTAACTGATTCTGGTGGATTTCAAGTTTTTAGTTTAGCAAAGCTTCGTGACATAACTGAAGAAGGAGTTACTTTTAAACATCATAAAAATGGATCAAAACTATTTTTATCTCCTGAAATATCAATGAAAATACAAAATGATTTAGGATCAGATATTATGATGTGTTTTGATGAATGTCCTCCTTATCCAGCAACATACGAATATATGAAAAATTCTGTGGATAGAACAATAAGATGGGCCCATCGTTGCTTTGAGGCGCATACTCGCAAAGATGAACAAGGATTATTTGGAATAATACAAGGGGGAGAATATTTAGATATTCGTAAACATTGTGTTGATGAATTAACAAAAATACCTTTTGATGGGTTCTCAGTTGGTGGATTAAGTGTTGGTGAAAGTAAAGAAATCCAGAATAATGTTCTTTCATATACAGTTCCATTATTACCAGAAGACAAACCTCGATATTTGATGGGAGTTGGCTCGCCAGGAGCTATTCTTGATGCAGTTGAAAGAGGAATTGATATGTTCGATTGCGTGTTACCAACAAGAATTGCTCGTCATGGCACAGCAATGACAAGTGAAGGAAGACTAATAATTAAAAATAAAGAATTTGAACGTGATTTCACACCACTTGATCATAAATGTGATTGTTACTGCTGTAAAAATTACACAAGGGCTTATCTAAGACATCTTCTTAAAGCAAATGAAATGTTAGCATATAGATTAATAAGCATTCATAATATAAGATTCTTAGTTAATTTGACTGAAGGAATCAGAGAAGCAATTAAAGAAGATAGGTTCTTAGAATTCAAACAAAAAGTATATGAAGAATATGGATTAAATGATAATGACAAGGATTTCTAAATATATTTTATTATTAGTCATTTCGATTTTGCTTTCCATATCATTAGGATGTAATTTAAATATTTTTCGCGTTGAAACAGTAGAAAACGATGGAAGTTTTACGTTAACTATTGATGAAGATGTGTTAAAATATTTGAATACTACTGATATACCTAATTATACATGTACGTTTGATGGAGTCCTTAAGAGCAGTAAATACCGTACTGGAGAATTTGAAATAGCATTTTATGATAATGATGATTTCTTTCTTTCAAGAATTATTGAAAATTTAATAAATGAGTATAAGGAAAAAAATCGTGTTTCGTTTAAATCAATTTCATCTGATAATGAGACTGAAAGTTGGATGAATAGAAAACAAGACGATGTAAATGAAAAAGAATATATAAAAATTAAAGACAATAAAATATATAATGAAATAGTTTATATTTCTTTAGAAAATGGTTTGCAATTATCTATCAATTATGCTCGTTTTTCTGATTTTGAAGGAAATACATATTACAGATGGCAAAAAACTGAAGGAATTCGCTTTGTTCTTCATTATCCATTAATGGTATATCATAATGAAGAACACGATCGCAACGAAGTTGTAGTTATGCCACTTCCTAATGGGGTAATATATTACTTTGATACAACAACTAAACAAATTGATGCATTATTAAAAAATGATAAGTACTTGAAAGAAGAATATTATAAATTTGGTTATGTTAATTCATACGAAAAAGACTACGATAACATTGTCAATTATTACCTGACAGATGCTAAAGGCGTTAAAACTAGTGAAGGAATTGAATGTGAATTTATGAGCAATAAATTCCTTGTAACATTTGCAGAAGATAGTTTTAGCCTAAAACTAATAATTTAAAAAGGAGATAACCATGTATAAATTACTATTCAAAGATCATAAGGTTGGTGTTGACCTTTGGTTAAGCAAAAAAAGTTTATTTGAAAGTTTTTTTGGTGATTTTTATGAATTCATAAAATCACATAATGGAGAAGAAGACTTAAAAAAACATAGTATAAAGTCTTTAGATGATTTTTTGAAGTTTGCTGATTGGTATGCTGATGGAATGGAAAATTGCTATGGAATGGGATTTGCTTTCCATAAATATTATCTAACAGTTATGGAAGGTGGTACGTTAGACGAACAACCTGAAAGTACTTTTATTGGTTATTGCTTTAAAAATGGTAAATACATAGATTTCTTAAATTTCTTGGTTACTTTCTTTGCTTGGTGGCGTAATGATGAAGGATGTACATGTTTTGATCCATACAACCATGCCGATGAAAGCATTAATTCCAGTTGGGCATTGCTTGTTGATACATGCAAACTATTCTACTTTACTGCAGAAACTGTTTTTCACTGGCAATCATTTAGAGTTAAATATGCTCTAGATAATATACCAGGTGTTATTCTTTCAGAGTATAAAGAAAACTATGATGGAAAACTTCCTAAAATAAGAGTAGCAGGTTATCAATTTGATGGTTGGTTTGATGAAAAAGATATCCCTGCTGATAAAAGTAAAGAACAAGTTTTATTTGCTCATCTAACAAGAAAGGATACATATAATTACTGGGAAAAAGAAGAAAAAACTATAAAAAAGGTTTATGATCCAAATTATAAAAAAGTTGATCCCGCATAAAAATAATAAACTAGACTTCGTGTCTAGTTTTTTTTGTTTTGTACAAATTATAACATTTTTTGACATTTTGTAATAAATTAAAAAAAACCATTTAAAAAAAAGACAATATGTGGTATAATTAATAGAATGTTTTTGTGGAGGCGTAACATGGAACGAATTAATAGACTTTTAAGTTTCTTAACAAAATATAATTTAGTTTCAATATTAAGTTTTGAAGAAAAAACATATAACTTAAAAGTGTTTTTTGTTCGCTTAGTTCCCAATGTTTCTTTTAGTGAACTTAGAGAAAAACTTGAAGAGTACTTATTAAATAGTAGTTTTGAATTCTCTAACTTTACAGATAAACAAATAACATTAATAGCTGATGATTTGTCAATACTTGAACTACATATATGTGATAGTATAACAATCGAGAATGCTAGAGGAAATGAAGCAAATATTTATAATCCTCAAAAAATAGAATACGTACCCAATAACTATGAAAATATTGTTTGCACTATTAATAAGATGTTAATGTCTTTTGCTAGATATTTTGTATATTTACAAGATAAGGAATTAATCACAGCATTCAATTATCTAGTAGAAGCTGATAATGAAATAATTAAGTTTTTAAGTAGTAGTCTTTTAAATCAAGATTATATTGGAAAATTAGAATATTTATTTGACAAAATGTCTACAGAAAAAATTCAAGAATTTAAAAATTATCATGCCCTTTTATCAATTTCAAAGATTGTTGAAAGTAGTAAAATGATGGTGTGGTTTATTAATGACTATATAATAAGCTTACCGATTTCAATAGCATCTTTAATAAACTTAGATTTTTATATAAATATAAAGAAACAAATTTTAGACTTGTAAGTATTAATATAACAAAGGAGACCAACTTCTAATGAAACATATTATAATAATAAATCCTAAAGCAGGCGTAAATAACGAACCAGCTAAAATAAAAGAAAATGTTGAAAAAAACTTTGTAGGACTTGAATATGAAATCTATTTTACAAAAGGTCCTAAAGATGCAACTAATTTTGTAAGAAATTACTTATCAAATAATAATGATGAAGTCAGATTTTATTCATGTGGTGGAGATGGAACATTAAATGAAATAGCAAATGGTATGATAGGATTCGATAATGCTCAACTTGCTTGTTATCCAATTGGTTCTGGAAATGATTTTATAAAATATTTTGGAAAAGTTGAAAGTTTTCTCGATTTTCAAGCCCTAATTAATGGTGATGTTGTTGTTACAGATATTTTAAAGTTTAATGAAAGATATGTTGTTAATATTTTTAACGTTGGACTTGATGCTAATGTTGTTGTCTTTCAAAGAAAATTTAAAAAATTACCACTAATTAGTGGTAAAGGTGCTTATAATTTAGGTGTTGTAGCTTCTTTATTACGCAAGATTTCTCATAAATGTAAAGTTAAAGTTGATGGTGAAGAATTATACAATGGCAAAATGACATTGTGTGCTATTTGTAATGCCAAGTGTTATGGCGGTGGTTATTACTGTGCTCCTAAAGCAGTTGTTGATGATGGCTTAGTAGATATATGCATGGTAAAGAAGGTTTCTCGTTTTACTTTTGCAAAGCTGGTAAAAGATTATAAAGCAGGAAAACACTTAGATAATCCTAAATTTAAGCCATATATTTTATATAAACAAGGACGTGTTGTTGAGATGGAAATTGAAAAACCATTATACTATTCTATAGATGGCGAAACTGATAAAAGCAGTAGTATAAAAATTGAAGTTGTTCCTAAGGCACTACGCTTCGTTGTTCCTAAAATTGACAAATAAGTTAAAGTATGATAAAATATTAATGGAGGTTACAAATTATGGTATTTGAAAAACTTAGACAAATGATAGCAAAAGAACTTAATGTTCCAGAAAGCAAAATAACTATGGATACACATTTTGTTGATGATTTAGGAGCTGATTCCCTAGATGCAATTGAACTAGTAATGGCAATTGAATCTGAATTCGGAATTAGTGTTTCTGATGAAGAAGCTCAAACAATCCAAAGAGTTTCTGATATTGTTAAAATTATAGAATCAAAAAAATAAAGCCTTAGGGCTTTTTATTATATATAAAGGAAAGTCAAAATGAAAAAAACAACTAGAATAATAGCATTGCTAATACTCACAATTTTTCTAAGTGCCTGTGACTCAAGTTTATTCACAGGAAAAAAATATATTATTAAATATTATGATGGTGATAATCTCGTATATAAATACGGGGCCGAAAAAGGAAGCCAAGTTAAAAATAAAATTATTGAAAAAGAAGGATATACCTTTTTAGGTTGGGATCTTGATGGTGATGGTATTGTTGATGAACTTCCTATAGTTACTGAAAGTCTTATTTTAAGAGCTGTTTATAAAGAACCTTCAGAAATTACTTATAAGTTTATAAGGGGTACTGAGTTATTAGATACAAGAAAAGGTAAAATAGGAGAAGTTTTAATACTTCCTAATTGTTCAAAACAAGCTACGAGTGAATATTCATATGTTTTTTTAGGCTGGGATGCAAATGATGATGGCATTCCGGAAAGTAGTCCATACACTTTGACAGGTGATGTAACATTTTATGCAATCTATGAAAAACAAAAAATGATGTACACCTATACAATTTTTGATAGAGGCAGATTATTAAAACAAGAATACGTGGAATATGGAACTGAAATTGTATATCCAAAATTAGAAGAATTTATCATTGATGACGGAAAATATAAAGTGTTTGCTGGTTGGTCTTATGAAGGATATGATGTAGATTATATTGACATTATTAAAACTAACCTTGTTATTAATTCGATATATACAGACAATCAAGTTTTAGTTTTACATTACGAAAATAATACTTTAGTTAATAAAACCGAAGTTGGTGAATCAATAGTATCTAAAATACCATTTTCTAAAGAGGGGTATGGAATGCATTTTTACCTTGATAGTAATTATGAAGTTGAATATCCTTATATTGTAATGCCTAGTGGTTATGTAGAATTATATTGCCGATTAGAAAAAACTAGTGACATTAACGATATGGTTTTAAAAACTGATAAAAAAGTTAGTATTGTTTATAGTAAAGAAGAACTACTTAATGTTTTAAATTCTATAATTCTTAATAGAATTACTGAAAAGACAATTACGATTAATTTTTCATTTGATTCAATCAATGATTTAATGAATTATTTATGTGATAATGCTATTACTTTAAGAAATTATGGATTATCTGCTTCATATCAAGATGGAAAGTTATATTTAAAATTATCTTATGATAACATAAACTATAAAGTATCTGAAAATATACATTATAAAGAAATAAAATCATTGAATGTAAGTTACAAAAAAACAAGAGATGATAGTTTTAATAGTTTTTATATTGACAAAGTATCAAAAACATACGAAGCCGTTGATTCTGATTCCCTATTCTTTATTTTAGAACATGGTTATAAACCAATTATAAGAGATACTAAATTATTACAATTATATGAAAAAATGCGTAATGTATTAAGAAATATTGTAAATGATACAATGTCAGAAATAGAAAAAGCTTTAGCTATATACGAGTGGATAATTAGTAATACTATATACGATTATGACATACTTTTAAAAACTGATAAAGATGTTAAAGAATACAATAGTTTCTTTTTAGAAGGAGTATTTGATGATCATCTTGCTGTTTGTGATGGTATAAGTAAGGCTTATGCAGCTTTGTGTAATATTGAAGGAATTAAATGTGTACAAGTAACTGGTTCTAGCGTATCTAATGCTATAAAACATGCTTGGAACAAAGTTCAAATTGCCGGAAAATGGTACATAGTTGATCCAACAAGTGGAGGAACAATTATAGGTAGTAATGAAATATTATCTCATTATTTCTTTATGATTAGTAGTGATGAATATAAAAACTACTATATAGAAGAAAAGAATATGTTTTCTAATATTATAGTAAAAGATGGCTATAATATTTATAATGATTTATATATCGGAAAAGAAGATAAGAAATCTATTAAAGTAAAATCAATCGAAGAAGCAGGTAGTTTATTTGGTGCCCTTAATACTATAACTGAAACCTCTTCTTTAGAAATGTACTTAGATTTTCCAGTTTCTGATTTAAAAAATACTATTCAAGAAATTATTAGTTATAATAAAATTGATATAAAAGTTAATTATTTATTTTATAATAGAAATGGAAAATATATTATTATTTTCATTGTTCAAAAATAGTTTAATAAAACTGATTGCTTAATTGTAGTCAGTTTTTTTAAATAAATTTATGAAAACGTCTTTATGAGATAATTATTGACAAAACTAAAGAATAAGTATATAATAGAACGTGCGTTCTAAAACAATTGTTCTAGATAGTGTTTAGGAGTGATATTATGCCAATGAAACCAAAATTTACAAAAGAAGAAATTATTGATAAAGCTTTAGATTATGTTAGTAAATATGGAATAGAGGCTTTAACTGCTCGTGAACTAGGTAAGTGTCTAGGAAGTTCAGCTTGTCCAATATTTACAGTATTTGAAAATATGGAAGAAGTAGTAAAAGAAGTTAAAAAAAAGGCTTTTGAAAAATATAATAATTATGTAGGTAAAGCATTTGATTATTACCCTGCATTTAAACAAATAGGTATTTTAATGGTTAATTTTGCAAAAGAAGAACCAAAGATCTTTAAATTATTATTTATGACTGAGTCTGATGAAGAGTTTGATATAACGAAAATGATAACAACTTTAGGTGATTTAAAAGATGAATGTTTAAAAGTAATAATGCATGATTATTCATTAACTTATGATGATGCCTATTTACTTTTCGAACACTTATGGATATATTCTTATGGCTTAGCAGCTTTATCAGCAACAAAGAAATGTAATTTTTCTAATGAAGTAATTATGGATATGTTAGGCACAACATTCTTTGCAATGGTTACATTAATTAAATCTGGTAAGCATAAAATAAAAACTCCTGTACCAATGCCAAAAAATGAAGCAAAAGACGTAAAATCGTTCTTGGAGGTATATAATGAAACAAACAAAGATGGAAACAATTAATATAGTTATGATTAATGGACAAAATCATAAAGGAAGTAGTTATCATTTAGGTAAAATCTTTTGTGATGAAATTGGTAAAAATGTAAAAAATCTTGATGTGAAAGAGTTCTTTTACCAAAAGATTTAAATGGCTTTTGTTTAGGTTGTTATAATTGCATAGATGATGAAACTAAATGTTATCGCCATCAAGAAAAAGAAATAATTCTTGAAGCTATGGAAAAAGCTGACATATTAGTATTTACAACACCAAATTACTGCATGTCAGTATCTGCACAAATGAAAGCTTTTCTTGATTACTATTATGACCTATGGATGACACATAGACCAAAAGAATGGATGTTTAAAAAGAAAGCTGTTGTTTTTTCAACATCGGCAGGAGCATATCCTAGTGGAGGCTTAAAGCTTATGGAAACAAATTTAAATGGTTGGGGTATTTCATATGTGAAAGGATATGGAAAACCTGTACAAGCTAAGAATTGGCAAGAAGTATCTGATAACAAAAAAGAAGATCTTGAGGAAGAAATATCTAAACTTGCAAGAAAAGTATTAAATAAAAAAGTTAAAACAACTTTAAAGATTAAAATTATGTTTAAATTCTTTAGATTCCTGCATATAAAAGGTTGGGATTCTTCTGTTGAAGAGAAAAAATATTGGGATGAAAAAGGATGGCTTGGTAAAAAGCGTCCATGGAAGGAATAAATATGAACGAAGTAATTAAAATATCAAATTTAAATAAATCATTTGGTGATGTTCATGCTGTTAATGATTTATCATTTATGGTAAAAAAAGGTGAATTATTCGCCTTTTTAGGAATCAATGGAGCTGGTAAAAGTACAACTATATCTATTATGTGTGGAGTACAAACAAAAGATAGCGGGCAAGTTTTAATTAATGATATGAATATTGATACAAATATGAAAGAAATAACTAAGGAATTAGGCGTTGTCTTTCAATATTCTGTATTAGACAGTTATTTATCTGTCTATGATAACTTAATTTCAAGAGCATCACTATACGGAATAACAGGTCAAGATGCAAAAAAAAGAATAGAGTATTTATCGGAAATACTTGATTTCAAAAAATTATTAAATAGACGTGTTGGCAAATTGTCTGGTGGTGAAAGAAGAAGAGTAGATGTTGCTCGTGCTCTTTTGCATGAACCTAAAATTTTAATTCTTGATGAGCCAACAACAGGACTTGATCCTCAAACAAGAAAAACTTTGTGGGCGGTAATTGATAGTTTACGTAAAAATAAACAAATGACAGTTTTTCTTACAACTCATTATATGGAAGAAACTGTTGATGCTGATTATATAGTTATTCTAGATAGTGGAAAAATAGTTGCTGAAGGAACACCACTAGAGTTAAAGAATACTTATACTAATGATTATATTACATTATATGGAGTTAGTGAAGAAGATGTTAAAAAGTTAAATGTACCATATGAGTCAATTCGTGATGCCTTTAGACTAAGCGTTAAAGATACTTGTGAGGCAAGAGATTTAATAATTAATAATAAAGAATTATTTAACGACTTTGAAATAACAAAAGGAAAAATGGATGATGTTTTTTTATCTGTAACAGGTAAAAAACTAGGAGGTAATTAAAATGAATAAAGAAAGTTTTAAAACATTTGCAATTCTCACAAAAAGAAATATTAAAATGTTCTTTAAAGATAAAGGTATGTTCTTTACATCACTAATTACGCCAATGATTTTGTTAGTTCTCTATGTGACGTTTTTAGGAAATGTATACGAAGAAAGCTTCTCAGGAAACATTGCAGAAGGATTTACAGTAAGCAGTGATTTAATTAAAGGAACTGTTTCTGGTGAACTAATTTCTTCCTTATTAGCAGTAAGTTGTGTAACAGTTGCTTTTTGTTCTAATCTATTAATGGTTAATGATAAAGTAAATCATGTCAATATTGATTTTATGGTTACTCCAATCAAAAAATCAGTATTAGCACTTTCATATTTTGTGGCAACTCTACTAACTACACTTATTATAAGTTATTCGGCTCTAGCTCTATCGCTTGGATATATTGCAATTACAAAGTGGTACTTATCATTTGGAGATGTAATGTTAATCATATTAGATGTCTTTTTACTAACAGCATTTGGTACGGCTTTATCTTCTGTTGTTAATGTTTTCTTAAAAACAAGTGGTCAAGCATCTGCTGTGGGAACAATTGTTTCTGCTGGTTATGGCTTCTTATGTGGTGCTTATATGCCTATTTCAAGTTTTAGTGATGGATTACAAAAAGCTATGATGTTTCTTCCAGGAACGTATGGGACTTCACTAATTAGAAATCATTGTTTGGCTGGTGTATATAGGCAAATGGAAAACGATGGATTTCCAGCTGAGGTTATTGAAAAAATTAAAGATAGCATAGATTGCAATATTTACTTTTTTGGAGAAAAAGTTGAAATTGGTTCTATGTATTTAGTAATGATTATTGTAATAATTTTATTAGTGTTTGCATATGTCTTAATAAATATTTTGAAGAAGAAAGGAAAATCGGATCGATGAAAAAAATAATAATATTTATACTAGCAATTATTTGTTTAATATGCACTGGCTGTAAAGTAAATATTATTGGAAGTGATAAGATAAATGGAATGAAGTATCAAAATACAGATAAATATAATAAAGGCAGCATGCTTTATGATGATTGTGAAATAAATAAATTATATGTTAACTGGTATATCGGAAATATCGAAGTAATAGAAAACGATAAAATTGAGATTATTGAAGAAAATAATTTAGAAGTGAAAAAGAAAGTTCATTCTATTATTGAAGATGGAACTTTAAAGGTTCAATTCTGGGAATCAGGATTAATTGGTGACGCTGAAAGTAAAGATAAATGCGTTACAATTTATATTCCTAAAGATATAGATTGTGAGATTAGAAATGTTTCTGGTGATATAAAATGTGATAACTCTAAAAGTAAAAATTTTGATGTATCAACTGTATCAGGAAAAATTGAATTAGGTGATCTAAAGTGTCAGAGTTTTGATGCAAGTAGTACATCCGGTTCTATAACATTAAAATCAATTATTACATCAGAAGCCGATTTAACAAATGTAAGTGGATCAATTAGTGTTAATACTCTAAACAGCGAGGATGCAACTTTAGAATCAACTTCTGGACGTATAAATATTAATAATGCTATTACAAAAGAAATTGATTTAGATACTGTAAGTGGAAGAATTAATGTTTCTTTTTCTGAGTGTGAAAAAGCTAATATTAAATCAACAAGTGCTAGTATAAAAGTTTTAATAAAAGATGATTTTGGAATGACACTTGATTTTGACACAACATCAGGAGAACTTGAAACACCACTAACTTATCAAGTTACTAACAAAAAGAATATTTTTGGAGATGGAAAATGTATCGTAAGTGTTAGAACTGTTAGTGGCAATTTAAAAATTAACAAAGGAGAGTAAAAATGAAAGGTTTAAATAGAACATTAACAATGGTAAAGGTTTTTCGAATCATTGCCAAAATAGAATTTGTTTGTTTAATAATTGCAGGTTCGTTATCATTAATTGGTTTCCTAACATTATTATTAGTTGGTAGCAATTCAGAATTATTTAAAACAATAAGTGAAAATACAGGTGTGGCATACAATAAAATGCTTTTTAGTACAATAATGGTTGTGATTTCATCAATAGTATATATTTATATAACAAATAGAAGATATAATATGTATAACTCTATTTACGAAAGTGGAATGCCTTTTACAAAAGATGTTGTAAAGGAAATGCGTATAATAGGTTTATTATTAGTTTGTTCTGTTGTAGTTATTAGTATAATACAAGGTATATTAACACTTGTCTTAAAAGAAAAAATTGATATGGATTTCTCATCGACATTTGACTTTGGATTAGCAATGCTTTTATTGTCTTGTCCTGTTGAGTATGGTGTAGAAATACTTGAAAATAAAAATAATGAATCAAAAATGGAGAATTTATAATGCTAAGAATTGAAAATCTAACAAAAAAATACGGAAACAAAGTTGCTGTTGATAATATTTCTTTACATATCGAAAGTGGAGAAATATATGGCTTTATTGGCCATAATGGTGCTGGTAAAACAACGACAATAAAAGCTGCAATTGGAATTTTAGATTTTGATCAAGGAAATATTTATATTGATGGAAAATCAATAAAAAGCAAACCTTTAGAGTGTAAAAAGATAATGGCATATATTCCTGATAATCCAGATTTATATGAATATATGACAGGTATACAATATTTAAACTTTATAAGCGATATATATAAAGTAAATAGTGAAAATAGAAAACAAAGAATTAAAAAATATGCTCAATTATTTGATATTGAAAAAGATTTGAATGAATCTATTAGTTCATATTCACATGGAATGAAACAAAAACTTGCTATTATTTCAGCATGGGTTCATAATCCTAAACTTGTTATCATGGATGAACCTTTTGTTGGACTTGATCCAATTGCAAGTCATAACTTAAAACAAATGATGCGTGAATTATGTGAAGATGGGGGAGCAATATTCTTCTCGACACATGTTTTAGAGGTCGCAGAAAAATTATGTGATAAAGTTGCCATAATCAAGGATGGGCATTTAATAAAATCTGGTACAATGGAAGAAGTAAAAGGTGATAAATCATTAGAAAATGTCTTCTTAGAATTAGAGGATAAAAATGCTTAAAACTTTGATTAAAAAGCAGCTACTTGAAATAAATAAAGCTTTCTTTGTTGATCAAGTAACAGGTAAAGCTCTTTCTAAAAGAAAATCAGCTGTAAAAATTTCTTTATTTGTTTTATTGATGGTGTTTGTATCAATGATCTTTGTTGCCCCAGCATCTTTAATGTGTAAACCATTTTGTGAGGCAAACATATCCTGGATATATTTCACAATCATGGGTGGGATTGCAATTTTCTTTGGAGTGTTTGGCAGTGTATTTAATACATATTCTAGTTTATATAAGACAAAAGATAATGATTTATTAATTTCAATGCCAATACCTGTTAAGAATATAATCGTTTCAAGATTGATGGGAGTATATTTGATGGGATTATTATATACTAGCATGGTTATGATTCCTACGCTTATTATATATTTTATAAATGGAAAACCAAGATTTGCTAGTGTTATTTGTTCAATTATTTTATACTTTTTAATAACAGTATTTGTTTTATTCTTATCATGTATTTTAGGATATTTAGTAGCTAAGCTAACAACTAAACTCAAAAATAAAAGTATTATTACTGTAGTCATTTCCCTTGCATTTTTTATCTTATATTACTATATCTTTTTTCAAGCTAATAAAGTTATTGAAGATATAATAGCCAATAGCCAAAAGTATGCGGATTCAATAAAGGTTTATGCCTACCCGTTCTATTTAATGGGTAAAATGGGTACAGGTGATATCTTAGCAAGTCTTGTCTTAACAATTGCTGTAATAGGAATTTTTGCCTTAGAATATGCTATAATTTCTCGTAGTTTTTTGAAACTAGTTATTACAACTTCGGGTACGAAAAAACAAGTGAAGAAAGAATTTGATGTCAAAAGTAGCAATGTAGAAGTATCTTTACTAAAAAGAGAATTAAAACATTTTATTTCATCACCTGTTTATATGCTAAACTGTGGACTTGGAACAATCTTAATAGCAGCAATGGGTATTTACGCCATTGTAAAGAGAAATTCTGTTAACGAAATAATACCAGAAGGATTAAACAAAGAAATGATTATTGGCATATTAATGATTGGAATATCAGCTTTAGCAACAATGAATGATTTAACTGCTCCATCAATTTCTTTAGAAGGTAAAAATTTATGGATAGTAAGAACACTGCCAATTAATACATTTGATATTATTAAAGCAAAAATAAATATGCATATGCTATTAACAGTTCCTGAACTTATATTCACAAGTATTTGTTTGTGTGCATGTTTTAACTTAGAATGGTACTATTATTTTGCTATCACGTTTACAGGAATTGTTTTTGTGCTACTAGTAGCTTTAATTGGTATTATGCTTAACTTAATTTCTCCAAACTTAAATTGGACAAATGAAATTGTTGTTGCGAAACAAAGTATGTCAGTAATGGTTACATTATTTGGTGGATGGATTTATCTATTAGTTTATGTGGGTTTATATTTCTTATTTGCAAGGATTAATGCTTCATCAGCTGTTTTATTCATTTATCCAATAGTAAATATTGTTTTATGTGTTATATTAATTTATGTCTTAAAAACTTGGGGCGTAAAGAAATTAGAAGACTTAAAAGTTTAAAAAGTTAAATATAAATAATATAATTTATATCATTAATAAAGGGTGCAAATTATTTGCTTTCTTTTATAGAAGTAATTTCGGCTATTCTCATTTTGCGAGTAGCCGTTTTTATATAATTTTATAATATATAAGACAATATCACATTATAATCATAAATATAAATCAAACTCTTAAAAATATAAATCAAACTCTTAAAAATATATTGACAAATCAAATCAAAAGTAGTATAATATAATAGTAAATATCATAGTGGAAAGAAGAAGTACCCACTTCTCACCTGACTGAAAAATATCAGTAGGTAAATGTCACTTATAACATCATATTTTGATTTGTGTGATTTAATTGGTGGGTGCACTATGCGCCTACTTTTCTTTTACTATGATGGACTAACCATATAAGGAGGTAAAGAACAATTAGTAAAGAACTTGACAAAAACAAACCTTTAGCAAATTATGACATTCGTGTTGACGTTGTTTTGGTTATCGATGACAACGGTGAAAACAAAGGCCAAATGAAGCTAGAAGACGCTATTAGAGCAGCCAAAGAAAAAGAATTGGATCTTGTATGTGTTGCTCCAAATGCAAAAATTCCTGTTTGCCGTTATATGGATTATCGTAAGTATTGTTATGATATGCAAAGACGTGCAAAGGAAAACAAAAAGAATCAAAAGATGATTGTTGTAAAAGAAATCAGAGTTACCCCAGTTATTGGAAACAATGACTTTGATGTTAAAGTTAAAAACTGTCGTGAATTTTTAGCTGATGATTGCAAAGTAAAAATATCATTATATTATCCTCGTGGTAAAAAAAGATTATTACAAATGGATTCATCAACAAAAATTTTAGAGAGATTTGTAGAGGCATTATCTGATGTTGCTGTTGTCGAATCAACAACAATGCAAGGTGATAAGAAGACTGGAATCCTCTTAACTACTAAAAAAACTAAATAATAAGGAGTGCGAAAATTATGCCAAAAATGAGAACACATAGCGGTACTAAAAAACGTTTCAGAGTTACAGGTACTGGACTAATTATGAGAAGTCGCCCAGGAACAAGCCATTTAGCACCTGGTAAAACACAAAAAAGAATTAGACATTTACGTAAAGAATCAACTGTTAAAGTAGCTGATTTACATCGTATTAGACAACAAATAGCTAATATCAAATAATTAAAATAAATAAAAGGAGGAACCAATTATGCCACGTGTAAAAGGTGGTTACGTTACTAGAAGAAGACGTAATAGAATTTTAAAATTAGCCAAAGGTTACTTTGGATCAAAACATACTTTATATAAAACTGCTAATCAACAAGTTATGAAATCATTATCATACGCTTACAGAGATCGTAAACGTAGAAAAAGAGATTTCCGTAGATTATGGATTGCACGTATTAATGCAGCTGCAAGAATCAATGGTTTATCATATAACAATTTAATGTACGGATTAAAAGTTGCTAATATTCAAATCAATCGTAAAATGCTTGCTGAACTAGCAATTAACGAACCTAGCAAATTTGCTGCAATTTGTGAATCTGTTAAACCAAGCGTAAATGCTCATTATGATGGCATCAAAGCTAAACAACATGCAGATCATGAAGCAAAAGTTGAAGCTGAAAAAGCTAGAAAAGCTGAAGTTGCAAAAGCTAGAGAATTAAGAAACGCTGATAAATAAACCAGTTATTTATAATTAAAAGGTTTAAATAAATAGTCAAGATTTCTTTTCTTGACTTTTTTTAACCAGAAAGGAAAGCTATGTTCATTATAAAAATTAATAATCAAAATTATTCATTTGAAGATAAAATTGTGCTAAAAGACTTAGCAAAAGATTTTATGCCTAATGCCATAGTTGCTAAAGTAAACAATAGGTTAAGAGAACTTAATTACTATATCAACTATAACTGTGAAGTCGAATTCCTTGATTTAACAAAATTTGATGCTGTTCGTGTTTATGAAACAAGCTTACGATATTTGTTAATTATGGCACTAGAGAAAATAGATCCAAAGATCGTAGTGCATTTTAATCAATGTATTTCACGTTCTATTTCTTGTACTTTGTCTAATACAAAAGAAAAAGTATCTAAACCATTTATAGATAAACTTGAGATAGAAATGCGAAAATTAATTGAACAAGATCTTCCTATAACAAGAACAACTATAAGCAAAGAAGAAGCAATAAAAATATATACTGAAAAGGGATATCTTGATAAAGTAGAGGTTTTAAAATATCGTCCTGAAGATACTGTAAATATGTATACATGTTGTGGATATGTGAACTATATGTTTGGATATATGGTTCCATCAACAGGTTTATTAAAAGATTTTGTCTTACAAGTTTACTATCCAGGATTTATTGTTAGAATACCGAGAGCTGAATGTGGTGGAAAAATACCTCCATTTGAAGAGGCACCTGTTTTCCAACAAATGATTCAAGACGCTCAAAAATGGGCTAAAATGATAAAATGTGTTAACTTACCAATGCTTAATAAGTATGTTGATGATGGTAAAGTATGTGATTTAGTAAATATTTGTGAAACTAAACACAATAATATGTTATCAGAATTAGGAGAACAAATATACAAACGTAGAGATTCCTTAAGACTTGTTTGTATAGCTGGTCCATCATCAAGTGGTAAAACAACTTTCTCACATAGATTAAAAATAGAATTACTAAGTAGGGGGTTAAAACCTATCAAAATTTCTATGGATGATTATTATCGCAATCGTGAAGATTGTCCAAAAGATGAAAAAGGTGATTATGATTTAGAACATGTTAATGCTCTAGATTTAGAACTATTTAATGAAAATCTTCTTTCTTTAATTGAAGGTGAAGAAATTGAAGAGCCAACATTTGATTTTAAATTGGGTAAAAGAGTAAAAGGTGAAAAAGTAAGAATTGATAAAGATACAATAATTATTATTGAAGGCATTCATGCTTTAAATGAAGAGGTTACAAAGCTAATCCCTAAACCTCAAAAATATAAAATCTTTATTAGTCCATTCTCTCAACTTAATATAGATAATCATAATCCTATTCCAGCATCAGAAATCCGTTTATTAAGAAGAATTGTTCGTGATGCAAAATATCGTAAAACAGATCCATCTGAAACATTTGCTATGTGGCCAAGTGTTAGAAGAGGAGAATTCAAATGGATATATCCATGTCAAGAAGAAGCAGATTATGTTTTCAACACAGAACTTACTTATGAATTATGTGTAATGAAAAAATACGCATTAAGTGCCTTATCTGTTATCGATAGAGATAATGAATATTACGTACAAGCAAATAGAATCTTAAAATTCTTAAAATATGTAAAAGATATAGACGAAAAATATGTACCTTGTAATTCTCTATTGAGAGAATTCATAGGCGACAGTTGTTTCTATAACTTTGATGAATAAAAGAAATATGCCAATACTTTCTTATATGAATATGTATTGGCCTTTTTTTGTCCTTTTTTTACATGCTTTTTTCTCATATTGTGTTATTTTTAAAATATAAATTAATTTATTAATTATTTGTGTTGTAAAAAATACTATTTTTTGGTATAATTATATATGTATTAAAGGATTGTAATTATACTTAATTACTAATTAAATTATTAAATAAACTACATTCTTAATAACTGATGTAACTGTTTATAAATAAACAAGGAGATACGCAATTATGCTTGAAAACTTTTTAAAACAATTTCATGAGTCCTTTTGTGTAAATGCTTATGATTATTTAGGGTCATTTGTTACTAGAAAAGAAACAACTTTTAGAGTTTATGCACCTCACGCAACAAGTGTAAGTGTTGTGGGTGATTTTAACCGTTGGTGTGAAACAGAAAATCCAATGAGAAAAATTGATGAGCGTGGGATTTGGGAAGTTACCATTCCTGAATTAAAAGTTTTTTCAAATTATAAATATGCTATATATAATAAAACAATGAATAAGAAAGTTTATAAGCAAGATCCGTATGCTAAATACAATGAAGCTGAAGGGGGTCACTCTTCTAGACTATATGATATTGAAGGATATAAATGGTTTGATAATGAGTGGATGGAAGAACGAAAAACAAAAAATATTTATAAAAACCCAATGAACATATATGAAGTTAACTTAGGTTCATGGAAAAAAACACCAGAAGGTGGATTCTTAAGTTATCGTACATACGCTGAAGAACTTGTAGAATACTGTAAAAAAATGGGATATAACTATATTGAATTAATGCCTATAACTGAATATCCTTATTTGGGCAGTTGGGGATATCAAAGTACTGGTTATTTTAGCCCTTCTTCAAGATTTGGTTTGCCAGAAGATTTTATGTATTTTGTTGATAAAGCCCATCAAAGCGGGATTGGTATTATAATGGATTGGGTTCCCGCTCATTTCCCTAAAGATGATTTTGGTTTATGTGAATTTGATGGTGAATATTTATATGAGGATTCACGTCCAACAAGAATGGAATACCCTACATGGGGAACAAGAATATTTAACTACTCAAAGCCTGAGGTAAAGTCATTCTTACTATCTAGTGCAAATTTATTCTTTGAAAAATACCATATAGATGGGTTAAGAGTAGATGCTGTAGCAGCAATGCTTTATCTTGATTATGACAGAAAAAAGTGGATTCCTAATATTTACGGAGGAAATTATAACTTAGAAACTATTGATTTTTTGAAGACATTAAATATGGAAATGTTTAAAAAACATGTCAATATTTTGATGATTGCTGAAGAATCAACAGCTTTTCCTAAGGTTACATATCCAGTTTATGATGGAGGGTTAGGATTTAATTTCAAATGGAGTATGGGGTGGATGAATGACACCTTAACATATATGAAAATAGATCCTTTATTCAGAAAATATGAACATAACAAATTAACATTTGCTATGACGTATGCTTTCAGTGAAAACTATATTTTGCCTCTCTCACATGATGAAGTTGTTCATGGAAAAAAATCTCTTGTTGACAAAATGCCAGGAGAATATGATGAAAAATTTGCAAATCTACGAACATATTATGCTTATATGATGACACACCCCGGAAAAAAACTTTTATTTATGGGTGGAGAGTTTGGACAATTTATTGAATGGGATGAAAAAAAAGAACTTGACTGGTTTTTACTTAAATACCCTAGACATACTGAATTGCAAAGATATGTAAAAAGATTAAATCATTTGTACCTTCGTAGTCCTAATTTATATGCTATTGATAATAGTTGGGATGGTTTTGAATGGATATATGCTGATGATTATGATCATAATACTTATGTTTATGTAAGAAAGTATCAAGACAGTCGTGACATAATTGTTGTTTTGAACTTTTCTGGTGCTGATATTATCGACTATGAAATACATTACAAACCACTAAGAGGTTTATATACTTTAGTCCTTAATTCTGATGATTATAAATATGGTGGAAGAAATTTCATCAAAGAAAAAGAATTCAAAGCTAAAAAAGGAGTTTTAAAAATTAACATTCCTAAGCTTTCTGCTTTAATTCTCGAAAAGAAATATTAGTAGTATATAATAAAACTATTTAATAGTGATAAAATAATATAGAAAGGTTTATATTTATGCTTAACAAAAAAGAATGTGTTGCAATGCTTTTAGCTGGTGGACAAGGAAGTCGTTTATATGCATTGACAAATACTGTAGCTAAACCTGCTGTTAGTTTCGGTGCAAAGTACAAAATTATTGATTTCCCTTTATCTAATTGTGTTAATTCAGATATTGATACTGTAGGTGTGTTAACCCAATATCAACCACTTGTATTAAATGAATATATTGGAAATGGTCAACCTTGGGACTTAGATAGAACATTTGGTGGTGTTCATATTCTACCTCCATACCAAGGAAAAACAACAACTAATTGGTATAAAGGAACAGCTAATGCTATTTATCAAAATATTAATTTTATCAAAATGTATGATCCTGAATATGTTTTAATATTATCTGGGGATCATATTTATAGAATGGATTATAATCAAATGCTAGAATATCATAAGCTTAAAGGTGGAGAAGCAACCATAGCCGTAATTAATGTTGACATTAAAGAAGCAAGTCGCTTTGGAATAATGAACACCAATGCCGATTTAAGTATTTATGAGTTTGAGGAAAAACCAGCAAAACCAAAGAGTACTAGTGCAAGTATGGGAATTTATATTTTTAATGCTAAGACATTATATAAATATCTTGAAGAAGATGAAAATGATCCAAATTCTAAAAATGATTTTGGAAAGAATATTATCCCTAATATGCTTAATGATGGATTAAAGATGTATGCATATCCATTTAGAGGTTACTGGAAAGATGTTGGTACTATAGAAAGTTTATGGGAAGCTAATATGGACTTATTAGGAAAAGAACCAAAATTTGATATTTTTGATAAGTCATGGAAATTCTATTCACGAAATGAACCTTATCCTCCACATTTTATTGCTGATGGATCAGTTCTTGACAATTGTATCCTTGCGTCTGGCTCATATGTTGAAGGAAAAATAATTAATTCTGTTATTGGTCAAAATGTTAGGATTAAATCAAATGCAATAATTGAAAATAGTGTTATTTGTGATAATGTTACCATAGAAGAAAATGCCATCATAAAATATAGTATAGTTGCTGAAGGAACTATTATATCTGAAAATGCTATTGTTGGTGAAAATGCCCAAAGTCAAAAAGAAATTACAGTCATTGCTAGTAATGTAACAATTGGTAAAAATGTTAAAATTGCTAAAGGATCAATGATTGAGAAAGATGTTGAGGAATAATTATGCAAATACTAGGACTAATATTTTCAAATATACACAATCGTGAAGTGTTCGAAGTAACTGAACATCGTACAATCGCATCAACTCCAATTGGTGGTAGATATAGATTAATTGATTTCCCATTATCTAATATGACTAATGCAGGAATAAATTATATAGGCGTTGTTACAAAAAATAATTACCAATCTTTAATGGATCATTTAGGATCTGGAAAAGAATGGGATTTGGCACGTAAAAGAGGTGGCTTAGTAATTCTTCCTCCATATGGAGTTAGTGATAAAGTTTACTCAACAAGATTAGAAGCTATCAAAGGCATTATGTCTTTTATTAGTTATTCAAAAGTTGATTATGTAGTGTTAACAGATTGTTATCATGTTTGTAATATAGATTATAAAGATGCTTTAAAATATCATTTAAGCAAAGATGCAGATATTACATGTATATACCATGAACATAATATTTCTAATTCTGATTTTACAGAAGCAAAAGTATTCACATTAAATGAAGATGGACGTATAATAAAAATGGATATGGATGGAAAACATGTTGGAGTTGCTAAAGCAAGTATTGACACATGGATTATGAAGAAAAGTTTACTATTAAATCTAATAAGAGAAGCAATCAATACAAACGCACGCAGTTTTAATCGTGATATATTGCATAGAAATCTAAATAACTATCGTATTTATGGATATGAATATAAAGGTTATTTTGGAAGTATAAGTGATTTAAATTCATATTTTAAAGTAAATATGGATTTATTAAACAAAGGTGTCCGTGGTGAATTATTCTTTGAACCAGGCAGACCAATCTATACAAAAGTTAGGGATTCTGCTCCTACTAAATACGAAGACGATAATCATGTAGTCAATTCACTAATTGCTGATGGATGTGAAATTGAAGGTGAAGTTATCAATTCAATTATTTTCCGTGGCTCAAAAGTTGGAAAAGGCTGCGTGGTTAAGAATTGTATTTTAATGCAAGATACAATCATATCTGATAACACAAATCTTGAATATGTTATTACCGATAAAAATGTAAAAATAATGAACAAAAAAGAAATTAAAGGTTCTATAAATGATTTAGTTTATGTGAAAAAGGATGGTATATTATAATGAAACAAAAAAAGATTCTTTTCGTAACATCTGAATGCGCTCATTTTGCTTCTACTGGTGGACTTGCAGAAGTTGCAGGTAGCTTGCCTAAAGCAATAGTTAAAGGATCAAAATCATATAAAGTAAAAGTTGTAATGCCTTTATATAAGAAAATATGCGAAAACTTTAAGGATGAACTTAAGTTTGTTGGCGAAGGTAAAATAAGTTTATCTTGGCGTGATTCTTATGTTGGTGTATTTACAATGAAATATGATGGTATTGAATATTATTTTATTGATAATAAATATTACTTTAATAGAGATAATTTATATGGTCATTATGATGATGGTGAACGTTTTGCTTTTTTCTCAAAAAGTATCTTTAAGTTGATGGAAATAATAGATTACTATCCTGATATTATTCATACTAATGATTGGCAAACAGCATTAGTTAGCATTTATTTAGATATTCTATATAAAAAAGAAGGCTTGTATACAAACATAAAATCTGTTTTCACAATTCATAATATAGAGTATCAAGGAATATATGATTTAGGATTTTTAGAAGATGTTATAGGAATTGGATCTAAATATCAAGAAATACTTGAATATAATGGATTAATTAATCTAATGAAAGGGGCAATTGTTTGTGCTGATGTAGTTACAACAGTTAGTCCAAGATATTCACGTGAAATAGCTACAAATAATTATGCTCATGGATTAGAACATATCATAAGAATTAACAAGGCAAAAATCGTTGGAATTCTAAATGGTATAAATGTGGAAAGTTATAATCCAGAAACAGATAAAGATATATATGAAAACTATGATATTAATTCAATTGATAAAAAGGTTGAAAATAAATTAGCTTTACAAAAAGACTTAGGTTTAGAAGTTAACCCAAATAAGTGCTTAATGGTTGTTATTAGCCGTTTAGCTACTCATAAAGGAATAGATATTTTGTTAGAAGCATTACAAGGATTTTTAGATTTAGGTGTGCAATTTGTATGCCTAGGAACTGGCCTCGAAGAATATCAAAATGCTTTTCTAAAACTAAGTTATGAAAGAAGCAATGATGTAAAAGCTTTGATTACTTTTGATAATAGCTTATCAAGAAAATTATATGCAGCTTCTGATTTATTTGTTATGCCATCAAAATCAGAACCATGTGGTTTAAGTCAAATGATTGCATCTAGATATGGCTCTGTACCTATTGTTAGAGCAACAGGTGGCTTATATGACACAATAACAGATTATTCTGAAAATGGAAATGGTTTTGTATTTAAAGATTATTCTTCAAAAGCTTTATATGAAAAAGGAAAAGAAGCAATAGAATTATATTATCATAATAATAATGAATTTAAAGAAGTTGTTAGAAAGGCTATGGCAAAGGATTTCAGTTGGAACGCATCTTCAAAACAATATATTGAGATGTATAATAACTTATTGAAAAAGGAAAAATAAAATATAATCTAATTTACGAAAGTGGTGGTTTTTATGGACATGAAGGTATGGGATAAATCATGGCAAGAAATGATAGAAGAAAATGTTGCTCTTTTGTTTGGTGTAACTGGTAGCGAAGCAACCGTTGATCAAATATACAAGGCATTGGCAACAGCTGTAAATAACATTCTTAGAGACAAGAGAAAGGTTTTTAACTCAAAAGTTAGAGATCAAAAACTAAGACGTGTTTATTATCTATCAATGGAATTCTTGCTTGGTAAATCCCTTAGAAATAATATATACAATTTAGGACAAACTGAAGAAATAAATGAAGCATTAAAGAACTATGATTTAACATTAGAAGATTTATGTGAAAAGGAACCTGATGCTGCTTTGGGTAATGGTGGATTAGGACGCTTAGGTGCTTGTTATTTAGATTCACTAGCTAGTTTAAATCTACCGGCAATGGGATTTTCATTAAGATATGAATATGGACTATTTAAACAAAAAATAGTTGATGGTTACCAAACAGAACTTCCTGACATTTGGCTTCCTGGTGGTGAGGTATGGCTTGCCAAGAGAAGAGATAAAACCTTCAATATCAAATTTGATGGATATGTTGAGGAAAAAGTAATTGATGGAAAAAATGTTTACGATTATAAAGACTATAATGAAATTGAAGCAGTTCCATATGATATGATGATTAGTGGTGCTACTGGTGAAGGTATTAGTGTGTTAAGATTATGGAGAAGCCGTAATATTAAGAAATTTGACTTAAACTCTTTCACACAAGGAGATTATTTGAAGGCTACACAAGATTATAATGATGCTGATATTATTACAAAAGTATTATATCCTTCAGATGATCATTATCAAGGAAAGACACTTCGTTTAAAACAGCAATATTTCTTAGTAAGTTCATCAGTACAAAATATTGTTTTTGATCATATGAGATATTATGGTGATATAAGAAAACTAGATAAGTACTCAGTAATTCATATTAATGACACTCATCCAGCACTAGCTATTCCAGAACTTATGAGAATTCTAATGGATCAGCATGGATTAACTTTTGATGAAGCATGGAAAATAGTTACTAATTGTGTATGTTACACTAACCATACTGTAATGTCTGAAGCTCTAGAAAGATGGAGTGAAGAGTTGATTCAACGTAAAATACCACGTATATATATTATATTAAAACAAATTAATAAACGTTTTGCTGACGAAGCAAGATGCTTAGGAGTTTCTGAAGAAGAGTTAAAAGATTTATTAATAATTAATAATGGTGAAGTACGTATGGCAAATTTATGTGTTGTTGCTAGTCACAAAGTTAATGGTGTTAGTGCTTTACATACAAATATTTTGATTAATTCACTATTCAATGGATATTATAAAATTTATCCAAATAAATTTGTTAATGTAACTAATGGTATTGCTTATCGTCGTTGGCTATGTCAATCAAATCCAGAATTAAGTAATTTCTTAGATTCATTAATTGGAACTGAATATAGACAAGATGCTAGTAAACTTCTAAAATTATTAGATTATGTTGATGACGATCGCGTTCTAAATAAACTAGAACAAATTAAATATAATAATAAATGTGTATTTGCAAAATATCTTTACAAAAAATTTGGTATTGTTGTCGATCCAAAAACAAGATTTGATGTGCAAGTAAAGAGATTACATGAATACAAGAGACAACTTTTAAATGTCTTAAGAATTGTTGCTTTAATTATTGAATTAGAAGAAAATCCTAATAAACAAGTAACACCACAAACATTTATTTTTGGTGCTAAAGCTGCCTCTACATATTATATTGCTAAAGACATAATTCATTTAATCAATGAAATATCTGAAGATATTAAAAATAGACCTGAACTAAGAGAAAAAATTAACGTAGTGTTTGTTGAAGATTACAACGTAACCACAGCAGAAATGCTAATTCCAGCTAGTGAAGTTAGTGAACAAATATCACTTGCAGGAAAAGAAGCTAGTGGAACAGGTAATATGAAGTTTATGATAAATGGAGCTATTACAATGGGTACACTAGATGGTGCAAATGTTGAAATCCATGATAACGTAGGTGATGATAATATCTTTATCTTCGGTATGAAAACAGAAGATGTTAAAAACATGTGGGAACATGGATATTATGCTAAAGGTTATTATGAAAGAAATGAAACAATTCGCAAAGTTTTAGATCGTTTAGATAGAGGCTTTAATGGAAAATCATTCTGGAATATCAAGGATTATTTATTAAACAGATATCCAGTTGCTGATCCATTTATGTGTCTTGCTGATTTTGAAGATTATATGAATATATACAACAAAATGGATGAAGTATATAAAGATAGAAGAAAATGGAATCAAATGTCACTAGTTAACATAGCTCATGCAGGAGTATTTTCTGCTGACCGTAGCATCAAACAATACGCTGAAGAAATTTGGGATTTGAAGCCTGTAGAGTAATGATTGATTTTCTTTTTAATCCTACTAATAGATTACATAAGTCTATTTTAGGAGCATTAGAGGTAAATGAAAACTGTGAAATTAATTTATACGTTAACAAGAATTTTAATATTTATGATTTGAAAATAGTCATTTACAATGAAACAAATGAAATTGTTCAAAAATCATTAAATTTTAAAAAAACTGAGGATAACTATAATGTTTATTTCACAGTTATTTCCTTTTCAAAACCATATTTATATTGGTATTATTTTGAGTTCTATGATTGCTACGGGAAACATTATTTAGGATGTTTGGATAATTATGATTGCTACTTAACAAATGAAAATGTTAAAGGTTATCAAATAAATGTTTATGAAAAGAATAATACTGATTTATCGTGGTTTAAAGGTAAGATAATGTACCAAATTATGGTTGATAGGTTTAATGGCGTAAATGTAAATAAGGATAAATATAAAGATTATATATTTCATGATAACTGGAGTGATTGTCCTAATTATTTACCAATTAATGGAAAAATCCTGAATAATGATTTTTTTGGTGGTAATTTTCGTGGAATAATTGATAAAATAGATTATTTAAAAAGCTTAAACATAAGTGTTATTTATTTGAATCCTATATTCTTAGCACCATCAAATCACAAATACAATACATCTGATTATCTAACAATAGACCCAATGTTTGGAACTGAAGATGATTTTTATGAATTGGTAACTGTTCTTAAAGAAAATGGTATTTATTTAATTATTGATGGAGTCTTTAATCATACAGGTGATGATAGCATATATTTTAATAAATATAATCATTTTCCTCAACTAGGTGCTTATCAATCAGTAGATTCGAAATATTATAATTGGTATAAATTTATTTCTTTTCCGAACAAATATAAATCTTGGTGGGGCATTGATACTTTACCATCTGTTAACCAAAATTCATCTTTTCCTAATTTTATATGCGATGAAGTAGTCAACAAATGGTGTAAGTTTGGCATAAAGGGATTTAGACTTGATGTTGTTGATGAACTTAATGATAGTTTTGTGAGAAAACTAAATCACTCAATTAAAATGCATGATAAAAATAGTATTATAATTGGTGAGGTTTGGGAAGATGCATCAAATAAAATAGCATATGGTAAACGTAAGAGTTATTTTGATGGAAGTGAACTTGATTCAGTTATGAATTATCCATTAAAAGATGCCATAATTGATTACCTAAAGAATGGTAATGGATTAAATTTAGTAAATACAATGAGAACACTTGTTAATAATTATCCTAAGCATGTTTTAGACTCTCTAATGAATATTATCTCAACTCATGACACTGCACGAATAATGACAGAATTTTCTAATGTTAATTATTATACTTTATCATTTGAGGAAAGAGCTAATTACAAACTTAATAAATCAGAATACTATATATCAAGAGGAAAATTAAAACTAGCAGCAATTCTTTTATATACTCTCCCTGGGGTACCTTGTATATATTATGGCGATGAAACAGGGTTAGAAGGTTATAAAGATCCATTTTGTAGAAAAACGATGCCATGGAATAATTTAGATGAAGATATTTTGTCTTTCTATAGATTGTTAGGAAAAATACGTAATGATGATGTATTTGTTGATGGTGAATATAGAGAATTATTTCTAACTGAAAATGGTGTATTTGCTTTCTCACGAATAAAAGATTCTGAAATAATTATAATTATTAATAATAGCAATTATGAGTATAAATATAATATCGAAAAGGGATATGATTTGATAGATAATTGCTTGATAACAAATTATATTATTGTTCACTCACAAACTGGAAAAATTATCAAAAGGATTAATAATGAAAAAAATATCTAAATTAGTTTTATTAATATTGTTAGTATTTACTCTTTTTGGATGTACTAATGAAGTAGAAAAATATGCTTATGTTTCGATTGATTATAATCTAAAATTAGAATTTATTTTAGATAGTAAGAATAAAGTTATTGCTTATAATGGAAAGGATGATATAACAAAAACTATTCTTTTAAATGAAGAAATTAGAAACAAAAAAATAGATGATGTTATAAAACAGTTGTTTAAACTTTCCTCAAATACTGGTTTCCTTTTGCCAAGTTCTATTGGAAACTCACAAATAATTGTAAGCGTTGGTGGCTCTTTTGATAAAGAGAAATTACATATCCTTGAGATGAAAATTACTAATATGTGTGAAAATAGCTTAAGAGATGCGTATGTAACTGGAACAGTGAAAATTGAAAATCTAAAAACAAGAGTGTTTTTTGAAGAAGAAATATCTAAAACAAAATATTATTTAAAAGATAAGGTAACTTCTCTTTCAATAGACGATTTAATGATGCAAATGAAAGAGATTATTAATGATAATAATGAATATTTGAATACTAATTTTGTAAAAGAAGCAAATTTCATGCGTAATAATGATATACTTTTAAAGTACTATCAGGAAGCAAGTAAACTTACTAGTTCTAATGAGACATTAAATACATATATTTCAAATTATGAGAAAAATTTAAATGACTACTATCGAGGAGACATTGATTTTCTAACTAATGACTATAATAAAATGCAAGAGGAATTACGAGCAATTGAAAAAGATTATATCTACTATCGATATTCTGTTGCCTTGAGAAAGTATTTAGATAATAATGATAATGATGTTAGTAATAAATATAATGATATACAAAATCAATATAATGATGCTATTGAAAAAGTGAAAGTCCTTCAAAACGATTATGAGCAATTATTAAGTAGTCATAAAGATGAATTAATGATACTTTCTTTAAGAATTGAAAAATTATTAGATGAATTATTTACAAAAGAAGAGATAAATAATTTGAAAAATGGAATTATATATAATAATTCTGATAACGAGTATAAAATGAAACTAGATACTTTAATAACAAATGAAACTTTAAAGCAATTTGAGACAGGTTCTTTAAATTATAAAGAAGAACTAAAAGATTTAATAAAGAAAGCTAGACTAATGAAATAATCCATTAGTCTTTTTTTCATAAATTATCATTTTTTATAATAATAAATAATATTATTAAGTGGTGATTATATGAGAAAAATATATATGTTGATATTGTTTATTGTTTTTGCTTTTACATTTTCTAGTGTAAAAGCAGCTAATGTATTAAATCCAATTGATAAAGCTGTTAAAGTAATTGGAAAAGATGAAGTTATAGATGACATTGAGTTTGACATTTATGCTCCTAGTGCAATATTAATGGAAGCAAGTACTGGAAAAATAATTTATCAAAAAAATAGCACTGAGTCAAAAACTCCTGCAAGTATGACAAAAATTATGACAATGATTCTTGTTATGGAAGCAGTCAGGTCCAACAAACTAAAAATGGATGATTACCTAAAAGCAAGCGAAAATGCTTCAAAAATGGGTGGGACGACTATATATTTGGATACAGGTGAAGAAATGACTGTAGAAGACTTACTAAAAGGGCTAGCGATTACAAGTGCAAATGATGCTGCTATAGTATTTGCTGAAAGCATAGGTGGATCAGTTGATGAGTTTGTAAAAATGATGAATAACAAAGCACGTGAGATTGGTTGCGTAAATACTCATTTTGTTAATCCTAATGGCTTGGCAGCAGAAGGTCATCATTCATGCAGTTATGATATGGCTTTAATGGGTCGATATCTTGTTGTGAATTATCCGGAAATACTCAAATACACTAACATATATGAAGATTATTTACGAAAAGGGACAGAGAAAGAATTTTGGCTTGTAAATACAAATAAGTTATTTCGATTTTATGAAGAAGTTGATGGCCTAAAAACGGGATGGACAAGTGAAAGTGGGTATTGCTTAACTGCAACTATGAAAAAGAATGATATAAGATTTATTTCAGTTGTTATGGGTGCTGAATCAACAGGTAAGCGAAATCATGATACTATGACTATGCTTAATTATGGGGTTAACACATATGAACTTAAAAAAATTGCCAGTGAAGGAGATATAATTGAAACAATTCAAAACATACATTATAAGCCTGGTAATTTTAATTGTGTTGTAGGTAGCGATGTTGAGTATCTTACAAAAAAAGGAAATGAAGTTAAAGATATAAGAAAAGATGTAAAAATATATGATAATATCGTTGATGGTAAAATTGGTGAGATGACTATTTATATCAATAATGAAGTGTATACTAAAGTTGATTTAATCCCAAGTGAAAATGTGAAAGAAGCAAATTATTTTGATATCTTTAAATCTATTTTTGAAAGAGTTTTTTTATAATTAAAAATAATTAAATAAAATAATTAAACATATATTGACAATATGCGACAAAAAGAGTAAAATAATCTCCGGTGTTTATGAAAGATAAACAAATTACGATATTTCGTTAATGTTTTGAGTGGAGATTTATATGTTTGCATCTGTCAATAAAGTTATAGAATTTATAAATGATGAAATTGTTTGGGGTATTCCTCTAATAGTTTTAATGCTTGCTGTAGGAATTATTCTTACAATTAGGCTAAAGGCTATTCAAGTATGTCATTTAAAAGAATCATTAAAAGATATGGTTTCTAATGATGATTCTGGAGATGGCGAGGTTTCTTCCTTTGGTGCTCTATGTATTTCTATGGCAGCAACTTTAGGAACCGGAAAAATAATAGGTGTTGCTACTGCTATAAGTATTGGTGGACCTGGTGCATTATTTTGGATGATTTTTGCAGCCATATTTGGCATGGCAACAAAATACGCTGAAGGATTTCTTGCTGTAAGATTTCGTAAAAGAGAAAAAGATGGCACAATTGTTGGAGGACCTTTCACATACATTGAAGAAGGTATGGGCAAAAAATGGAAGTGGTTAGCAGTTTGTTTTGCTATTTTTGGAATGCTTGCAGGAGCTTTTGGAATTGGAACGACTACACAAATGAATAGTATTTTAGAGTCTGTAACAAGTGTTTTCGATCCAAATATGAAAAACACAATAAATATCTTTGGAGTTAATATTTCCATTGTTACATTTATTGTGGCTATTATAATAACTATTGTCTCAGCAATAGCAGTTATCGGTGGAATAAGTCGTATTTCTAAAGTTTCAGTGTATTTGGTTCCAGTTATGGCTATTGGTTATTTCATTGTTTGTATATTAATAATAATTTTTAATATCACAAAAATACCGCAAGCAATAGTAACAATTTTCAAAAGTGCTTTTGAATTAAAAGCAGCTGGTGGAGCTATTGCTGGATATGGAATTATGCTAGCTATGAGACAAGGCTTTTCCAAAGGGATTTTTTCGAACGAAGCTGGACTTGGTAGTGCTCCTATAGCCTTAGCAAGTGCTAAAACTGATGATCCAGTAAAAGAGGGATTAATTTGTATGTCAGGAACATTTATCGATACAATGGTTCTTTGCTTAACTATTGGTTTAGGAATTGTTATCACAGGAACATATGTTGATAATAAAGATATAGATATAACGATAAATGCTTTCTCACAAGGATTAGGAATATCTAACCTTGCAAGTGCAATAATTGTTATGCTTTCAATAACGACATTTGCTTTCACAACAATCATAGGTTGGAATGTGTATGGCGAAAAATGTGTAGCTTATCTAACAAATAATAATAAAAAGATGATTATAGTTTATCGAGTTATATATATATTAGCAGTAGCCATTGCTCCATTCTTGTCATTAGAAGTTATATGGACTATTGCATCAATATTCAATGGATTAATGGCACTACCAAACTTAATTGGTTTACTTTTCTTAAGTGGGTTAGTTGCTAAAGAAACAAATGAATATTTTAAAAATCGAAAAGAAATGAAAAATACTGGTAATACAGTTAGTTAGAAAACTTTAGGAAAACTAAAGTTTTTTATTAACTTTTATAACAAAATTTAGAAAAAGTATGATATAATTATTAGGTGGAGGAATGTAGTATGGATAACATAAAAGTACTTGTAAAAGATCAATATACTTTAGTATTAGAAGAAGATGCCAAAAAAGGAGATATTATTGATTTAAGAAATATTACGAAAATTGATTCATCATTAATCAGTAAAAGGATTGATGATGATGTTGATGGAAGAATAAAACTTATGCTTTCCGAAAAACAAAAAGAAATTGAAAAACAGAAAGATAAAGAATTAAAACTAGAACTTGAAAACTTAAAGAATAAATATGAAAATGAGATTAATAAACGTCAAAATATTATCGAATTACTTAACTCTGAAATCGAAAAAAATAAGACAGATTTTGATGAAAAGTTAAAATTATTAATCAAACAAAAAGAAAATGAATTTTTGATTAAAATAAATGAACTAAAAAATGAAAAAGAAATTCTTGAAAAAAATATTGAAAGTAAAATAGAAATTGAAAAATATAACATCGTTTCAAAATATATAGATGAAAAAAATAAACTTGAAAAAGAAGTCTTAGAATTAAAGAATTCTTTAGAAAATAGTGTTAAGGAAAAGGATCATCTAGAAAAAGATTTGAACGATAAGTTAAAACAACAAGAATTACAATTAAAGCAAGAAAAAGAAATAGCTATAAATGCAAAGGATAATGAGATAAGTAAGTTAAAGTTAGATAAAACATTTAAAAATGTAAAACAATTAGGCGAAGAACTTGAAAACTGGTGTAATAATGAGTATCAAAACTATTCTGTTAGTGGATTTGAAAATTGTATATGGGAAAAAGATAATAAAGCAGTTAAAGATGAAAATGGTGTAGGTTCAAAAGCTGATTATATATTTAAAGTTTATGCTAATAGCGAATTTACTGATGAAAATTTATTAACATCAGTAACTTGTGAAATGAAAAATGAAGACCCATTATCAAAAAATAAAAAGAAAAATGAAGATCACTATAAAAAATTAGATAGTGATCGTAAGAAGAAAGAATGTGAATATGCCCTTTTAATTAGTGAGTTAGAATGGAACCAAGAAAATGATGCTCCTATTCGTAAAGTAAATGGATATGAAAAGATGTACATGGTAAGACCTCAATACTTTATAACATTTTTAAGTATTGTTGAGAGCTTAGGAAAGAAATATAAGAACTTATTATTAGAAAAAGATGAAATGGAAATTAGTTTTAAGAAGTCAGAAGAAATTATGCAAGAATTTGAAAATTTTAAAGATACTATTATAAAGAAATTTATTGATAGAATCACAAAAGAACTTGAAGAAGTTAATAAACAAGTTGGAGTTATTAAAACTAGTGCAGATAAAATAATGGAATCTTCTAGGAAAATAGTTGACAATTATTTAAAAGATTCTAAGGATAAAATTGAAAATTACAATATTGGAAAAATTGATAAAAAGATAAAAAAAATAGAACAATAAAATGCCCCTTTTGAGGGCATTTTTAAAGTTCATTTGTATTTGTTTCTTTTTTTAATATGGCTACTTCGAGGTTTCCATTTCGCATTCGTATTTTATCAATGAATTCTTTTTGAAATGCATTATCTTTGAAAGTAATATTATATGTTAGTTTAAATAAACTTCCCATATTTGTTGTTTTGACACTTAGTAATTCATATTGTTTAGAATAATCAGTAAATAAATCTAAAAAGACATCATTATATTCAAGATCCTCTGGAATTGTAATTTTTAAAGTTTTTTCATTACTTTTATTATTCAATTTGTAAATAATAAAATTTAGAATAATTAAGATGATACTAATAAGAATTGAAAATAAGAGCGCGTATGCGAGATAACCAACACCAGCAATTAGTCCGGTGCACATTGCTCCAAAGAGAGCACAGATTTCTTTAGCATTACCTGGTGCAGAACGAAATCTAACAAGACTAAAAGCTCCAGCAACTGCTACACCTATTCCTAAATTTCCGTTCACCATTAGAATTACAACACAAACGATTGCTGGAAGAAGTATTAAGGAAGATTTAAAAGTTCTTGTAGAGTTAGTTTTGAAAGAATATGCTAAAAAAAGTATTAAGCCAGAAATAATCGAAAAAAGTACGCATAATAGAAATGAACCAACGCTTAATGTGCTTTGGGTACTATTTTGTAAGATACTATCAAATATGTTCATAATTTTCCTCCTTTATTATAGACATATAAGCTTTTCCGTATTTAGAAAAGGAAGTTTGATAAATTTTTTCTTTTGAAAGGAAATTTGTAAGCCATAGTGGATAATTACTAGCTGTTTTTATTTCTAATAAAACCATATTATGAGGAAGTATTTCTTTTCCATAAATAGTGGATTTGAAGGTTAAATCATAGTCACGATATATTATGTTTGAATCAAATGTTATTCTAAGATTTTCATCATTATTAGATATATAGGCTACTCTATCATATGATAGAAAAACGCTTGGCTTTAAATTTTTGTATAAATTTGTAAAGTATTCAATTTCAGAGATAATCTGTTTGTTAGTGATATTTGTTTTTATGAATGAGACGTTATTTAAATTATTTAAGTTGTTTATATTAAGTGAGTAATTAATTCTCGTACGTCTCTTATAAACAATACCATCATATTTCTTTTTGATTTCAATAAAAACATTATCAGGATTACTAGATACTCCATAAGTTCTTATTCTAAGTTTTTCTTTATATATTGGTTTTTCAAGAGAACGACGAATTAAGTAATAGTTAGGTGTATCAAAGTATATATTGCAAATGGTACTTTTTCCAAAATCATCAGGTTTAGTATATGCATTTATGTAATCAATCATTTTAATGTATTGTTCTTCAGTAAGAAGATATTTTTGTTCGTACCTCTTAAAAATATCTTTAATCATATTTGCCTCCTATGGTAAGGTAATAGTGATTGTTATTGATTTTCCATCATCACTTTTTATATTAATTTTACCTTTGTGATTATCAATAATACTTTTTGCAATTGATAATCCAATTCCGTGGCCACCAGTATTTGAATTCCTTGATGAATCCTTACGATAGAATCTTTCTAAAAGATAATCGTGATTACCAATTTCTATGTTCTCACAAGTGTTGTAAAAGACTATTTTTTTGTTTTTTTCAGTTTCGCTTAGAGAAACTTTAATTAATCCTTTTTCATTTGTATATTTTAAAGCATTGTCTAAGAGAATAGAGAAAAGTTGAGAAATCATATTTATCTCTCCATTATAAGAGATATTATTTGGTATATTTGTTTCAATAGTTTTTCCTTGAGAAATAGCAACACTTTCAAAACGTTTTATTGAGTCTTCTAAAACTTCACTTAATGAAAAATCTGTAAAAATAACTCTATTAGTTTCATTCATTCGTGATAGCATTAGTAAATCTTCAGTAAGCTTTGTAAGTCTTGTAACTTGATCCTTTATCGAAGTTATCCATTCGTTTTCGCCAACTTCCATCTCTAAAACATCAGCACTTGCGTCAATAACTGTTAGTGGAGTTTTTAATTCGTGACTTGCATCAGTTATAAAATGTTTTTGTTTTTCATAACTTTCAGAAATAGGTTTTAAAATTATTTTTGAAGAGAAAAAAACTAGAAGAAAGATTGTTGTGATTCCTATTAAGCTAAATAACAAACTTGCATATAAAAACTCTCTAAACGTTATAAGATCATGTTGGCAATCAATAAAGACGTATAGTGTTTCTGTGTCTCTTGTTTTTGACTGATAACGATAATTTTTAAAGAAACCTTTAGTTTTAGAATTGTTATAAAGAGATGTTGCATATGATTCCGCAGATAGTTCATCTATTGCCGCAATCCTATCAATATTTACTTTTATAACTTCACCATTATTATTGAAAGTTACTGAGAAATATCTCGTTTCAAAAGGAGCTTCAGGAGACATTTTATTATCCGGAGGCATTATTTTATTGTCCTTTTCTCTAGGAAATATTCCATTGTTATTTATGATTAATTCTAATTTTTCATCAGCCCTTTTTACAATCGAAGAGTAGTTGTGAATATTAATAATTCCAATTATTATAGCAATTACAAATGTTAGTGAGAACATAGATATAAGAATAAATTTTTGTCTTAATTTTTTAATCATTGTTATCACCTTGGGTAGTATCATATTCTAAAGTGTAACCAATATTTCTAATTGCCTTTATTTTAACTTTGGAATTAAGAATTTTAAGTTTTTTTCTTAGATAACAAATATAAGTCCAAACAACATTCATTTCTGATTCAGAATCAAATCCCCATATTTTATCCATAAATTTATCAATGGAAATCATAATATTTGGGCTTAGCATAAACATTTCCATCATTTGGAATTCTTTATTGCTTAACCTTAAAGATAAATCATTTGCTTTGAGTTCGAATGAAAGTTTATTAAGTACTATATCTCCAAATGCAATAATATCATTTTGAACTTGATTTTGTCTTCTTGTAATAGATCTAATTCTTGCAAGTAATTCTTTAGTATTAAATGGTTTTGTTAAGTAGTCATCAGCACCATAATCTAATCCTTTAACTTTATCTTCTATTTGAGATTTAGCAGTTAGCATAATTATAGGTACTTTGTTATTGTTATTTCGGACAGTTCTAAGAACAGTTATGCCATCTATTTTAGGAAGCATAATATCTAAAATAACAGCATCATAAATTCCTGCTTCAAGGTAGTCTAATGCTGCTTGTCCGTCATATACACAATCAACGGAGTAGTTATTGTGTTTGAGTATTGTTGCTAGTGCATTTGACAATTGTATTTCATTCTCGACAAGTAATAGTCTCATATTTATCACCTCTTATAGTAATATTATAATACATTTGTTTTAAATGTAGTTTAAAAAATAAATTTTTTGGTAAAAGAATTATTTAATACTTGTAAATAAAATAAAATAATAGTAAAATAAATTAATAAATATTAAAAGAAAGGTTTATTATGCGTAAAAGTGGAATATTACTTCATATAACTTCATTAGATAGTCCATATGGTATTGGTACCATTGGAAAAAGTGCTTTTGATTTTATTGATTTTCTAAATAGGTCAAAGGTTAAATGCTGGCAAATATTGCCTATTGGTCATACATCGTTTGGTGATTCACCGTATCAGACTTTTTCGGCATTTGCTGGAAATCCATATATGATTGATTTAGATGCATTAGTTACTGAAGGTCTCCTTACAACAGAAGAGGTTTTGCCATTTAAGGTGAATGTAGGTAAAGTTGATTATGAAAATCTATATAATACAAGATTTAGTTTATTTTCAAAGGCCTTTACTAGATTTTTTAAAATTCATAAAAATAAAGAATATGAACACTTTAAAGATAAAAATAGTTATTGGCTTGATGATTATGCTTTGTTTATGACCTTAAAGAATAAATATCATGGAGCGCCATGGTTTATGTGGGATGATGAATATAAATTTCGTAACGAACAAGCTTTGACTGAGATTTCTTTGTTTCATAATGAAAAAATAGAATATTGGAAGTTTATTCAATATGAATTCTTTAAGCAATGGGATAAATTAAAGAAATATGCTTCAAAAAATGATATAGAAATTATCGGTGATTTGCCAATTTATGTTGCTTATGATTCGGTAGATGTTTGGGCTGAACCGACAAATTTCTTAGTAAAGGATGATTTAACATTAGACGTTGTTGCTGGTGTACCACCTGACTATTTTTCTCAAGATGGACAGTTATGGGGTAATCCTATATATGACTATAAGAAAATGGAAAAAGATAACTATACTTGGTGGATTAGAAGAATAGATAAGGCATTCTCATTATTTGATTATGTGAGGATTGATCATTTTCGTGGTTTTGAGGCTTATTATGCAATTGATGCTAAAGCAAAAACTGCTAGAGATGGTAGATGGCATAAAGGTCCAGGAATTGCTCTATTTGAAGAAATTAGAAGACAACTTGGTGATAAAAAGATTATCGCTGAGGATCTAGGACTCTTAACAAAAGAAGTATATGAACTTCTAGAGGCCACTGGGTTTCCAGGCATGAAAATCTTACAATTTGCTTTTGACCCATATAATGATAATCCATATTTGCCTCATAATACTATTAAAAATAGTATTTATTATACAGGTACTCATGATAATATGACGTTAAGAGAATGGATTGAATCATTAGAAGGATTACAAAAAGATTATGTTTATGAATATTGTAATGTAAATAAAAATGAAAAAGATGCAGATGACAAATTACTAGATGCTTTAATAAGAATAGCATTAGGCACAAGTAGTGATATGTGCATTATTCCTTTAACTGATTACTTGAAATTAGGAAGTAAAGGAAGGATGAATACTCCTTCAAAAGCTTATGGCAATTGGACGTTTAGAGTAACTGAACCTCTAACAGAAGAATTAAGTGAATATATTTATAAACTAAATAAGATATATAAAAGAATATAATTTATATTTCTTGTTTTCTGTAGGTTTTTAGTGTATAATATAACTAGTATTATGTGCGAGGTAAAAGATATGAAAAAAATTATTCTGTTTTTAGTAATGATGCTTTCTTTAGTTTTGATAGGTTGTACTAGTAATACTCAAGAGAAAATTAATTTTGATAAAACTAGTATTAAAATTAAAGTTGGAGAAACATATAAACTTGAAATAAAAGAAGATGTTTCTTTAAAAGCTGTAGATGAAACAATTGTAAAAGTTAAAAGTGAAGAAAAAGAAATTGAAGGATTATCAAAAGGTGAAACAACTTTAGAAATAATCTTAAAGAGTAATGAAGATGTAAAAATTGAAGTTAAAGTTATTGTCTTAGAAAAAGAAAAAACAGAATATACAATTTCTTATGAACTTGATGGCGGTTCTTGTGATGAGTTAATTACATCATTTAAAGATGGTGATAAAATAACTTTACCAACACCTCAAAAAGAAGGATATGATTTTGTTGGTTGGTTTGAAAAAGATGTTGAAGTTACAACTATTGAAAACAAAAATTATATTTTAACTGCAAAGTGGATTAAAAATGTTTTTGAAATTGAATTTGATACAGATGGTGGTTTGCTTCCAGAATCTTTTGAGAAAATCATTAAGTTTAGTAAAGATGAAAAAGTTGAACTTCCTGTTCCAACAAAAGAAAATTATGTTTTTCTTGGCTGGTTTGAAGATGGAAAAGAAGTTGTTTCGATTGCAAATAAAGACTATAAATTAACTGCTAAGTGGGAAAAATTAGCTCCGCAAAGTGTAGTTATAGAAATGTCATCTGTTTCAGAAACTTATTATAAAGGTGATTCTATAAAACTCGTATATAAAGTTTTACCTGAGGGAGTTAGTCAAAAAGTTAAAATCAGAGCAATTAATCCAACAACAGCAAAAGTAGATGAAAATGGCGAAATAAGCATTATCTCTTCTGGGCAAGCAACATTTAAAGTTTCATGTCTTGAAAACCTTGCTATTTCCTCTACAATAACAATTACTGTAAAAAACTATATGGATCCGTATAAATGGTTAGATAGCATTCAAATTTCTAATCCAGTTGCTAAGAAAGTTAAAGCATATGATTCTTATGCGGGATATGATACATATGTACTTGGAAGCATAATTTATTTAATGTTTGAAGATATTGAAGTTATACAAAATATGATTCCTGAAGGAAATGGTAACAGACCTGGTAAGACAACTAATGGAAATACGTTTAGTGCTCGTTATGTAACTTTCCATGATGTAGGTGCAAGTGGAACTGCAAAATCAACTTCAAATTATTGCGTAGGCAAAACAACTGAAGTATCATGGCATTATACAACTGGTAATGATGGTATTTATCAACAATTACCACTTGATGAAGTTGGGTATCATGCTGGCGATGGCACAAGAGTAGCTTTACAATTCTTAGATTCTGGTGTTAAAGCTTTAGATAAAGATCATAAACCTGGCAAGATTACTATTAATCAAACAACTGGATATTTTGAAGTAAATGGAATACAAACTAAGATTAAAGCTCCTTTAAGCGGAGATGGAGATATTGTTAAGAATACTGAACTACCTAATGATACAGGAATTAATAATTATGTAGATGAAAAAACTGGCAATTATATGATAAGTAACACTTGGTGGAGTCAAACATATCAAACGCTTGGAAATTATGGTGGTAATTTAAATAGCATTGGTATTGAATCGGCTGTTAATAAAGGATCTAATCTATGGTATACATGGACTAAATCGGCTAAGTTAATTGCTACTATCATACTTCCTGAAACAAGACTATTACCACGAGATGTTAAACAACATAACACATTTAGTGGAAAAAACTGTCCTCAAACAATGCGTATGGCTCACTTGTGGCCTGAATTCATGAATATGATAAATGCTGAATATGAAAGAAAAACACAATTCTTAAACTTTAGTTTTGAGTTAATCTGTGATAGCCCATATGTTATGAAAAATGGGCTAATAGATCCTAACAATCTTCCTGAAAAAGCAACAGAAATTTCATATAGTGTAAGAATGATAAACAAAAAAGAAAATATTGATGAGACTAGAACATATAAAACAGTGATCCCTGCAAAGTCTAGTATTACATATTAATAACTCATGAGAGAATACGTTGATAAGATTAAAAAGATTTTTGCTTCTCAAAATTTCATTAGATATAGAGAAGCAAATGATTCTTTAATAATAGATTCCTTTTATACTGATCCTGTTGCTAATGATCATACAATAGGTGTGATGATTTATAAAACGGAAGATGGAAAACTAAGAATTGATGATATGAAAATGATAGATGAAATACTAGATGTTAATGACATTGATTTATCAAATCATCTTCATAAAGAGATTGTTGAGATGCTTTTAAATGCATTTTCATTAAAAGTTGAGGATAAGCATTGCTATCGTGAGTTATATGATATCGATACTGATTATGAAAATATAATGAAAAATAAAAATGCTCATTCGTATGTTATTGAAAATATTTTGACTTTCTTTTCTGGAATAGTGGCTTTCGGAAAAATTTCTGAAATAGTTAATTTGTGTACAAAGAATGAATAATTTTATGAATGATTAAGTTATGAATAATAAATGAAAGAATATAAAGTTCTTTCATTTTTTATGAAAAGAAGAAAAATATTTTCAGAAAAAACACAATAATTTTCATAATATATCAAAAATGTATATTAATTTCAAAAAAAGTATGGTATAATTGTAAGGATGAAAAGGAGAAATTATTATGAGTGCTAAGTTTGTTTTAAAAGAAGAACAAGTTGCTGAATTAAAGAAAAGAATTAGTGATCACAAACAAAAACCAGGTCCTTTAATGCCAACATTACATGATGCTCAAAGTATTTTTGGCTGTATTCCTCTTGAAGTTCAAAAGATAATATCTGAAGAACTAGGTGAAAGTATTGCTAAGATTAATGGAGTAGTAACTTTTTATTCTCGTTTCTCTATCGAACCAACTGGGAAACATGTTATAAATGTGTGCCTTGGAACAGCGTGTTATGTTAGAGGTGCTCAATTAGTATTAGATGAATTTGCTAATGCTTTAAAAATTAAACCAGGTGAAACTACTGAAGATGGTGAATTCACGTTAGGTGCTACTAGATGTATTGGTGCGTGTGGGCTTGCCCCTGTATTTACAATAGATGGTCATGTGTATGGCTCTGCAACTCCAAACATGGCTAAGAAAGCCTTGCAAGATTTGTTAAATAATAAATAAGATGATTGGTTATAAAAAAGTATTCGATTTAATTAACTTTGATTTTTTAGATGCTTTATATGATGCCAAATCAGAAAGGACTTATTACAAAGTGTATTGTTCCGATTTAATGGGATTTGCTTTAGGACATATAAAGAATGAAAACACAATTCTTTGCACTATAATTAATAGTGTAAATACAGTTGCTGTAGCAGCAAAACTACATTTGCCTGCAATAATTTACTGTGAGAATGTCATTCCTACAAAGGAAGTAATCGAATATGCCAAAAAAGAAAACATTAGCTTATTTATTTCTAAGCTAAATACATATGAAACAGCAAAAATAATTGATTGTGATTTAAATTAATAAATACTTTATAGGGAATTATTATGAATGAATTATCGTATTATATTTTAGATATTGTTCAAAACTCTATTAATGCGCTATCAAAGAACATCATTTTAAGTGTTGAAGAAACTGATGAAAAAATAACTATATGTATTTCTGATGATGGTATTGGTATGGATACTAATGAACTTAATGCGTGTGTAAGTCCATTTTATACAACTGGTAATAAAAAAATTGGATTAGGATTAAGTTTGTTTAAAGAAGTATGTGAACTTGCTAATGGATATTTTGAAATAAAATCTAAGAAAAATGAAGGTACAATAGTCAAAGGTGTGTTATATAAAGAAAGCCTAAACTGTTTACCTTTAGGTAATTTAATTGAAACAATGGTCTCAATTTTTTGCTTTAGTAAAACTGATGTGAGAATTAGTTATCAATATAATGATGATTCATTTATGTTAGATACTGTTTCTTTGAAAAATAAATATGAAGGTTTAGAACTCCAAACCCCAATAGTCATAAAGTGGCTTAAGGAGTACCTAAGTCAAGAATTAATAAGAATAAATAATAAATTTTCTAATACTATGGAGGAAAAAAATGAAATCTTTAGAAGACTTAAAGAAAATAAGAGATGAGTACGCTGCAAAACTTGCAATGCGTGAGCACCATAATGATTATCATATCATAGTAGGAATGGGTACTTGTGGGATAGCTGCAGGTGCTAGAAAAATAGTTAATAAATTTGCTGATGAATTAGCAAATAAGAATTTATATAATATTTCTCTTACAATTAGTGGATGTATGGGAGAATGTAATCTTGAACCAATGGTAGAAGTAATTGATGCACAAGGTGAAAAAGTAATTTATATTAATGTAAAAGAAGATGATGTAAGTAAGATTGTTGAAGAACATATTATTGGTGGTAAACCTCTTACATATCTTACAAAAGAAAATTTATAGAATAGGAGAACAACTATGGCAATTAGAACACAAATTGTGGTGTGTGGTGGAACAGGATGTATGTCATCACACTCAAAAGAAATTAAGGAACAATTCGATAAAGTTTTAAAAGACTTAGAACTAGACAGAGAAATTGAAGTTTTCCAAAGTGGATGCTTCGGTTTATGTGAAAAAGGTCCTGTTGTTGTTGTTTTCCCTGACGAAACATTTTATGGACATATGACAGTAAATGATGTTGAACCTTTATGTAAGGAACATCTACTTAAAGGACGTATTTATGATAAAAAAGTTTATCGTGAAGCTACTTTAGAAGAAAAAGCTAAAGTGAGAAAATTCCGTGAAATGAATTTTTATGCTCGTCAAGAACGTATTGCTCTAAGAAATTGTGGATTAATTAATCCTAATGAAATTAATGAATATATTGGCCATGATGGATATTTAGCTTTAGGAAAAGTATTAACTGAAATGCAACCTAAAGAAGTTATTGAAGTCATTAAGGCATCAGGTTTAAGAGGTCGTGGTGGAGCTGGTTTCCCTACTGGTTTAAAATGGAGTTTTGCTGAAAAGAATCCAGGCCCTAAGTTTATGATTTGTAATGCCGATGAGGGTGATCCCGGAGCGTTCATGGATCGTGCTGTTTTAGAAGGTGATCCTCATACTGTTATTGAAGCTATGACAATCGCAGGTTATGCAATAGGAGCTAATCAAGGTTATGTATATGTTAGAGCTGAGTATCCACTAGCTGTAGAAAGATTAGAAATAGCTATTAAACAAGCTTATGGATATGGATTATTAGGTAAAAATATTCTAAATAGTGGTTTTGATTTTGATTTGGAAGTTCGTTTAGGGGCTGGTGCCTTTGTATGTGGTGAAGAAACTGCACTTATGGCTTCAATCGAAGGTGAAAGAGGTATGCCACGTAATAAACCTCCATTCCCTGCAAATCAAGGATTATGGAAACGTCCTACAGTAATTAACAATGTTGAAACATTAGCTAACGTTCCAGTTATTATTCTTAAAGGCGCTGAATGGTTTGCCAGCATTGGAACTGAAAAGTCAAAAGGAACAAAAGTATTTGCTCTTGGTGGAAAAATTAATAACACAGGACTTGTGGAAATACCAATGGGAACTACTTTAAGAGAAGTTGTCTTTAATATTGGTGGAGGAATTCCAAAAGGTAAAACATTTAAAGCTGTTCAAACTGGTGGTCCTAGTGGTGGTTGTTTAACAACAAAACATTTAGATACACCTATTGATTATGATAATTTAATTGCTGCAGGTTCAATGATGGGATCTGGTGGTATGATAGTTATGGATGAAGATAATTGTATGGTCGATGTTGCTCGATTCTTCTTAGACTTTACAGTTGATGAATCATGTGGTAAATGTACTCCTTGCCGTGAAGGAACTAAGAGAATGCTTGAAATCTTAGATATGATTTGTGATGGTAAAGGTACAATGGATGATTTAAACGAATTAGAAACTTTAGCAAATACAATTAAAGATTCTGCACTATGTGGTTTAGGACAAACAGCACCAAACCCTGTATTATCTACTTTAGCTAATTTCCGTAGTGAATATATTGCTCATGTTGTTGATAAACAATGTCCTGCTGGTGTATGTAAATCACTTATCAAATATTATATTACAGATAAATGTATTGGTTGTGGTATGTGTGCTCGTAACTGCCCTGCTGGTGCAATAACTGGTAAAATTAAAGAAAAACACGTTATTGATACAAAAGTATGTATTAAATGTGGAGCATGTAAGGCATCATGTAAATTTGGTGCTATAATTACAAAGTAGGAGGAACAAACAATGGAAAATGTAAATGTAACTATAAATGGTATACAAGTTGAAGTCCCTAGCACAGCTACAGTTTTAGATGCAGCCAAAATTGCTGGTGTTGATATTCCTCGTCTTTGTTTCTTAAAAGGAATAAATGAAAATTCTTCATGTAGATTATGTGTTGTTGAGATAGAAGGTATTAGAACTCTTAAAAATTCATGTACTGTTCAAGTGACAGATGGAATGGTTGTTAAGACTAATACTGAAAGAGTTAAAAAGGCAGTTATAGCTAACTTACAGTTGATTGCTGGTAATCATCGCTTTGAATGCTGGAAGTGTCCACGTGAACATAATTGCGAATTATTAAGACTTTTAAGAAAATATGATATTCCAAATGTTATTGGTGAAAATCCATCTTTTGCTAAGAAAGAACAAATAGTAAATATTTCTGATGCCATAGAATTAGATAGTTCAAAATGTGTTTTGTGTGGCAGATGTATTTCCGCGTGTGAAAAACAATCAGGTATTTCGGTACTAGATTTCAATTATCGTGGTTCAAAAACTTTTGTAGGTCCAGCACTTGGTTATCCTATTGAAAAAGCTGGTTGTATTTTCTGTGGTAAGTGTATTCAAGCTTGTCCAACAGGAGCAATAAAAGAAAAAGACGATATAAAAATTGCTCAAGATTACGTAGAAAACAAAGAATATTATACAGTAGCTTGTATTGCACCGGCTGTTAGATCTGCACTTGCTGAAGAGTTCGGATATAAAATTGGTACCAATGCTGAAGGTAAAACATATGCTGCTTTAAAAGCTTTAGGTATTGACGATATAACTGATGTTAATTTTGCTGCTGATGTAACGATAATGGAAGAAGGAACTGAATTCATCGGTCGTTTAAATAAATATTTAAAAGGTGAAGAAACAGTTTTACCACTATTTACATCATGTTCTCCAGGCTGGATCAGATATATTGAAACATATTATCCAGAATTCTTGCCTAATCTTTCATCAACAAAATCTCCTCAACAAATCCAAGGAGCTTTAATTAAACATTATTATGCTGAAAAAATAGGTGTTGATAAAGATAAGATTCGTGTAATTTCTATTATGCCTTGTATTGCTAAAAAGTTTGAAGCTAAGAGACCAGAAATGGAATCAGATGGTTTAAGAGATGTTGATGTAGTACTAACAACAAGAGAACTTGCACGTTGGATAAAGAAAAATGATATAGATTTCAGAAATTTAGATGAATATACTCCAACATCTCCACTTGCAAAATACACAGGAGCAGGCGTTATCTTTGGAGTCACAGGTGGTGTAATGGAAGCAGCCTTAAGAACTGTGAAAGACATTTTAGAAGAAAAAGATAATAAAGAAGTTGAAGTTAAACCTGTACGTGGTATTGAGGATATTAAAGAAGCAACAATAACAATTGCTGGTAAAGAACTTACGGTAGCAGTTGTTCATGGTGCTGTTAATATTCCAACAATGCTTAAGAAAATAAAAGATAATCCTGGCAAATATGCATTTGTTGAGTTTATGGGATGCACAGGCGGTTGTGTAAATGGAGGAGGTCAACCAGTTGTACCATCATATATAGCCGATGATATTGACGTGAGAAGTTTAAGAGCGAGTGTATTATATAACATTGATGAAAATGCAAAAGTACGTAAGTCACATGAAAATCCATATGTTATAGAATTATACAAAGAGTTTTTAAAAGAACCAAATAGTGAACTTGCACATCACTTACTTCATACACACTATGTTAAAAGATCAAGTTATTAATAAAAAGTAATAACTTAGTACAAAAGCATTTGAACATTTGTTTGGATGCTTTTTTTAAAACTTAATTTAGGAGTACGTTATGAAAAAAATAATTATCTTTATTCTATTGTTTATGTTTTTAGGATCATTTGCCATTGTTAATGCTACATCATCAGATAAATTTTATACTATAGTATGTAATCCTGGTGAAGAGTCTGCAAATGAAATGAGAATTAATTGGCATACTGACTTGGGAGTAGTTGATAGCTATGTTGTATATACTAAAAAAAGTGATACTGAGTGGAAAAATAGTTTAAAAGCTGAAAATGAATTCTTTGTAAATAAGTCATTTACACAATTAAATGCAATCGGAAATGATTTAATTCAAAACGGAGCTGTTCTCAAAAATCTCGAAAGTGGAACAGAATACATGTATAAAATTACTGATGGTAAAGAAGAAAGTGAAGTCAGATATTTTAAAACTTCAAATTCTTCGTTTAGTTTTATTTGGTCAAGTGATTTTCATGCGTATTATGATGATGCAAGAAGATTAAATAATGCTACAAAAAATATTGAAGAAGCAATTAACATTAATGGTGGAGTTGACTTTATTTTATCTACGGGTGATTATATCGCTCATGGTGGAACTTATAAATGGTGGAAACAAGTTTCAGAAGCAAGTTGGATGAAAAAATATATGTTTGCTTCAACTTTAGGAAATCATGACTGGATGACAAGTAAAGGGACAACAAAGGCGTTAGGTGCATCTCATAACTTTTTTAGTGCATTTCAAAATAATCCTAAAAATGGTTATAGTGGACAGGAAAATGTTTGTTATTATTTCTATTATGGTGATGCTTTGTTTGTAGTCATGAATACAGAAGAGTATACACAAGCACAATATGATTGGGTTGAAAGTGTGCTGAAAAAAGCAAACTCACAATACATATTCCTTGTTCAACATTATCAAGCTTTTGGTCCAAATGGTTCAAAAAATTCAGCTGGGTATACAAGATGGCATAATTTATGCGATAAGTATGGTGTTGATGTTTTCTTTAGCGGTAATTCACATGTGTATATACGTTCAAATTCAATTTATAACGATAAAGTAAGTGAAGATGAAACAAAAGGAACTGTTTATATGGTAGCTCCATCATCAGATGGTGATAGAGGATCAACATTCCCAGGAATTAGCAATAATAAAGATTTAATAGCTTATGGTTGGGCTGGTGGAACAACTCAAGTAGCATGTTCAATCGTTAGTGTTAATGAAGGTGGTATAACTACAAAACTTATCAATAAGGGTGGAGAAATTCTTGATCATAACTTTATTAAAGCTAAAAGACATGCAACATCGAGAACTACTCATTCTTTGGGTGATTTTGATAAATATAATTTTGAAAAAGAAATATCTGTATCAGTAAACTCTAAAGATATCAATAAACCTCGTGTAAAAATATCTGCTGATGGTTATAATGTTTTAAAGAATGTAAAAATTAGTAATGAAGTTACTGGTGATGTATATTATAATAGTAAAACTATTCAAAATATGTCATATTTATATTTAGATAGCGTTCCTAAAGGTATAATTAAAATGAAAATCGAATTGTATTATTATGATAACGTAATAAAAACCATATATAGAGAACTTAAGAATACACCAAAATGGGGCAGTCTATCAAATATCAAATACATAGTAAATGAAAATAAAATAGATATCAAATGGGTAGAAAAAATATATATAGATACAATAAAATCTTTTGATTTATACGTTAATGATAAATTGTTTAAATCAATTGATCCAAATATTTGTGAAGTAAGTATTCCTAATTTAGAATTTGATACTAATTATAATATCAGTATCAAAGTAATTGAAAATGATGGAACAATACTTGATGTTTATAGTGAGTCTTGCAAGACAGAAGTTAAAAAATGGAAAATTGAATTTCTAGATATAAATGGTAATGTAATTTCGACACAATATGTTGCAAGTGGCGAAAGTGCAGAAGAAGTAATTGCCCCAAATGTTAATGGTTATGAATTTTTAAACTGGGATAAATCATTTGCAAATATTGAAAGTGATTTAGTTATTAAACCAATTTATGAGAAAATAATCAAATATTATATTGTTAAGTTTATCGATGAAAATGGAAAAATTCTAAAAGAAGAAAAAGTAGAAGAAGGAAAAAGTGCAACGCCTCCTTTATTTCCAACAAAAGAAGGGTATAAATTTGTAAGTTGGGATAAATTATTTACAAATATTGAAAGTGATTTAGTTATTAAACCAATTTATGAAAAAATTGAAGAAGAGAAAAAGGAAAGCTGTAAGAATGGAGCAACTATCGTTTTTACTTCTTTATTATTACTAGGATTATGTTTTATAAGACAAAGAAAATACTAAAGTATCCCAATTGGGGTACTTTTTAAAATTTAATGAAAATGATTTCATTTTTTGTTTTCTTTTTGTTAAATTTTTGGTATAATATAATAGTATTCGGGAGGATTATTATGAAAACAAAAAAAATTTTAATTTTTTGCCAAGTGGTTGTACTGCTTCTTTTAGTATTTTCATTTTTTGATTTCAATTTAAAAGCAGCTTCAAGCATAGGTTTAGGTGATGTTGATTACACTGAAAAAAGAGACATCTATGATGGTGTCAGTCTAGAATATGCTGTTGGATACAACAATAATGAAGAACAAAAAGCATATACAGTAGAAATGAAAAAAGGATCCTTAATTCCTTATTCTACATATGGCGAATACATATATGGTGGAGAAATTCTTTCAAAGATGATTAAGGAAGGGGAAAATGAATTCAACAAAAAAGTTGTTGTGGCAATAAATGGTGATTTCTATGACACATCGAATGGTGTCGCTAGAGGGATTATGATTGTCAATGGAAAATTAGTGACTTTAGGTTATGCGGTTGGTTCAGAAGATGCTTTAGGATTTAAAGATGATGGATCAGTTATTTTTGCAAAACCTGATTTTACAATTTCTTTCAATAATGGTGAAAATTCATATGATATAAAATATTTAAATAATGATCGTAAGTACAACAAGGAAGATTTATTCTTATATACGAGTGATTTTGGGTCTTCAACTAAATCATATGCTGATGGAAAAGAAATCGTTCTCTCAACTGATGATGAGACTTTTAAAATCGGTTCAACAATAAAAGCTAAAGTTGAATCAATAGGAGTAAAAGATTCAACATTAAATCCGGGTCAAATTATTTTAGCATCTGGTAATCGAAGTGATTCTCGATTAAGTGGACTAACTATTGGGCAAGAAATTACAATTACAGTAAATGATAATAATCCTTCTAGTGGATGGAGTGAAGTTGTTCAATCAATAGGTTATCCACATTTGCTTGCGAAGGATGGAAAGCCAACGGGAGCAATTGAAGATCCAGCTGTACACCCACGTACTGCCTTGGGCGTAAAAAAGGATGGTACAGTAGTTTTATTCCAAGTTGATGGAAGACAACCTGGATGGAGTAATGGTGTAACTTTTAAACAAATGGTTGAATGGCTTGTTGATGTGAAAGGCTGCGATACAGTTGTTAACCTAGATGGTGGTGGTTCATCTACTATTATGGCCCATTTGCCTGGTAATAGTGATGCCGAAGTTTTGAATTCACCTTCAGATGGTGGTGAGCGTTCAAATTCCAATGCTATTTTATTCTTTGCACCTGATGATGCAGACCCTAATAGAGAAATATCTCATTTGCATTCGTATCCTAAAAATTTATGTATTTTAGAAGGTGCTGAAACTAATATTAAAGTTCTAGCAACTGATAAATATTATTATCCAGTTGCTACACCTACTGATTTAAAATATGAATCTGATAATGAAGCTATTAAAGTTGAAAATGGTAAGTTAACTTGTGGGAAAACAAGTACAAAAGGAACAATAACTATAACAAGTAATAATATAAAAGAAACTATGGATGTAACTGTTATCGATAATATTACAAAAATTGCTGTAGACAAAACAATTATTTCTGTAGCTCCAAATGGAAAGACAGAAATAAAAGTAACAGCTTATAATGGAAGTATGCCATTAACTACTTCTAATAGTTCATTTACATGGGATGTTAGCCCTAAAACAGTAGGAAGTGTTTCCAATGGCATCTTTACAGGAAGTAGCACTGGAGGAACAGGAACTCTTACAATAAGTTTTAAAAAATATAATACAAGTATCCCTGTTGAGGTTGGTAAACTTCCAAATATGATTCAAACATTTGAGAATATTACAATTGGTAAAGAATGGATTTCTACAATCGAAAATAAAGGTAATGGCGGAGATGGAAAAGTATCAATTAATACTGATGAAAGATATGTTAAGTTTGGAAAGAAATCATTAAGAATTGATTATGATTTCCGTTCAGCAACTGCAACAACAGGTGTTACTGCGTACCAATCAGGTGGATATTACAAGTTAGAAGGTTATCCAACCAATATAGGTATGTGGGTTTATGGAGATGGAAATGGAGCCAATGTACGTATTCAAATTCGTGATGGTAAGGGAGCAGTTCAATATATTTCCTTTGAACCAAGTGTTGTTGATTGGGTTGGGTGGAAGTATATTGAGACTAGTATTCCTACTGGTCTTCCAACACCAATTCAAATTCAATATCCAATCAGAGTAATGAGCGTTGGTGGAAAAGTAAAAACAAATGGTACTCTTTATTTTGATAACATAAGAGCAGTTTATGGTTTTAAAAATGATGATTTGAAAGAACCTACATTTAGTGAAATAACTCCAGTAGATGGCTCATTTACTGATAACAATCAAGAAAGAATAAGTGTTAATTTAAAAGATGAACCTGATGAAAATAACAATTATACTGGTATAAATAAAGATTCAATAAAAATGTGGTTAAATGATGAAGAAATCACAAATCTTGTTTTAGTTGATAATTCAGATGGATCAATTACATGTAATTACACTCCATCAGCTTTATCATTATTGAAACCAGGACCTCAAAACATCAAAATGCGTGTTGAGGATAACTATGGTAACTTTACAATTAAAAACTGGCAATTCACACTAAATGGCGAATATGCAGGTGTAATAGGCGAAAAACCAACGGAAAGTACGATTTATGCTGGTGATACAGTATATTATTATGTGAAAACAAAATCATACAAAAACTTTGAAAAAGTAACTGGAAAGATGAGTTTCAATAATAAAGCTTTAATGTTAACTGGTGTATCAGTTGAAGATAAAAATATAAAAGCTGATGTAACTAAAACAACTGATGCTAACTCAAAAGGTGTATTCGAGTTTACACTATCAGGAATGAATCAATATGAAATAACAGAAAGTGGTAATTTAATAAGATTAGCATTTAAAGTTAAAAATGGTTTCACAAGTGGTTCAGATAGTAATATAGTATTTAGTGATGTTTATGTTTACGAAAAAGGTTACAATAAACCAACAAAGTTTATATTACCAAGCTATGAAGTTAAGGTTGATTATAAATATCGAATAAGCTTTGTAACATCAACTGTAGGAAGTTCAATAAAATTTAAAGTAACTGATGACAAATTAAATCCTGTAGAAGGAGTATCGTTTGAAACAACAGCCTCAATTAGTTCAAAAATTAATGTAACTACAGACAAAGATGGATTTGCTATTATCGATAATTTTAAAGAGTTAAAAGAAAATACAACTTTTACGATAAAGGCTATAAAGGGAAAATATTATAGTGAAGATGTTACTGTGAAAATTCAACCTAGCCTTGGAAGTAATATTCCATCATCGATATTTGTTTCTCCTGGAGCAAATGCAACAAATAGTGTTTACTTAACATGGAAAACAAATCTAACTACAACAAAAACAGTTGTTAATTATCGAATAAAAGGAACTGAAACATGGGAAACAGTTGAAAACAAAAATGGTATCGAACGTGTGTATGTAAAAACAGGATCAATGCATCAAGAATACTTAGCTCATATGATTTTGCTTTCAAATTTGAAAGAAAATACTGAATATGAATATTATGTAGGTGATGGAACAAATAATTCAAAGACATATGCATTTAAAACATTACCTACAAAAGAAGTAGAAATTGTATTCTTAGGCGATCCACAAAACACAAATGAAACAGGATATCAAATAACTAAGAAAACATTAGATGCTGCTTTTAAGAGAGTACCTAATGCTAATTTATTAATGTATGCAGGAGATATAGTTGACGATGTAACAATTAATTCACAATGGGAAGCCTTCCATAAGGTATTAGAAGGTTACAATACTAGTGTTATAACAGCTGCTGCTACAGGAAATCATGATGTAATTACATCTTACTCACGTCCTTTTATTACAAGCTTAACGCCATTACAAAATGGAATTGAGACAATAGGTGCTAGTTATTCATTTGAAATTGGTAATGCATGTATTTGTGTAATTGATACAGAATCAGCATCTTTGTTTGATGAAGAAGCTGAATGGTTAAAGTCAGTAATGAGCAAAACAGACAAAGATTTCAAGATTGTGTTAATGCATAGAAGTCCATATGCCTCAAATTACGATGAACCATATATAAGAGACTATTGGCCAAGTGTTTTTGAGGAAGCAAAAGTTGACTTAGTTCTTTCAGGTCATGATCATGTATATGCTTCAACAACAATGTTAGGAAAAGAAAAAACTACAACAGACAAAGGTGTAACTTATGTTGTAGGTGGTGCTTGTGGGCAAAAATATTATAACGCAAATAATATTTCTTCACGTTATTGGCTTGATGTTGTCTATGATGAAGATGTACCTGTATATACAACAATAAAAATAAAAGATGGAGCTTTAAAACTTGAAAGTTATGCTCTTAAGGGAACTGAAGAAGTGCTAATTAATACAATATCAATTAATGCAAAAAAAGAAGACGTAAAAGAAATAGAATTGGATTTAGATGGTTATCTTGCAACAACTCAAAATAGCATTGTGCTAAAAGGTAAAGCAATTGGTACAAATAATGAAGTATTATCTGAAAACATAAACTTTGAAATAAAAAATGAAGTTAAAGGCGTAACAATTAAGAATAATACTTTAACTGTAGCTAGTGAGTTAGAACATAAAACACAAGTGACAATAATTGCTTCATATAGAGGAGTTACAAAAGAATTTACGATAAATGTAAAACTTCTTGATAGTGCCATTGTTTCTAAATCAATAAATGAAATAACAAAATCATATTTGGATATATTCATAAAATAATGTCATTATGAAATTAGCATCCTTAAACTATGTTATATTAGTTTTAAGGATGCTTTTCTTTATAAAATTTGTTGCTTATTGACTTATTATATGGTAAAATATGGTTAGATAGTTTAAAAAAATACAGAGTTTGATAAATTTAATATTAATTAGTTTAAGTAATACATATAATAAGGAGCCTATAAGAATGAAGAAAATGATAATTGCATTAGTTGTAGTAATTTGTGTTCAATTAATAATTACGTTATGCTATTATGAAAAAACATTAGTCGATAAATTCGGCTTTGAAACAGTTGAAATATTAGATACAGATATTGATCCAGAAAACATTGAAAATGATTCAATAATTTATTTTAGTAAATCGTCTTCTGTATATGCAAAATTTTCATATGAATATGTAATTAGACAAGTGTATGACGAAGATCACCTTCCTAAAGTTTTAGATTTGAAACAGAAAATGTGTAATGTATATTTGAATGATGAATTGTTATATACTGATTGTACAAGTTTAGATGAACATTATGATGCAACATTTGATAAATTAACTTTAACTAAAGAAAAATATGAAAAAAATAAAGACTTTTTTGGAAGTAATGTAAGATATTATATGTTTTCTAGTCGCCATATTTTAATATATGAACCTGGAGAATATAGAATTGAAATATTTTTAATGGTTCAATTAAATGGAAAAGAAGTATTAAAAAAGAACTCAATAAAGTTTACAGCTATTAGACAAGATGATAAGGATAAATAGGTTATAACAAAATATTAAACTTATAATAATTGATATGGAAGTACATATAATGAAAGGAATTCGTAATAATGAAGAAAATGATAATTGTATTAGTTGTAGTAATTTGTGCTCAATTAATACTTACATTATGTTATAAAGAAAAATCAAAAATCAACAGATGTGATTTTAATGCAGTTTATTTATTTCATGGAAGTACAAAAATTCATAATGATTCAGTAATTTCTATAGATAAAGGTTCTAACGTCGTTGCTGATATAATTTTAGATTGTGATGTTAAACATTTAAAAAGTGAAGACAATATACCTCAAATTCTAAATTTTGATGATAATATGTGTAATATATATTTTAATGATGAATTATTATACAATGATTTAAATTATTTAGATAAAAATGGCTTTATATCAAACTACAAAAGAACAAAAGATTTTTTTGGTACAAATGTTAATTATCACTTTGAAGCATCACGTCTTTTTCCAATAGAAAAATCTGGTGAATACAAGATAGAAATGATTTTAAAATTGAAAATAGGAGGAGAAAAAGTATTGAAAAGAATTTCAATGAAGTTTACAGCTATTGTACAAGATGATATGGATAAATAGATTATAATAAAATATTGATAAAAAACTCTATTAATGTTAATTCATTAGAGAGTTTTTTATTTTTATGGTTTAAATAATAAATATTTATGAAAAATGTCACCTTTTATATCACAATATAGTCTTTATATTGTACTAGTTAAAAAGTATATTTTATGAAAATATTTTTTTGTTTTCATGAATACGTTTCAATTCATTAATTACCAAATCGTATTGATTTACTTTTTATAAAAAATATGATATAATTAATAGAATTATGCAAATAATAATATTATGAATTTAGTGAGTTAATTTATGAATATAGAGAATAAATTTATTAGAATAACATTTAAAAAAATAATTCCTATTTTATTAATTCTTGTTTATGCGGTTAGATTATTTTGTTATAAACAAAGTATAGGAAGTTATATAACATTAAACTCATCGCCACTTGGCAAGGTTGAAACAGTTTTTTCACTACTTGCTATATGGCTTCAATACACTGCAGTTACTTTGGTTTTGATTAGTTCATTTATAAAAACAAAGTATACTGATGCCTTTACAAGATATTGTACTATCCCTATATTTATTTTAAATATAATATTGGTTAATCAAATATGCACTTTATTAACTGATAATAATGCTGTTATTTTAAAAATAATGTTAATTGTTGAATCTTCATTAGGTATTATTATATCATTATATAATTTAATCAGATATTATCTTTTGAAAGAATATAAGAGTGCTGATGCAGTTTTATATAATAAATCTTCAAAGGAAAAGTTCCTTGAAATTATTAAAATGATTGGTGTATTTGTTGTTTTATTGATACCTTCACTTCCTTCATATTTTGTTCAATTTATGTTTGGTTATGGAAGAGAAACAATAATTATTAAAGAAATATCTTTTGCTCATCGTGTGTTTTTGTATATTGGGTTTATTATTCCTATGATTCTATATTTCTTATTAAGAAATAAAGATGAAAATACAATAAGATATGCAATGATTTATATAAGTGTAGCTACAATGGTTGGCTTTTTAGTAAATTATAATTACACAACTATTTTAAAGCCATGGGCTTGGCCATTCCATTTGTGTAATACAGCCATGTTTATAATTCCTCTGTGCTTAATATTTAAAATGAAACGACTATTTTATTTTACATATTTCATAAATGTATTAGGAGCGCTTCTAGCAATGTTAATGCCAAATTATGATACATCATCTAATATTTTTAGTATGAGAGTATTTAACTTTTGGTATAATCACTGGATTGCTTTCTTTATGCCTTTATTAATAGTGGCATTGAAGGTATTTAAAAGACCAAAACTAAAAGAATTTATTTATTCAATGATTGGATTCTTTGGCTATTTTGTTTTAGCTTTAGTAATGAATGTTGTTTTTTCAGCAATGAATACTGTATATCCTGAATTAAGAATTGGCTCAGTTGATTATTTCTTTATAAATAGTGATTTTGTTGCTGATAAACTTGGAACTTGGGCGGAAAAACTCTTTAAAATAACATCTGTTATAAGAGTTGGAAAACTAGAACTTGTCTTCCATCCGTTTTATCAATTATCATTCTTTTCAGTATATGTCCTTTTAGGTCTTGCTGTATGGTTTGTTTATTCAGAGTTCTTTAGAATAGCGGATGATCATTATGCATTGCATAATAAATTAATAGAGATTAAAATAAAAGAAAAATTACAAAAGGAACATTTTGGAGACAATCCTTCAATTAGAAAGGAAGATGCTATGAGTACTTCAAGTATAATTCTAAAACTTGATCACTTTTCTAAACAATACGCTAATAGTTCACGATATGCTGTCAATGATGCAAATTTAGAAGTATATGGTGGAGAAATATTTGGTTTCTTAGGGCCAAATGGTGCTGGTAAATCAACTATTATTAAGAGTATTGTTGGTATACAAACAATAACAAGCGGAAATATCGATATTTGTGGATTTGATGTGGCAAGTAAGCCAGTTGAAGCTAAATATATTATTGGTTATGTTCCTGATCACTATGCATTATATGAGAAGCTGACAGGACGTGAATATATTAATTATATTGCTGATATATACGATGTCTCACTCGAAGATAGGTGTGAAAGAATTGAAAAATATATTAAATTATTCGAACTTGAAAATTCGATTGATAATAAAATAAAAACATACTCTCATGGTATGAAGCAAAAAATAACGATTATGGCTGCCTTAGTTCATGAACCTAAAGTTTGGATTTTAGATGAGCCTTTAACAGGCCTTGATCCTAATAGTATTTTCCAAGTAAAAGAATGTATGAAGCGACACGCCGAAAAAGGAAATATAGTATTCTTTAGCTCTCATATCATTGATATTGTGGAGAAGTTATGTAAGCGAATAGCCATAATTAAGCATGGTAAAATAATGTGTGTTAAAACAATTGAAGAGATTGAAAATATGATGGATGATGATGGAACAAAGATGACCTTGGAAAAGTATTATATGAAAATTATTGGTAATAATGAGGAATAAAAATGAAGCATTTAAAAACTTTAGTTTTAATGCAGTTACGGGATAAAATTGATTTATCTTGGATAAATGATAAAAAATCAAGAATTAGAAACATAGTTTTCTTTGTTCTTAAGTTTGCGATTATTTCCGCTTTTTCGTTCTTGATTTTATATTTATGCACATTAATTGGATTGTTTTATTATAGTGATTTAGTCAGCGTAATGATTCTTGTTATAACTTTTTCATTGATTCTATCGCTTATTGCTTGTACTTACGAATTAATGAAGAATTTATATTTTTCCGAAGATAATAAAGTTTTAATCACTTTTCCTGTAAATGCCAATAAAATATTTATTTCTAAAATAATTGTTTTCTTTATTTATGAAATAAAGAAGTCGTTTACATTTATGATTCCTATTACTTTCGCTTGTGTTCTATCTTTGGTTACAAGAGGAAGTTGTTCAATTGGAAGTTTATTCTATATGTGGATAGTAATGCCATTTGTAATTTCATTACCTGTTTTGATTGGAGCATTGCTATCTATTCCTGTAATGTATATTTATAGATTTTTGAAAAAGTATACATTTGTTGAAGTTAGTTTAGCGGCAATAATTTTAGTAGCTGTGGTCGTTGGAGTCGTTAAGTTAATTAATTTAATTCCAGAAAATATTGATTTAATTAATCAATGGCCAACCATCAGCAAAGCAATTAGGTCATTTTTGATGATAATTGAAGATAAACTTACTATTATGAATCAACTTATTAGAACAATAATTGGTGAGAAAAATTCTTCTCAAGTATATTTATTGAAATGGATATCATTGTTTAAATTGTTTGTTTTACTTCTTGTAAATGCATTACTATCATTTATAGTATATTATGCTTCAAGACCTTTATTCTTTAAGATGATGTCTAAAAACTTTGAAATAAATAAAATCAATGTTCATGACAAAAAGAATACAAAGAAAAATAGATATTTAACTTTTATAAATAAAGAATTCTTGATTAACTTAAGAACAATTGATATATCAGTTAATTACTTATTAGTATATATTATTGTTCCTATTATGATATTATTACTTAATAAATTGTATGCGGCAATGGACACAAAACAATTAGGCGATAACTTGATATATGCATTCAATGTTTTATTGATTTGTCTTCCAATGCTTGCATCCAATGCTTTGGTTGCTACTTATTATAGTAGAGAAGGTCGTGCTGGATATATGAAAAAAGCAAAACCAATTTTTGCAGCGTATCCATTACTTGCTAAGTTGTTCTTTAATATGTTATTTTCTATTCCTGCTATTTTTGCAACAGTTTCTATTTTTGGATCTTTAAAATCAATAGGAACGACAAACATTATCATTTTTGGATTTGCAATTTTATTCTTGCATTATGCTCACATGTTGTGGAGTGCAATGCTCGATATTATGAATCCTCAAAATGAACAATATGCGACAACAGGAATGGAAGTAGACAATCCTAATGAGAATAAATCATCAATTTTTGCTTTTATCATTGCTTTTGTCTATGCTGTTATTGCATATAAACTTCTTTCTGAATCTGTTCTATATCATAAAGGATTAACAATGGGTATGAGTAAGCTACTATTCATAAGTTTGATATCTTTTATCAGTATTCTAATTTTGTTTATTAAGAGAATAAAAGCATTTTATTATGATATGCAAGAAAGGTAAAAAATGAAAAAATCTGTTATATTAATGATATGTGTTGTTTATATCTTTGCTATTGTGATTGTAGGTTTTTTAGGCTTAGCTATGAAAGTTTATGATGAGAATAAATATGTAAAGGAAATTCAATGCATAAATAAAGAATATAAGCCTAATCCAAACAAAAAAGAAAATGATGGTGCCGAAGATGGATTTATCAATATTTCTTATGAAAAGGGCTTAGTATTTAATTTAAATTGTATTGTAAAACCAGACGATGCAACTCAAAAGAAGCTAGAATACATTGGTGAAGATGATTCCACAATTTATTCTATTGAAGTTCAAAGTGATGGAACAGCTAATATTGTCTTTAAGACTGATGGCGTTGCCATAATAATTGTGAAAGCAACTGATACTGAAGGTAAGAAAATAAAAATAAAAATTACAGCCGTTGACATAGGTGGTATAATTTAAAAGGAGAAATTTATGAATTACAAAAAAATTATTATTTTAGTTTTGTTAATGTTTGGACTCTTTACAGCTTTTGGATGTAAAAAACAAAAGTATAAAGTTGTGTTTGATACTGATGGCGGAACTAAAATCAACACTGTTACTGTAAACGAAGGTGAAAAAGTAACAAAACCTGATGATCCAACTAAAGAAGGATATATCTTTGAAAATTGGTACAAAGATACAAATCGAAAAGAATTATTTAGTTTTGATGAAGTTATTACTGAAAACACAACTGTTTATGCAAAATGGTTAGAAATGGAAAAATTTACTGTAAAGTTTGAAACAAATGGTGGCACTGAAATAGCTGATATGGTTGTTTATGGTGGTAGTACACTTGGAAAAATTGCTACAACAACTAAAGTAGGATTCTCATTTGCAGGATGGTTTACTGATAAAGAGCTTACAACTGAATTTGATTTAGAAACAAAAATAAATAAAGATATGACTTTATATGCAAAATGGGATGATAGAATTATTACTGTTGTAATTGGTATTAGTAGACCAAGTTATTATAATGCATTCTTAAATAACAAAAAAGAAAAAGAAAACAAGAAGACAGAATTCTTTGATCTAACAAAAGAATTTAAAGTTGGTGATGATAATGCATGGAATGTTTATCCAGATGTTACATTCTCTGAAATCAATTTAGATACACTTGATCAAAATCCTGTTACAGTTGATTCATGGGAATTTGAAATAAATATATATGAATTATTCGATGGAAGTGAAACAAAATTAGATAAAGATTCTGATTTAATCGATAGTATTGATTATATTAAATGTTTAGTAGATTTTTCTGAAAAAGCAATTGGTAAAAAGTTTAGAGTTGAAATAATTCCAACTGGTCTAACTGCTAAACAAAAGGAAAATATTACTAAATATACAGTAAAACTTGAAGGAACTGTAACTGATGGATATAATGTTACTAATGCCAAAGAATTATCTTATATAGATAATAGAAGTGCTATTGATTACTTAAAGAATAGAGAATCTGCTGAAGAAAAGGCATGGGATGAGTTCAAAACTACTTATGAATTGGATAAAAATTTACATCCAAAGAATTTAATAATACATAATGATATAACTCTTACAAAAGATGATCTTCCAGGTTTATTCTTCTATAAAGAAGAAGAAGTAAGTAAAGCTGATGCAGATTATGATCGTGTAATTGGATCGATGAAAGATTTTTATGATTTCTATCATCATTATGTTTTAGAAAATGATGAATTCCATATCTATGGAAATTACTATACAATTAATTCAAAATCTTTAAAAGAAGTAGTTAGAGAAAGTGGAAAAATTACACCTGAAGGTGAAGTTATAAGCCATGCTACACTAATAAGATTTGGTGGAGCAGCAACTGGAAATACTTCAATTGAAGATACAAATCTTGTTGGTAATGCTCCAAAAGTTGAAAATGTTATAAAATCTGGTGGACAAATATTAATAAAAGTTGAAGGACCTGTTTTCAATGCAAGAAACAATATTGCTTCATGTTACTTCATTACATATTTCCCTAACTATACTTTTACTAACTTCACAATGGAAAAGTGTAAGGTTTATGATGGTTTTAATTGCTTCGTATATAATTGGGGTTCACCACTTGTAACTATTAAAGAATGTGAAATGATTGGCGCTGGTGGACCAATTATCATTCAAGATCATGTTGATAGTCAAGCTAGTGACGGCGGAAAACCAGGAAAAACTGTTGTTATAAATTCACGCTTAGAATCATTTGTTACAGGACAAGAAGGTTGGTTCAGTGTAGTTAAAGCTTCAGCACTTGTTCCATCTATTAAAGCCTTAGACAACATATTCAATACTGTAAATAGATCATTCTTGAAAAAAGGAAACGACGCAGAAACTACTCTTACATATATGAATTTAATTTGTGTAAATAAGTCTGGAAGTGCCCAAGGATTAACTGCTGAAAAAATCAAAGGATCATTGAAAATTGGTGATGACGCAGCATTTGATTTTGGTGAAACTAATCCATACCTTGCACAAATGCTAGAAAACACATTTACTGCAGGTGCTCCTGCTTTCCAAAGTTCTAATGCGACATTAGAAAAAGGCTATGGATACACAGATAGTAAAGCGTTATATGATGTAACTGGCACACCAATAACGGACCCAACAAACCCAATTTTCTCTGGTGATTATATTTGTATTTATTATCAAGGAATGTGCTTTACTTTAGGATTTTATGATATGGGTGAAGTATACAATCCTGCTAACTTAGACTAAGAAATAAGTAAATATTTACGACTCTAAAGTTATTTTTATGCTTTAGAGTCTTTTTTTGTTTTAGGAAATAATTATTAAGAAAATAGTATATAATTATTGAATATTTAACGTAAAAAAATTTTAAAAAATGCTTTTGTTTTACTTATATTACATGTGTTCACGAATTAAAAACAATTCACATTTTTTTGTAAATAAAAAATGAAAGCGCAACCATTTCAAAAAAGGAAAAAATTAAGGAAAAATAAACCGCTTTCATGTAATAAAAACGTGACTTTTCGGGTATTTTGTAGTATTATATATAAGTAATAAAGTATATGTTTATAGTGATAGGAGGATAACAAAAAATGAACATTAAAACAATTAAAATACTATGCTTTTTGTTGATGTTTATTCCGTTAGCTTCAATGTTTGGCTGCACGAATAATGAAATAAATTATGACGATTATATTCAAGTAGTTTATGAATTAGAAGGTGGTGCTTATAAAAATAGTCTAAACCCAATAAAACAATTATATAAAAAGCTTCCTGATTCAAGTTCAACATTGATTTTTGATCCGACGACTTTATCAAATCAACCATTGACTTTTGAAAAACATGTATTCGATGGATGGTATAAAAATCGTGATGAAATTGATGACAAAGTTATTTATTCTAATAAATGGGATTTTGAATCTGACACAGTCGATAACGACGGAGTAACTTTGTACGCAAAATGGAATAGTATTTACAAGTACACTTTTAAACTTTGCTATAAAGATGATGTTAATAAACTTCAAGAACTTGGTATTTATCAAGTTGAAGATGGTGAAGCGTTCTCTGATTATCGTAGTTTAGCTAGTAAACGATATGGATATACACCAACTGGTAATTTTTTTACTCAAGATGGTACACTGATTGAAGGTGAATATAAACATCCTGGTGGAGAAGCTGATTTAGAAATCGTTATAGTTGCTGAGTATATAAAAGGTAGTTATAAAATTTGTCGTACTAAATCTGATTTGAAGAGTGCTCGTAGTTCTAATATATATCTTGCAAATGACATTGACATGGAAGGCGAAGAACTTAACTTTAAGAACTTTAATAAAATCTTTAATGGAAATGGTCATAAGGTAAGTAATTTTAAGATTAGCTATGATCCTGGAAGAAGTGGATTACAAGCTGATTTATCTGATGAGAACAAACAAAGCTTATATATAAGTTTATTTGGCAATGCATCTAATGCTGTAATTAAAGATGTTACTTTTGAAAATGTTTCTGTTGAGGTTGACACAACATTTTCACTGACATATAAAATTTATGTTTCTGCAATAGCCACAAATATGAAAAATACAACAATTGAAAATGTAAGCTTTACTGGTAGTTTTTCATACGTTAAGTTACCTTCTGGATTTAATGTAAATGAAAACTTAATTTATGAAACTAATGATGGTTATCTTGAAAAAGATGAAGCATCAACGATAAATAATTTAAATATAAACATTACAATAAAGGAGAATTCAAATGAATAATTTAAAAGGTTTCGCACGTTATTTATTGACATTAATTATGATCTTTTGTGTCATTACATTTATTGGATGTAATGGATGTAGTACACAAGAAAAATATTATTATGACAATGAAGTGGATAAATTAGTTTTTTCAACACAAGAAGTTGACAAAGTATTTAGTCCATTCTTTGCAACAACAGGTCCTGATAATAGTGTTGTAGGTTTAACACAAATTGGAATGCTTGGAAATGACAAAAAAGGTAACTACACATATGGCGATAAAGAAGCCGTTGTTGTAAAAGACTTACAAATAGTAACTCAAGGTGAGGATGATGATAAAAAGACAACTTATTATTTCGTTTTAAAGAATAATGTAAGATTTTCAAACAATACACCTTTAACTATTAAAGACGTTCTATTCAATTTATATGTTTATCTAGATCCAATTTATACAGGTTCTAGTACAATTTATTCAACTGATATTGTTGGATTAAATGAATATCGTACACAAACTCGTGATGAAAACGAGCAAAAGCAATTCGAACAACAATTTGAAATTGTTGCAGAAACAAGAATCCAAGCTTTAATTGATGCTGCAACAGAAATTAAAGATGATCATAAAGATGAAGATTTAACAGAAGAATTATTTAAACAATATTTAGCTGAATACACAACTAAATCTGAAACTTTTGAAAATGTCTTAAAAGACTATGAAAAAGCAGTTGAATTATACAAAGAAGAAATCAATAGTGACTATATCAATGCTATGGATGGATATAAAGATATTACATTTGTTGATGAAAATAACAAGACATATAAAGATTTATTAACTACAGATGTTGAATCATTCTTATATAACTATGGATATATTTACTGGGTTAAAAAAGAAGGTAAATTATATTCTTCACTTGAAAATGATTTAAGTAAATTAAAATCATATACAAAAGAACAAGCAATCGAAAAAGTTTTAATTGATAAGATTCCTACTGCTATTGATGAAATTGTTCAATACTGGAATACAGCAATAACATTAAGTGATTATCTAAAAAATGCTGCTAAAGATGCTTATTATAAAGAAATTAAGAATAATGGTGACTCAATTGACAGCATTTCTGGAATTAAATTTGCTAACCATAAAGGAAGCGTGACTGTTAATGGCGTCGAATATGCTACTCCTGAATATGAAGCTGATGGAACAGTAAAAGATGGTTATAATGAAGTATTAAGTATAACTATTAATGGTGTTGATCCTAAAGCCATTTGGAACTTTGCTTTTTCTGTGGCTCCAATGTATTATTATTCTGCTGAACCATATATAAGTCAATTTGACTATGTAGCTAATTTTGGTGTTGATCGTGGTTCTACAGACTTTATGAATAATATAGTTAAGAACTCTGACAAATTAGGTGTACCTGTTGGTGCTGGTCCATATGCTGCTAGTAAAAATGGTGGTGAAATTGAAAACATTGCAAGTGGTGATTTCTATAACCTAGGTGTTATTTACTATGAAAGAAATCCTTACTATGTAATGGGAGCTCCAAAAATTAAAAATGTTCGTTACCAAGTTGTTGCTGCTAACCAAATGCTTAATGCACTTTACAACAAAGAAATCGATTTTGCTGAACCTAATTCTAAACCAGAAATTATAACTGAATTAGGAACAAAAGAAAAAGATGGAATCGGATATAAAGAAATTAAAACATCTGGTTATGGATATATTGGAATTAATGCTGGTAAAGTTCCAGACATTAAAGTAAGACAAGCAATTATGCATTCAATTAATACACAAGAATGTGTTAACTATTATAAATCAACTGCAAAACCTATTTATCGTTCTATGTCTCAAGCAAACTGGGCATATCCAGAACATGCAACTCCATATTACCCATATATAGGTGGTAAAGTTCCTGCTGATTTATCTGTTGTTAATCCTGATTATGCTGAATACGTTACTAACCTTGGAAAGAATGCTGGCGACACTTTGACTGAAAAAGAACAATTAGCGTTCCTTAAAGGTTTAGTTGAAGAATCTGGATACACAATCGGTGGGGATGGCGTTTACGTAAAAGGTGATCATAAATTAAATTATACATTCACTATTGCTGGTGAAGAAACAGATCACCCAGCTTGGCAAGCAATGTATAATGCTAAGAAAATTCTTGAAAAGATTAATTTCCAAGTTACTGTTACTCCAGATGCGAATGCATTAAAGAAATTATCAACTGGTGATTTAACAGTATGGGCTGCTGCTTGGGGTTCAACTATTGACCCAGATATGTATCAAGTATATCATAAAGAATCAAGAGCGACTTCAGTGTTAAACTGGGGTTACAAACAAATTCTTTCTAATGCTGGTAGCAAATATGATTACGAAAACGAATTACTTGATAAACTTTCTGAGTTAATTGATGCTGGTCGTAAAACAACAGTTCAAACTCAACGTAAACAAATATATTCAGAAGCACTAGATATTGTTATGCAATTAGCAATTGAGCTTCCTACATATCAAAGAAACGACTTATATGCTTATAATACAGATAAGATTGATGTTAGCACTTTAACACCTGATAGTGATCTTTCACCATACAAAGGTTTAACAAGTGATATTCATAATGTTTCATTCAATGTTGAAAGATAGTTTAAAATGGGTGGACATTTATGTCCCCCTTTCATGAATTAATAAGGAGATAAAAATGCTTAAATATATATTAAAAAGATTATTGATATCATTAGTAGTTTTATTTGGTGTATCAATAATTATATATTCTTTAGTTAGAATGATGCCTAATGATTATATCGATATCAAGTACGCTCAACAAATCCAAAATGGAACCATCACCCCTGAGCAAGTTCAAAAATTCAAAGAATTATATGGATTAGGTGACGATTCATTTGAAGGCGTTATAAAAGGATATTTTAAATGGCTTGGCAATTTATGTCAAGGCAATTTAGGAACATCATTTAAATATGAAAAACCGGTCGCTGAGGTAATTGGACAAAACATGTGGATTTCATTTGCTATTGCTGTTGTAGCGACAATACTACAATTTGCGATTGCAATACCTTTGGGTGTGTCAAGTGCAACACATCAGTATTCAGCAAGAGATTATGCGGTTACAATATTCACTATGATTGGAATTTCTTTACCAACATATTTCTTTGCTGCAGTTGTAATTAAAATATTTTCTGTAGATTTAGGATGGTTTCCTTCAAATGGATTGATATATGCAAGTGCTACATATCCCGATTCATTTGCTGGTTTCTTACAAAAAACTGGTGATATTTTACACCACTTAATACTTCCTATATTTGTAAGTGTAATTCTTTCACTTGGTGGACTTATGAGATATACAAGAACTAATACATTAGAGGTTTTAGGTGCTGATTATATTCGTACCGCTAGAGCAAAAGGATTATCTGAAAACAAAGTTATTTATAAACATGCATTTCGTAACACAATGATTCCACTAGTTACATTACTTGCTGGAATTCTACCATCACTATTTGGTGGTATGATGATTACTGAACAAGTGTTTGGAATTGATGGAATTGGACGATTAGCTTACTTAGCATTAAAAGAAGGAGATATTCCATTTGTAATGGGATACAATATGTTCTTAGCAATACTAACAGTTATTGGAACATTATTCTCTGATTTAATGTATTCAGTTGTCGACCCAAGAGTAAAATTAGGTAAATAGGTGAATACAATGGATGAAAAAGAAGTTTTTGAAGCAATAGAAAACGAAGAGTTAAACGAAGATTTACTAACAAATAAAGAAAATAATGAATTTGAAAATAATGATTTAGAAGATACATATAAAGAAATGAGTCCAATGAGACTTGTTATGAGAAGATTCTTTAGATCAAAATTATCAATTGTAGGCTTAGTTATGATAGTATTCTTATTCTTGTTTTCGTTTCTTGGCCCTGTTATTTATAATAAATGGGGTGAAGATCAAGTAGATGATAGGAAAACAACGAATACTTTTGAAGTTACTTATAAAACTCGTAACGCAAATGGTGATCTTGTTGAAGTAATTGAATTAGTTGACTTCGTATCAAACACTAATAATTATGCTAGTCCCGATAAAGAACATTTACTTGGAACAGATGATAAAGGTATGGACGTTTTTGTAAGACTAATGTATGGTGGTAGAATATCACTTACAATTGGTTTCTTAGTAGTTATATTGGAGACACTTATTGGTGTTATAATAGGTGGTATATCTGGTTACTTTGGTGGCTGGGTTGATCAATTGATAATGCGTATAGTTGATATATTCAATTGTATACCAACACTTCCAATTTTGTTAATTGCTTCGGCAGTTATAGATTCATGGCAAATTAGTGCTGATAGTCGTATTTATGTTTTAATGGCAATAATAACGATATTTAGTTGGAGTGGAGTTGCAAGACTTGTACGTGGACAAATTCTTTCACTTCGTGAGCAAGAATATATCACAGCAACAGAAGTAATGGGATTGTCTACAGGACGTAAAATATTTAGACATTTAATTCCTAATGTTATGCCTCAATTAATTGTTTCGATGACATTAGGATTAGGTAGTGTAATTTTATATGAATCAACACTAAGTTATTTAGGATTAGGTATTCAAATACCAAAAGCAGCATGGGGAACTATGATTGCTACTTCAAATGACCCAGTTGTTTTAAATTATCATTTAAATATGTGGCTTCCTGCCGGTATATTAATTGTAATTGCCGTTTTAGGATTTAACTTCATTGGCGATGGATTGCGTGATGCGATGGATCCAAAAGCTAAAAAGTAGGAGGATAGTTTAAATGTCTAAGTTTAAAAATTTTATCAATAAGATAATCAAAAAAGAAAATGCTGATAAAGAAAATAAACCTTCTAATTATATTAGTATTAAAGAAAGCCGTGCTATTATTAAATACAATATAAAACAAATGAAGTTTTATGAGGCTAAGAAGAAAAGAAAACTATCTTTAGAAGAATTTACAACAACAATGAAAGATGAAAATAATATTGTTGAGATTGAAGGCTTAAAAACATGTTTCTTTACAGATAATGGAACAAACATGAGTGTTAATAGTGTTTCCTTCAACATTCCGAAAAATAAAATTGTCGGTGTAGTTGGTGAAAGTGGTTGTGGGAAAAGTGTAACTAGTCTTTCAATAATGCAATTAGTTCAAGCTCCTCAAGGACAAGTTATTGATGGCGAAATTAGATTTAATTCAGATGAATTAGGATATGATGAAAACGGAAATAAAATCTGCTATGATATCGCTAAGATGCCTATGCAAGAAATGTATAAGATTAGAGGAAAAGATATTACTATGATATTCCAAGAACCAATGACAAGTTTAAATCCTGTCTTTACAATTGGTTATCAACTTGACGAAGTTTCATTTGTTCATGAACCTTTGATTACGAAAGAAAAAGCTAAAGAGAAAAGTATTGAAATGCTAAATAAAGTAGGTATTTCAATGCCTGAAAGAGTATATTCTTCATATCCACATGAATTATCAGGTGGTATGAGACAAAGAGTTATGATTGCTATGGCATTAGCAGGCAATCCTAAGTTGATTATCGCTGACGAACCAACAACAGCTTTAGATGTAACAATCCAAGCACAAATTCTTGAATTACTAAAAGAAATTCAAAGAAAAGAAGGTTGTTCGGTTATGTTAATCACCCATGATTTAGGCGTAATTGCTGAGATGGCTGATGAAGTTGTTGTTATGTATGCTGGTCGTGTTATTGAAAAGGGAACTGTTAGAGAAATATTCCATAATCCAATGCACCCATATACAATAGGATTACAAAAAAGTAAACCTTTAATTAATAGTGATACTAATGAACCACTATATTCTATTCCTGGACAAGTACCAAGTGCTATAAATTTACCTAATTGCTGTTATTTTAGAAACAGATGCAATAGATGTATTGACAAGTGTCGTGGACCATATCCAAAGGAGATAAAAGTTAGTGATACTCATTATGTTTCATGTTATTTATATGAAGAAAATGAGGTAAAGTCTAATGGCGGAAACAAATAAAGACTATATTTTACAAGTTAGAAACCTTAAAAAATATTTTCCAATTGAGAAAACACTTTTTGGAAAACCTATTACATATTTAAAAGCTGTTGATGATGTAAGCTTTGACGTTGAAAGAGGAAAGACAATTGGAATTATTGGTGAAAGTGGCTGTGGAAAAACAACATTAGGACGTACAATTTTAAAACTATATGATCCTGATGGAGGTAGTATTATTTATGATGGTAATGATATTACAAATTTAAAACGCAATCAAATGATTAAGTATCGTACACAAATTCAATTGATATTTCAAGATCCTTATTCAAGCTTACCACCAAGAATGACAATAGGTAATATTATTTCTGAAGCAGTTAAGGTTCATAAAGTTGTTCCTGAAAATGAAGTTTCTTCATATGTAAAAGATATGATGCAAAAGTGTGGTCTTAAACCACAATATTATGATCGCTATCCACATGAATTCAGTGGTGGACAAAGACAAAGAATATGTATTGCTAGAGCTTTAGCTGTTAAACCTAAACTAGTTATTTGTGATGAACCAGTTAGTGCTCTTGATGTATCTATTCAAGCACAAATTATTAATCTATTAAAAGAATTGCAAAATACTTTAGGTTTAACTTATGTATTTATTTCTCATGACTTATCGGTTGTAAAATATATAACAGACAAAATATTAGTTATGTATTTAGGAAATACAATGGAATTAGGAAATACTGATGTAATTTTTAGAAATCCATTACATCCGTACACAAAGGCATTGTTTTCTGCTGTTCCTGTTCCTAATCCTGATGTGAAGATGAATAGAATAATTCTTGAAGGTGATATTCCATCACCTGCTAATCCTCCTAAAGGATGTAAATTCCATACTAGATGTTCTGAATGTATGAAGGTTTGTAAGTATTTAACACCTGAATATATTGAAGCAGAACCTGGTCATTTTGTATCTTGCCATCTTTTAAATAAAGAAGTAATGAGCAATTTAAGCAAATATGATGCAGAGTACGATGAAATCTTGGAACAAGAAGCTTTAGAAGAAGCTCTAAAACAAGAAAAAATTAATAAAAAAGGTAAAAAAAATAATGGGGAAGGCAAATAAAAAACCAAAATATATAGACGATGGACATACAATCTATAATATGGATGTTGATGGAATGCCACATCGTCGTGCTAAAAACAAAGCTGATTTCTATGTAACTCGCAAAGAAAAGAGAGCAATTATAAAAGCTGCTTTACAACATTACTTACCTTTATTTATAGGGGTGTTAGTTTGTTTTCTAATTGCAATGCTTCTAATCATGCTTTGGCTTAGCTAGTGAAAGGAGCCTATCAAAGAATGAAACACAAAATATTGATGCTTCTTACTTTATTCTTAATGGGTATTGTTTTAGTATCATGTGAATATAAAAATAAAGAAAATTTGTATGATAATGAAACACAACAATTGCAGATCTTCAAGAGTGATTTAAATCTTACACAAGATCAGCAAATGTCAAGAATAAAGGCTGAGCATCTAAAGAAAAACAAAGGATATATAGATTCTGATGAAGTTATTACGATTTTGTCTTTATCAGAAGATGCTTTAATCGATACTTACAATAATAAGTATAGCGGAACAGTTAATACACTTGCAAAATACGCAAGTTCTATTGATGGAAGAAATCAAGCTGATAGAATCGAACGTGAACAAAATAGTTTAATTAAAACTTTAAGAGAAAAAGGATTAATTGATGAAGTTTTATATAAGTATTCAACAATTATAAATGCTGTTGCCGTAAAAACAACTTATGAAAATTTCAAAAAGTTAGAGGATGAAAGCCTTGTTGAAAAAGCAATTCTTTCGGAAACTTACAATATGCCTCAAACAGTTAGCGATACAAGTGCAATTGAAAACATTGTAAATGTATATGAAACAGGTATATTTGATTCAAGTAGTGTCTCTTATACTGGCTTAAAAACTTCTGTTGCCGTTTTAGACTCTGGATTTGATTGTAGTCACTCTGTATTTGCTAATCAACCTAGCGAACTTATGATAACACCACAAGATGTCACTAAGGTTCTTAGTCAAACTCGTGCGGCTGGGTTTACTAAAGATCTTGAACTTTATGATGTTTATTATAGTAATAAAATACCATTCGTATATGATTATGCTGATAAAGATAATGATGTATTTCCTTATGATTCTGAACACGGAACTCATGTGGCTGGCATTATTGGTGGTAAAGATGACGTTATCACTGGTGTAGCTATTAATACTCAATTAGTTCTTATGAAGGTTTTCCCTGACTTAGACAGTGGGGCAGAAACAACTGATATTTTAGCTGCCTTAGAAGATGCTGTTTTATTAGGTGTTGATGCTATTAACATGTCACTTGGATCATCTTGTGGATTTGTAAGAGAAGAAGATGGAAGTGAAATTAATAGAGTTTATGATAAGATAAATGAAAGTGGTATAAGTTTACTTACTGCTGCAAGTAATAGTTATAGTTCTGGATATGGTGGCGAACAAGGTAATACAAACTTTGTAACTAACCCTGATAGTGGTACTGTTGGTTCACCTTCAACATATGCTCCTGCATTGTCAGTGGCTTCAATTAGTGGAACTAAAAGTAAGTATTTGTTAGGAAATGGTTCACAAGTATTCTTCTTTAATGAATCTAATTCTGTAACTGCTGAACCTAATGATTTCTTTAAAGAATTAGGAATCGGTTTAGGACAAAAGAAGGAATATGAATATGTAACTGTTCCTGGTGTTGGACTAAAAGTTAATTATTCGGGAATAAATGTTAAAGGGAAAATTGCTTTAGTAAGACGTGGTGATAATACATTCGAAGAAAAAGCGGCAAATGCTAAAAATGCTGGAGCAATAGCTTGTATTATTTATAACAATATTGATGGTGACATTTTAATGTCAATGGGTAAAACTGATCATATCCCAACAATATCAATTTCGAAAGACGATGGAACAATTTTAGCTCAAAAAGAATCAGGCACAATTGTTGTTGATTATTCATATCAAGCAGGTCCATTTATGTCAGATTTCTCAAGTTGGGGTCCTACTCCATCTCTAGGTTTAAAACCAGAAATTACTGCTCATGGTGGAAACATTAAATCTGCTGTTCCTGGTGGCGGTTATGATGAATTAAGTGGTACATCAATGGCTACACCAAACTTATGTGGTATAGTAATTTTAATTAGACAATATCTAAAAGAAAAATATCCTACATATTCAGCAAAAGAAATATCTGTCTTAACTAATCAATTATTAATGTCAACTGCAACAATAATTAAAAATGAACAAGGAAACCCATACTCACCACGTAAACAAGGAGCTGGACTTGCAAGTTTATTTAATGCTGTTAATACAAAAGCATATATAACAGTTGATGGTTCTGATAGAACAAAAATTGAACTCTATGATGATCCAAAACGTGATGGTATATATAATTTAGAATTTAATTTAGTTAATTTATCTAATGAAAAAATCAATTATGATTTATCACTAGTAAGTATGACTGAATCAGTTTCAACATCTGATTCAAAACATGTTGCTGAAAAATCACAACTATTAAGTAATAATTTTACTGCAACAGTTGATGGAAAAGCAGTAGATGGAAATGTAATTTCGTGTCCTGCTAATTCAACAGTAAAAATTAAATTAGTTTATAAACTATCTGATAAAGATAAGAATACAATAGAAAGTTTATTCCCTTACGGAATGTATGTAGAAGGTTTTGCAAAACTAACTGCTAAAGAAGATGATGAAATAGATTTAAATATTCCATTCCTTGCTTTCTATGGTGATTGGACAGAAGCTCCAATGTTTGATAAGACATATTATGAAGTTGAATCAGAAGCTCATAATAAAGCTATTGATGATGAAGACAAAATAAAAGCTGATTACTTTGCAACAACTCCATATGGTTCTTACTTCTATAACTATATTATTCCACTAGGCACATACTTATATGATGTTGATACTGATAAGTATGATGAAATTCCTGCTAAAGAAGATCATATAGCTATATCAAATATTTTAGGTACAATTGATGGTATTTCTGCTGTTTATGCTGGACTATTAAGAAATGCTAAGAAGATGACATTTACAATTACTGATAAAGTAACTGGTGAAGTAATTTGGGAATATGTAGATAATAATGCTACAAAATCATACTCTTATGGTGGTTCTCCAATTCCTTATTATGAAAATTTAAAAATTAAATCAAAAGAACAAGAATTTATAAATAATAGAGTTTATGAATTTACAATGAAAGGTCAATTAGATTATGGTGATGGTGGCGAAGCTACTAACATTCGTAATTCGTTTAGTTTTGACTTTACATTAGATGATGAAGCACCAGTTCTAAAAGATGCTTCATATGAAAAGATATATGATAAGACATTAAAGAAAGATCGTTATTACGTTACATTAACAATTTACGATAATCAATATGTTCAATCTGTAACTCCAATTATATTTAATTCATCACAAAGTTATACATTCTTAACAAAATATCCAATTCCTGTTTATAGTGAAAAAGGAACAGATAATAAGGTAAGATTTGAAATAACTGATATATTAGAAGAAATAGGTAATGACAAATTAATGCAAAACGGATTAGCATTTTCAATTGATGATTATGCACTAAATTCAAACATTTATTATTGTCAATTGCCTGGTACAGCTGGTGATTTTAAATTCACAAAAGATGGAACAACTGATGGTGTTGATTTAACTATTTTATCATTATATGAAGATGATGTTATTGATTTAACTCAATATCTTGCAACATATGATAAAACTGTCGATGAAAATAAAGATTATTTGAAATACCTTTCATGGACTTCATCAAATGAAGATGTTGCTGAAGTTAAAGATGGTATTGTAAAAGCTATAGCAAAAGGTCGTGCTACCATTGCTGCTAAAGAAATGATGGAAGGCCGACAAGCAATTCTAATTATAAATGTTAAGGAAAAAACTCAAAGCAATAGCAAGTTAAATAAACGAGCGCTTAAAGATGGTGTAACTGGATCTAAAGCAACAGTTGAATCAGTAAGATTCTCATACTTTGATACTTTGTTTGCTTATTCAAGAGCTGCTCAAACAAGTAAAATTGGGGAAACAGGTGATAGATTCTTCATTTCAGGAGTTACTGAATTATCATTCTATCCTGGAGAAAAAATAAAATTATATCATGATTTAGACCCATGGTATGCTGCTGATAAATATGAAGTTACTTACACTTCAACAAACCCTGAGGTTGCAATCGTTGATGAAAAAGGTGTAGTAACTGGACTAAAAGAAGGTAATACAAATATAGTTCTTAATTTAAAAGGCTCTATATTAAAGGCTAGAGTAAGAATAACAATTAAGAGTGAATTTGTTATTGAAAATCGTACACTTATAGCTTATAAAGGCTTAGGTGGTAATGTAGTTATTCCTGATGATGAAGGTATTCTATATATCGGAAGCTATGCATTCTGTCTATATGAAACAGATAGAACAATTGAATTAACGGAAGATGATTATGATAAAAACAAAATTCCTTCTATGAATACAACTGTTAAATCTGTTGTTATTCCTGACGGAGTTGAGGAAATTCAAAAGTTTGCGTTTTATAATTGTACAGGACTTGAAAAAGTTGTTATTCCAGATTCTGTAAAATTTATACGTGAATATGCGTTTAGTAAAGATGAAAGCTTAAACGATATTAATTTAAGTAACATTCAAGTTATTGGCCGTGAAGCATTTAAAGGTTGCGAAAATCTTAGAACTGTTGACTTATCTAAGATTTATGCAATTGGTGCTTCTGGATTCGAAGGATGTACTGCTTTAGAATATGCTGACTTAAGCACATTAAGAAATACTGGTGAAAAAGCATTTAAAGATTGTACAGCTCTTACCAGTGTTAAACTTTCTGAAAATACTAAACTTGCTCCAAAGATGTTTGCATGTTCTGGCTTAATAAGTGTTGATATTTATGAAAAAATAAAAATCCCTGAGTTCTGTTTTGCTCAATGTGAAAATCTTGAGACAGTAACTCTGCATAATAATATGGAATACATTGATAAAGGTGCATTCTGTGAATGTCCTAAATTAAAGAATTTTAATATTAAGGGTACAATTAATCAAATTGGTGAACAAGCACTCTATAATACATTAGGTTTAGAAACAATTACTTTACCAAATAATGAAGTAATTTTAGGAAAATATTGCTTCTTTATGTGTGAAAATTTAAAAGAAGTTGTATTACAAGAAAATACTAAACTTAATATTACTGACGGATTAATTTTTGATGATACTGCACTTGCAAAATTTACTTGCAATAATAATAAATATTATGTTGCGGTTGATAATCTTCTATTAAATAAAGAAAAAGACACTATTATCTTTGCTTTCAATTCTGAAAATAAAGAATTAGTAATTGATGAAAGTATTAAAGTTATTGGTGCATCTGCATTTTCTGGAACAAAATATGACACTTTAATGATTCAAGGTGACGTTGAAATTAAAGATTATGCATTTGCAGGATGCGATGAATTAACAAAAGTTGTTTTACCAGCCCTCAAAAATGTTATTATTGGTAAATATGCATTTACTGGATGTGGTTCATTAGAGAGTGTAGAAAACTTAGATAAAGTTAAAGTTGTTAAAGATTATGCCTTTTCTCAAACTTCTATGAAGGAAGCAACAATAGGTGCTAATAGCGAATATGGTGAAGGTGCATTCTTTAAATCAAAAATAGAAAAAGTTACAATTGGTGAAAATACAAAGTTTGGACTTGGTGCTTTCCAATATTGCTCATATTTAACGGAAGTGGTAATGCCTGAAAAAGGTAATGTTCACTTTGGATTTGGATGCTTTGCATATGCAATTCAATTATCAAAAATTGATTTAAGAAAAACTGATAGTTATATTGAATCGCAAACATTCTATGGTTGTAGTAGCTTACGTGCTGCAAATCTTGATAATGTGGAAATCATTGGTGAATATGCATTTTCAGATTGTAGTGCACTTAACTATGTAAGTTTTCCAAAAGTTAAGGAAATTGGTGATGGTGCATTTTCAAGAAATGCAAAAAGTGCTTCAGCTCCTATATTCTCTAAGGTAGAATTTCCTGCTACATTAACTAAAATTGGTGAAGGAATCTTTATGGGATGTCAAGGAATTTCTGAAATTATATTTCCTGAGCAATTTACTAAAATTCCTAATTATACATTTGCTTACTGTCTAAAACTTGAAAAAGTAGTTTTACCAAGTAATGTTAAAGAAATTGGTGAATTTGCATTTGCTGGATGTGAAATATTATCAAAAATCAACTTAAAAGATGTTGAAAAGATTGGTCAATATGCATTTACATCTTGTCCATCTTTAGAAAATGTTGATTTAACAAGGGTTGAAGAAATTGGTGATGCTGCTTTTGCTTCAACAAGTGTTAATAAAGTTTCTGAAGACGGAAATAATGTTTTAAATTATCTTGTAAAAGTTGGTGATTATGCCTTCCAAGGAACAAATATTCTTAAGATAAGTGCTCCTAAACTTGAAAGCATTGGAATTGCTGCTTTCCAAAACAATAGTAATTTAAAAGAATTCGTATTTGCTAATAATATTAAATATGTTGGCTCAATTGCTTTCTTAGGTTGTGATTCTATTGAAAACTTCTATTTCATGGACGCTGATAAAAAAGTAACTGATGGAAAGATAAATGATTATGCATTGTTAAATGATGGATCATTATATACATCATTGAAATCAGGATTCTTACAACTTTCTCAAGTTCCTGGTGGAAAGAAAACTGAAACGTTAAATGTTATTGAAAATACTTATCGTATTGATATTTATGCAGGTAATAGCAATAAGAATATCAAGAAGATTATTCTTCCTGATACATTAAAAACTATTGGTAACTATGCATTTTATAAATATGATAATCTTGAAGTTGTTGAATTTAAATCATTCACAGCTCCTGCATTAGAAGATTCTTATAATAAAAATGCTGTTTTAACTGAAGAAGATCCTGGATTTGGATTATTACAAAAATATCTAGATTTATTCCAATATGAATTGTATTATTACACATTTATAGATTTAGCTGGAAAGAAAAATCCAATTGAAATGATTCTTCCAAAGAATGAAAAAGTTGAAGGATATGATGCATTACCTTATGAAGCTTACTTTGGTAAAGCAAGCGAAGCTTCAAGAAGCGATTATGAAGCAAAAGACAAGAGTTTTAATACATTTACGACTCTTGCTGCAAAGGTTAAAGCCTTAAAGGTAATCGTTCTAACTGATGAAAATTTAATTAATAATGCTCTTTCTGCATTAAATTCTATCAAACAAGATCCAACAAAATTTGGTTACACACAAGAAGAATGGGATGAGATGGTTAATGTTGTTAAGACTGCAAAAGCAAGAATAATAGAGATTAAACTTCAAAACGCTTCTGATACAGTTAAGAAACTTAACGAAGAAGTTAAAAAACTTCCAACTGTTTTTGAAATTAGTAATTTGACATATTTAATGGATTTAAACGAAAGAATAAATGCTCTAAAATATGAAGAAAGAACATTACTTGATTTAACAAATTATAACTTATTGTTAGAATCATATGGTAAATATATAGAATCACTAAATGAAGAGATAAACACAGTTAATAATAATCAAAATAGCCTATTCACAGTAGTAACAGCTGTTACTACTGCAGTGGCTACACTTGGTGCAATAGTTGTGTTTGGAAAGTTTAGTTTTAAGTAGGAGGTGCTAAAATGAATAAAATTAAATCAATATTTCTTATTGTATTATTTATATGTTTAGCATTTATTACTTTTGGATGTACTGGTGGAAAAAAATCTGAAATCGAAGAATATATCAAAACAATTGGTGAATCAATTAATGATTGCAAAGAATTAGTTTCAACAACAACAATCACAGATTCGGAAATTCTTGTTTATGAACAAACAAAAGAAATCATATATTTAGAAGAAGAAAAAGCAAATGTGACTACAAAAACTAAAAAGTTAAGCGAATCATCTTTTGCTTTTGAAGAAAATACAAGTGCTGAATATGAAGTTGATGTAAAAAAAGCTAGTCTATTTACTTTAAATTGTACAAAAGAACAAATTAAAGATTATGTAGATAAAGATGGTAAAATTGAATTTAAAGTTGATAATGAAAACATTAAAACTGTATTATCAGATGATAAATTGAATATTGTTGAAGATGCAACATTTGTTATAGAACTTAGTGATAAACATATTGTTTCATTTACTTGTACTTACAAAAAAACTGCTAATTTAGTAGTTTGCATTAGTTCAATTTATTCATATTAGGAGGGATTAAGATGAAAAAAATAGGTATCTTTATTAATAAAATATTAGTCTTTTCATTACTAGGATTATTTATACTAGCAATGACTGGTTGCGTAGATTCAAAAAATGTTTTAGTTTCTGAAATTAAGGTTACAGCTAATGAAGAGATGAAAGCATTAGAAATGCAAAAATTAACTATTGAAGTTCTTCCTAATAACGCTACAAATAAAGAAGTTACTATTACTTCTAGCGATTCTACAGTAGTAGAAGTATTGGATAACAACTTTGTTTCTGCTTTAAAAGAAGGCGTTACTAAGATTACAGTAGAAGCAAAAGATGGATCTGGAGTAAGTTATACATTCAAGATTTCGGTTAGAAAAAACGATCAACCTATAAAACCAGAAACTGAAATATCAGTTGGTATTATATGTAATAGCGAAATCAAAAGCGGTAAATCAATGGAACTTAATGCTAGAGTAACTGCTAAAGGAAACGTTGCTATTGACCAAAGTGTTACTTGGAAAATAGTAAAAGGAGCTGAATATGCTGAGCTTAGTGCTGATGGCTTATTTACTGCAAAAGATGTTGATGGCGATAAAGTAGTTGAAGTAAGAGCTACTAGTAATGCTGATGATAAATACTATGGCTCAAAGATTATTACAATAATCAGTAAACCAACTTTGACTGATGAAATGTTAGAACCATTTAGACATGAAAAAGTTTCTTTTGAAGGTTATGTAAATATTGATTTATATACTGTTGGTCTTTTTGAAAAATTATATAGATCTCATGTTTTATCTGTAAAAACATCAATGGATGGAACAAATTGGTATGCCGAATATCTTGATGGAAATTCTGATACAACAATGAGTTTATATTTTAAGAAACATGATGGCTTAGCTTGTCAAGTAGGTTTAAGTTTCACAAATGAAGAAATATATGAACCTATGTTAGACAATAGTGGTAAAAGAGTTTCATGGACTGATAGTGGATTATATAATAGCTTAGGTAATCTTACGGTTGATGATTTTAAATTCAACGAAGTTACTTGGAGATATGAATATATTGGTGAAGATAAAAAATTTATGCAACGTGTTACCGCTTCAGCAAATCCTTACGATTTTGTTCCTCAAAGTCTAGGATTAGTAATTGAGGAAGGTGAAGTAATGGGTATTTATGCTGATAGTGCTCCTGATTATAGTCAATTTGAAGGCTATAAGGCAATTCAAAAATTAGTTGTTGTAATTGATAATGGAGCATCAGTAAAAGTTCCTTCTATTACTAAATATCCTCATCTTGATTTTCATGATGATCTAAATAAAGCAATTGAAAATATGCATAATTTAAAGAGTTATGAACTTGATTTCAGACAATTAACTAATAATAATTTACTTCAAGGGAAAAAGTACACTGAAACTGGTTTTACTGAGACTATAACAGATACTTTATGCCACTTCCAACAATATGGAGTTTCATATGATGGCCGTGGAAATGAAGTAAAAACTTATGTTAAAGGTTCAGATTACGGATACAAAAAAATAAGAGATGATTTATATAACTCTTATTATGCTAATGATAAAGATGGCTTTGACGCTACAAGAGCTTATGCAAAAGATTTTTCTAATGCAAAACCTTCATTCAATTTTGTTGCGGAAATATTTGATTCGTATTATGTAGACAAAAAAGCTGGAACAACAACATATTATTCTTACGAATTAATGAAAACAGTTGCTTCAACATTCTATTATGGTGTTGGTAATGATATTAACCTATATGGTATATTTGCTCAAAAAGGTTATATATCTGCTGATTCTTCATTTACTCCTTATGTTGTTGTAAAAGATGGATATATTGTTGAATCTTGTTTCTATTTCTATTTAGGTTCATTATTTGGAGTTGTAAATATTACATATAGTAAGTTTAACGAAGCTCAAACACCAGAAGGTGTTACTGTAGAATTCGAAAAACGTGAAGTACCTTCTTCATGGAATGAACTTACAATTCAAGTACGTGATGATGAGTCTTCAAGTACAGAAGAAGATGTAGAAACAAATGCTTTACAATATTTTAAAGAATTCTTTAAAAGTGAAGACATAGATGTGCCTTTCTTTGGAAATCCATTAGGCGATACTTACGGATTTGGTCTGACTACATATCATAAGCCTTCATACTCTCAAAACACTAAAAAATCATTACTATTATATTATGATGTTCCATTGAATATTGATTATACAATTAATGATTCAATAAGAAAAATTGAAGAATATTTGATTTCTTTAGGTTTTGTTAATAATGGTAATGGGGAATATTCAAAAGATGGATTATATGTTGCCCCAACAGATTCACAATTAGATTTAGTTATATATGTGTGGAAGGATTAAATATTTAAAAAAGGAGAACTAAAATGAGAACATTTAAATTAAAAAGTTTAGCTCTTAAGACATTATCATTTGTTCTTGTTCTATTTATGGTATTTACATTAATAGGTTGTAAAGATAAAGATGATGTTAAAATGTCAATGAGCTTGGATAAAGAATCTTATGTTAAAGGCGAAAAAGTCATTGTTACTGTAACAGTAACTGGTACTGCTAATACAGATTATGAATTATCTATTGATGACAAAGATAATGTACTATCTGAGATTGTAAAAGTAAATGGCAAAGAAGTTGAGATTATTGGTAATCCTAAAAATGATAAACTTGTAAAGATCATTGCTACTTCAAAAGCAGATCCACAAGTTAGCTGTAATGAATCATTTATTGTAAAACCAAGTAATGATATTGAGCCTATTCAAAATGTTAAAATTTCTTTAAAATCAGATAAACAAATTTTACAATATGGACAAACAGCAAAACTTACAGTTACAATTGAAAATTCAGAGGATAAAACTTATAAATATCAAATTTCTAATACTGAATTAGTTAAAGTTGAAAATAATGAAGTTATTGTTTTGAAAAAAGTTAAAGTTGATACTCCAGTATCTATTAGTGCAATTGCTAATGCTTACGAAATCGCAAGATCAACTGTAACAATTATGATTAAACCTGAAAAAATTAATGGTCAAGTTGAAAACTTAACATCAGATATGATTGAAAAAATTGGTAATGAAAGCATTACTGTTAAGGGTAAATTAACTGACTATTATGTTAACTTTAAAAATGCAAATGAAAATAAAGAAAACAAGTATAATATGGAAGTTCAAATGGCTAATGGCATTTGGAAAGGTATTTGGTCAATTGCTGGACAAGAAGAATATGCAATTACTGATTTATATTGTAAAGGTGAATTAGATGGTTTAACAGACCAATATGGAAATACTGGTCATGGAATGCAAAAAGTATTTATTGATAAGAACAATAAAGTCGCATATGAATATATAAAAGATTATATTAGTGTTCCTACAATTTGGGAAGCTCAACATTTATGGAATCATTTAGGAAGTCTAGATGTTAATAGATTTACTTTAGATAAAGAAAATGGTGTTTATGTTTATACATTAAATAATAATTCAGAAGAAGATTTATACTTAATGACTTACTTATCATTCTCTTTAACTCCAATGTTAGAAGATACATTAGTTAACTTATATTTAACAGTTGAAAACGGCGAAATTGCTAAGTTAACTGCTCAAACTGAAGTTTTATATTATGGTGATAGTACAGAAGAACCTGATGCAATGAGTTACACAGTTATTGAATTAACGTTCTCTGAAATTGGTACTACAGTTGTTAAAGAACCTGATACATACGAAGCTCCTGAACATGCTGAAGTTTTAGAAAAAGCAATTAAGAACATGCAAACTCTTAAAAATTATACATTCCAAGCAGTAGATAGAATGACTTTACAACCAACTGGTGATGATAATGATTATGAAATTCAATCAGTAAATAATGCTAAGTTAAGAAAAATGATTATTAGAAATAAAGTTCAAAATAATTCTTCATCTGTTGGAACAGAAGGAACATTTGGACAAATTACTGAAACTGAAGTATTATATGCTACAACATTTAAGTATAGTGATTCACTTGATGATAAATTATATCGTACAGAATATTCTGGTTTAAAGAAAATTGATAACGAATCATATGATGAATTTGAATATGATTATACTGAACAAACATTAGTTGGTAAGAGAAAACGTTTCGGAGATATGTTTGATGTTCTTCCTAAATTTGATTTTTCACCAAATATCTTTGAATTTGAAATTTCTTCTAAGGGCAAGAATGGTAAAACTTTATACCAATTTGTATTAAGAGATAGTGCTATTACTAATGATGTTGCTCAAGAATTTAGTTGCTATAAATATGCTAAAGATGCATATGAATCTACTCAATATAAATTATATGTAGTTGTTGATGAAGATGGAAACTTTGTAAAATCATTCTATCCATATTCATTAGTTAAAGGAACGTACTTAGGACATGTAACTACAACTTATTCTAAATTCAATGAAACACAAATCGAACTTGATACATTCGATGGATATATTCCAAGAGTTTTAAAACAAAATTGGAGTGAATATACTACTAAATATTACAAAGCATCGTATGATGAAAAAGGATCAAGAGATGTAAGCACAGATGTTGCTTTAGCTGATATCTTTGGTGATGCTGTTTCAGATGTGCCTGCACCAACTGTCTTCTTAAGTGTTTTAGGTGATAATATCAGTGGTCCATTCTATGATTTAGAAAAGAAAGAAGCTGGTTCAGATGGTGAATTCATCTATGCAAAAGAATTATGTATTAATGTTAAAACTGATAATGTTGATGAAAATGGTCAAATGGTTGGCTATGAAGAATTAATGAACGAATTAATTACTGCATTAAATGGTGTAGGATTTGCTGTTTCTAATGCTAACACTGATATGACTGGTGGAACAACTGGACGTTCAAATCGTTACTTGTGCTTAATTAAAAATGATGTTCAAATAGTTATTGAAAATAATCACACAAGATATTTATGGATTTATTTCTATAAAACAGGTGATTGGACATTAAGCAAATAAATAATTTAATATTTGGTGACAATTATGAAAAGAGTAAGAAAACTATTAGTTTTTGTTGTTATGTTACTCTTCGCACTAGTTGGATGTAACTGTAATGGTGAGAATAATCCTCCCATTACAGAACCAACTATTAATAAGACAGTTGAAAAAGTTATAATTAAAGATACAGAAGTCGATAGCTATGATTATAAATCTTTATTTACGATAAAAGTTGGCGATGAAGAAATACCTGTTATAGATGATTATATCAATGCTACAGCAGTAAAAAAAGAAAAAGGTATTTATTTTGTAATATGTACTTACAAAGATAAATCTGAAAAGATTGCCGTTGAAGTACAAATTACAGAAACGATAATTTCATTAAAATATGATAAAATAAGTTTAAGTATTTTGGAAGTTGAAAAATATGATTTTAATTCTTGCTTTGAAATAAAAGTTGATGGAAAAGATGTAGATATAACAAGTGAAATGGTTAAGTCAACAGTTAAAGCAAGTGTAGGTAATTATGAATACACAGTTTCTTTAAATGGTGTTTCTAAAACACTTGAAGTTGAAGTTTATGTTCCTAGAGTTATAAAAGTAAATGCCATAAAAGAAAGCGTAGAAATTAAAGTTAATGCAATTTCAAACTTCGATTTTACATCATTATTTGAAATTACTGTTAATGGAAAACGAAAAGAAGTATTGAAGGAATATCTTGATTTAAAATCTTTGAAAGAAGAAGCTGGCGAATACGAAATTTATTGTGAATATGAAGACAACAAATCTTCTATAAAAATAGTAGTAACTGATGTTGTATGCATAATTACAAGTAAAGTTGATGAAGTTTCCGTTAATCAAAACGTTGTTAACGAATATAATTTTAAAGCTTTATTTACTGTAAAGATTGATGGCGAAGAAGTAAAAATTACTGATGAGATGATTGAAACTAATTTAGAAGCAAAACTTGGAGAATACACTTATACTGTTTCTTATATGAATGTTTCTAAACAAATAAAAATCAAGGTTTTGTCAGATCATATTATTGAAATATATAAGACATTTAGTGAAATTGAACTACATGAAAATGAAATCTCATTATTTGATTATACATCTTTATTCTCACTTTATGTTGATGGTAAAGCTGTAAAAGTTGAAATGTCAATGCTTGATATATCAAAGTTATCAAACGTTGAAGTAGGTAAAACTTATCAAGTTATTATGTCATATACACTTGGTAATACTTCTACAAGCGAAGAAGTTTCTGTGAAAATATTAGGAGAAAATGAAATTATCATTACACCTAAAAATATAATAATATATCCAAATTCTGATATTATTGACTTAACAACTCTTTTTGAAATTAAAGATGGAGAAAATGTTGTTGAAGTATTAAATAAATATATAACTGGTGATATTAACTATAATGAAATTGGGCTTAATGAAATAACATTGACTTATAAAAATAGAGTATGCACTGCAACTGTTGAAGTTAAACGTGGTGTAGTTATTGATTACGCAAAAAGCGATACAATCCAAATTATTAAAGGAACTAATAAGGAATCGTATTCATTTGAGAGTGATTTTATTGTTAGAATTAATGGTATCATTTTCAAAAATATTCCAAGTAAATGGATTGATATAGCCAACGTAGATTTTGATACTGTTGGTACATATGAGTGCAAGTTAGAAGTACCTTACAATGATAAAAAAGTAAGTTTATCAGGAGTAAAATTCACATATTTTAATAAAACAATCAAATATGTTGTTATTGAAAATGATGTAAATATTACTTTAAAGACTGATACAGTGCATCTACCTAAAGGTACTAATGAATATAATCCATTTACAAATATTCAAGTTAAAATTAATGGAAGAAATCAAACATTAACCACTAATCCTGAATATGTTGATAGTATAACATGCTTTGTGAAAATTATATCTGAGCCAATTGATTTTAATGATTCAGGATTACAGACTGTAACTATTGAAATTTATGGAAATGGTATTAATGCTGACCCTATAGTTGTATCATTTGACGTAATTATTGAATCAAACATTAAACTAACTGCTACTGATAAATTGATGTTCAGTGGTGAAACTGTATATGCTAAAGATTTATTTTCTTTAACAGAAGATGATGAACCTTTAGAAATAAAGAATGAGTATATTACTGGTAAAATTGATTCATTTACTCCAGGTGTATACTATGTGACTATTTCCTATAGAGGGCTTAAAAAGACTGCTAAAGTTGTAGTTTTGAACGGAGATATTTTAGGTAGTTATGAAACTAAATTCACTACTATCCCTGAAATTGAAGAAGATGATGATACTGATGACCCTTATGGTGAATATGAAGTATATGCACTAAGTGCTCCAGTTAAAAAATTTGACAAGTTAATTATTAATTCTCTTGATGACATTACAATTAATGGCTCTAAAGCAGAGCTAGTAAGTGCTATTGATGAAAATACTCTACTAGTTAAATTTGGAACAAATTCATATACACTTTATTATAATGATGGTATTGTTGTCCTTGATCCTGATAACTCTATTAAACTTGGATTTACTGATAATAGAAGACCACTACTTTATGCTAAAGAATCTATGTGGGAGATTACAAATTATGTTATAATCAATTATGGACAAAATCATGTTCTTCAAGGAGTTATTACGACATATTCATTTGATATCTTTGAATTAAAATCAAAGACAGAGGATAGAAGTTTATGGTATGGTTTAAAAACCCATTTAATCAATAAAACAAGTGCAGATACAGTTTATGATGTCACTTGGGGTGTAGTTGATTTTGCTAGCAATTTCAAAATGGAAGCTGGAAACATTTCTTCATTTACATTTAAGAATGTTACTTATAACTTCCAAATGCTAACAGACACACAAGGTAAAACTAATATTACTCTTGAGTCTGAAAAATCTTATTCTAACAAGATTTTTAAAGGACAAATCGATGGAAAAGATGCTGAATTAATATTTGATCAAAATGAAAATTTTGATATTTACATTAATGGTGTAAAATTCATGACTATTGGTACTTACGATATCAATAATCAACTTTATGGTGGAGTAGATAAAGCTAATGATATAGTACTTGTATATGGCTATGATGAAAATATATATTCATATATGTTTATTGTAGATTACGAAGCAAATACATTTGAACTTGCTCCTCGTGATTTATATTATGGCAAATATGAAACTGATGGAATGTATATTTTCTTTGATGGCTATGGAAAGGGCTTAGTTAATTTTAATACTAAGAGCTACTATAGAACTGAATTAAGTTATTATGTTAATGGACGTAATATTGAAGTTGTTTTCGAAAATACTACTCCTGGATTTAGTTATGGTAGTAAAATGATTTTATCTATTGAATCTTTACTTAATGTCTTAACAATTAGAGATGCATATGTTAAGGATCTAAAAGGAAAAGTATTAGAAAATAGCATCATAACTGATGGTGCAATAGTACGTTTGAAATCATTTAAAGTTGGCCAAGCATCAGATAAAGTTGCTAGAACTGAGTTATATTCTTATATTGAAATTATAACAAAAGATGGTATTTTAGATGATGAACAAAAACGTAATGTAATTAATACATCATGTATTAGATTTAATACACCTGGATATTATGAATTTACAATTACTCTTCCTGTAAATGGTGAAGATGTTGTAAGTTATTATGCAGTAGAAGTATTAGAAGAAATCTATAAAGATAACGATTTAGTTAATAATTATGGACAAGGAATCATTAATAATTCTTATAGTTTAAGAATGGATAAATATGGTCAAATATTCTTAGTAATTAATGATGTAGAATATAATGGCACATTTATAGTTAATGAAAATGGATTCACTGCCAAAGCAACAAATAGTAATAATCAAGCTATTACTATTCGTGGTGAATTAGTTACGGATGGAATTATTTTAATTAAATGTACAGGTTATGTAACATTTAATGATCTATTTACAACAGGTGAAAGTAGAGTTATTGGTGCTGAAAAGATATATTTAAGAGAAATAAAAGTTAATAACACTTATACATATATTGTTTCAGAATCACTTGCTCAAATTGGCAAAGTTGTCTCTTTAGAAAGTATGAATGATATTGATCCTACACTTGATGGTGCAATCGTAAAATTATTACTTAATGATAAAGAAACATTTGTAAGACTTGAAAAATGGGGCGATGTAAAAACTGGTATTTCCTTATCTGATGGATATCGCGGCGAATACCATTTAGAAGGTCAAAATAATATTTTTGTAGATGGATTTGGAATTGTTACTATAAATAATAGTAATTATGAATATATTCTTAATTCAAATACAATCACAGTAATTATTGATAATAAGATTAATGTTTATCAATTAAATACAACAAGTTATGAATATAAAATAGTTGATTTTGTTTTAGATAATTCTTCATTTGAAGGTAAGAAATTATCACAAACATATAAATTTATTTGTGGAGTTTATAGTTATGAAGCTACAACAACATTTGAATTTAAAGCAAATGGTGTTGTTAAAATCACATCATCTTCTGAAAGTCATAATGACTATGAACAAGGATGTACTGAGGATCAATATAATGCTCCATTTGCTAAAAAAGATGGTTCTTATGGGAAATTTACAATTGATGGAAATATTTTAAAAATAACTATTGAATCATTTACGTTTGAATTTACTGTAACAAATGTTTTAACTACTAATGAAATTAAATGTATTAGCACTAATGTAAGTAATGATGCTCATGGCTATTTCCCTGTAGGCACAATATTTACCAAAATACAATAAAAATTATTAAAAATTATACTGAAAATTTATATAAATGAAGGAGAACAATTAATGAAATTATTGAAAAAAATGCTATTTGTTTTAGTATTTGTTTCTTTATTAACTGTATCTTTCGCTTGTAAACCAAAACACGAACATAAGTATGGTGAGTGGGAATTCACCACTACACCTACTATGGAAGTGGCTGGAAAAGCTAAGAAGGCTTGCGAGTGTGGAGACGTAGTTGAAGAAGAAGTTGCCAAACTTTCTGATTCTTCAGTTTGGACTGTAAAAGAAACTGTTGATTCTACTTGTAGTGTTGCTGGTAAAAAAGTATACACTTCAGTTTATGGTGAAATAACAGTTGCTATAGAAAAAACAGCTCACAATCCTGGTGAGTGGAAATTATCAGTTAATCCAACTGAAAGTAAGGAAGGCGTTCTTGAAAGAGAATGTTCAGTTTGTGGAGAAAAAGAAACTACAAGTGTTAGTAAATTAACTGACGCTACAGTTTGGACTTTAAAAGAAGAAGTTAAAGCTACATGTACTGCTGAAGGTAAAAAGGTTTATACTTCAGTTTATGGTGAAGTTGAAGTCGTTTTAGAAAAAACTAGCCATAACTATGGAGCATGGAAATTAACTGTAAATCCTACAGAAACTGAAAGTGGTAAAGCTGAACATGTTTGTGAATGTGGAGAAAAAGATGAAGTTACTGTTCCTGCATTAACAGATGCTAAAGTTTGGACTTTAAAAGAAGAAATTAAAGCTACTTGTGCAACTGAAGGTAAAAAAGTTTATACTTCAGTTTATGGTAAAGTTACAGTTGTTTTAGCAAAAGTAAACCATGAATATGGTGCTTGGAAATTAACTGTAAATCCTACAGAAACTGAAAGCGGTAAAGCTGAACATGTGTGTAAATACGGAGAAAAAGAAGAAGTTACTGTTCCTGCATTAACTGATGCTAAAGTTTGGACTGTTAAAGAAGAAGTTAAATCATCTTGTTCTGTAGCAGGTAAAAAAGTTTATACTTCAGTTTATGGTGAAGTGATAGTTACACTTCTTAAAAATACTCATTCTTATTCTGAATGGTTCTTAACAAAAGAATCTTCATTAGAAGAAACTGGTAAAGCTGAAAGATTCTGCAATGAATGTGGAGAAAAAGAAGAAGTTACTGTTCCTGCATTAACAGATGAAAAAGTATGGACTAAAAAAGTTATCGTAGAAGTTACATGTGAAAATGGTGGAGAAACCCTTTATACTTCTGTTTATGGTGAAGTAACAGTTTATTCATCACCTGTTGCTCATGAATATTCTTCTTGGAAAATAACTAGTGAACCAACTGAGTTTGTTTCTGGTCTTGCTGAGAGAACATGTAAATATGGAGAAACTGAAGAAGTTTTAATTGCTAAACTTAGCGATACAACTGTTTGGACATTAACAAAAAATGTAGAAGCTACTTGTGCTAATGCTGGTGAAAAAGTTTATACTTCAATTTATGGTGAAGTAACAGTTGTTTTAGAAAAACTTCCTCATGCATATGGTGAATGGATTCTAACAGTTGAACCAACTCTAGAAGAAACTGGTAAAGCTGAAAGAACTTGTAAATTTGGTGAAAAAGATGAAGTTATCGTTCCTGTATTAACTGATACATCAGTTTGGTCAAGCAACGTTATCGTTCCTGTATCTTGTTCTACAGATGGTAAAACTGAATACACTTCTATTTATGGAAAAGTATTAGTTGTGACACCTGTTTCAGGACATGTATATGGCTCTTGGGCTTTAGTTGAAAAACCAACTCTTACAAAAGGTGGCTCTGCAATTAGATATTGTACATGTGGTATTAGTGAAAATGCTACTGTTCCTGCTTTAACTGATACATCAGTTTGGACAATTACAGAAGAAGTTAAAGCTACTTGTACTGCTGAAGGAAAACAAGTTTATACTTCAATTTATGGAGAAGTTATAGTCGTTTTAGAAAAAACTAGTCATACATATGGAGAATGGACTCTAACATTAGAACCAACTCTTGATACAACAGGTAAAGCTGAAAGAAAATGTGAGTGTGGATCTAAAGAAGAAGTTGAAACTGCTAAGTTAAGCGATACAACAGTTTGGACATTAATAGAAGATGTTAAGGCTACTTGTGCTGCTGAAGGAAAACAAGTTTATACTTCAGTTTATGGAGAAGTTATAATTGTTTTAGAAAAACTTCCTCATACATATGGTGAATGGAAATTAGCTACTGAACCAACATTAACTGAAAAAGGTACTGCTGAAAGAGAATGTGAATGTGGTGCAAAAGAAACTAAAGACGTTCCAGCATTATCTGATTCATATTGGACATTAGTTGATGAAGTTAAACCTACATGTGATGCTGAAGGAAAACAAGTTTATGAATCTGAGTTAGGACAATTAACATTAGTTATTGAAAAACTTCCTCATACATTTGGTAAATGGACAGTTGTTAAGATGCCAACATTAACTGAAAAAGGTGAAGAAGAAAGAACATGTTCACAATGTTCTAAGAAAGAAACTCGTAAGATTTCTGAATTAACTGACAAGTCTGTATGGGCTGTTATTGATGAAGTTCCATCAACTTGTGAAGTAAAAGGAAGTAGAACATATAAATCAACTTATGGTGAAGTAGTAGTTGAATTAGAATTAGCTCCTCACAGTTTAGAATCTTATACAATTGTTAATGAACCTACATTAGAAGCAGCAGGTACTGCTAAAGGCTTATGTTTAGTATGCAATAATGAAGTTGAAGTTGAAATTCCAAGTCTAAGCGATAAAGCATGGTCACTAATGGAAGAAGTTAAACCTGATTATAATAAAAAAGGTAGTCAAAAATACGCTTCAATTTATGGAGAAGTAACAATTGAAGTTAAGAAATTAGTAGCTCCTTATGATGGAAAAACTTATCATGCATTTTCAATGGAAGCTGATGATGCAGATGAAATCTTTGAAGAACGTAAAGCTGGAACATCTTGGATTAACGCTGTAATGACAGTTGGTGAAAACAGCGTTGGTACTGGTGAAGCATTCCCATTTAGAGGAACTTATACATTTAAGATGATTGACCCTGAAACTGGTAAGATTGAAATAAGTGATGGATCTACTACTTACCCTGCATTCGTTGATTTTGAAACTGGAATCATTGTAAGAGCATTCCGTAATTCATTTAATTATGTATTAGTTTATACTCCATTTGCACTTGATGAGGGAAATACAGTTAATGCATCTGGTTCAGCATGGACTAATGGTATGGCAATTGAATATGTTACAAGCGAAAAAACTTATAAGATTTTTGTTAACAATAGAGATGTATACTTTAATGTGTCATTCGAAGGAACTAAAGTAGGTGATACTGATAATAAAGTTGGAGAAATTTTAGCAGGAAGAACATTCGAAGCTCAATTCCTATATGTTAAAGATGCTAAAGGAAATCTAATTCAAGCTTTAGCTAATACTGGTGAAGATTTAGTTAAATCAGATAAATTTGGTGGATATTATGTACAAGGTGGAACAAGTTTATTTGTTTCTGGTAATGGTATTTTAAGATATCAAGCTAGCAAAGATGCAAAAGTTCTTGAAGGTACATATTATATTGCTACTGGTGAAAAATATACTTTAGATGCATACTTAGATGGTGCCTACTATGAAGTAACATTACAAGTACAATATAAGACTTTTACAACAAATAAACCAATGATTAAACTTACATTTGATTCAGGCGACAAGGCTGAATTAAAGACTTTAGAATATAATAAGAATATAGTTGCTGAATTATATGAACCATTAAATGACTCATTTGCATTTAAAGGTTGGTATTATGATGCTGAACTTAAGACAAAAGTTGAAGATGATTTCAAACCAGTTAAAGATATTACTTTATACGCTGCATGGAAACCATTAGTAATCGTTAACCTTAATAATGTTATGGAAGGCGATAAGAGTGTATTACGTTTAGGTGAAGGTGATGTAATTGGTGACTATCTACCTCAATATGGAAAAGACTTAGAAAAAATGTTAATTTTCAGAGGTTGGTATTTAGATCCTGAATTTGAAATTGAACTTCCAGAAGAAAGTGAATTAACAGTTGACGATAGTGGAATTGAAATCTATGCTAAATGGGAAGCTATTCCTCAATATTATGGCACATATTATGGTACTGAAATTTGGAATAAAGCCTATGGAAATAGTGGTGGTAGAGTTCTTTCAATAGATGAGAATGGCAACATTACAGGTTTCAAAACTGGTAAAGTTGAATCTTATGATAAGGAAACACAAACTATTGTTTGGTATCAAACTTCAAATGTAAGTAGAAAGCTTAAGATGTATTTTGATGAAGAAACAGGTGTTATAGCTGGTATTTATAATGATAATGAAATAGGTAATGATTATTATATTTTATCAAGAAATCTTGAAGCTACTAATGGTAAAGTTACTAGCACTTATGGTGTAAAAAATGCTAAATCTGCTACAAACACACAAAGAGGATTCTATTCTCAATTTGTTCAATTAGAAACTAAAAAAGGATTAACTAATATTTACTTATATGATAATCATATTTATAGTAATATAGTTATTATAGATGCAAATGGTAAAGATTTACCAATAAGTGAAATTAGAAATTCTAAGACAGTTATTGTTAAAGATGCAACTACTAATGAAATTATTCTTGCTTTAGCTGCAAAAGATGAAACATTCGATAAAACTTCTGATACTGTTTCATTAGATCCTTACTTTGGAACTTATGTAAATGGTGAAGAAACAGTTATCCTTGATGGTACTGGTATTATTACATATGGTACTAAGAAAGGTAAATATACAAAAGTAGAAGACGCTGATTATGATTTCGATGTATACTTAGGAAACAATGAAGAATATTATCGTTTAACATTAAATGGCGAATCTTTCACTATTGAAAAGACAATGGTTGAAATTAATTTCGTTGTTGGTGAAGGACATAATGAGATTACTTCAATTACTTGGAATATGAATATTGTTTGTCCACTTCCAAGCGGAGAAGAAGAAGGATATGTATTTAATGGATACTTCTTAGATCCTGAATTTACTAAACCTGTAACTCTTCCATTTGTTCCAACTCAATCATTAACATTATATGCTAAACATTCATTACCTGCAGTTGTAACAATTGTTTATAACAATGGTTCAGAAAATACTTTAATTATCTACTCACAAGGTGATAAGACTAATATTGAAAGACCTACATACAAAAAACATATATTTGTTGGTTGGTATACAGATCCTAGCTTTACAGCTGGAACTGAATGGACTTCAGGAAATGAAATCTATGAAGATGTAACTATTTATGCTAAATGGGAAGATGCTCCAATTTACAATGATGATTACTATCCAGTAGAAATAAAGAATGATGGTAAAAAAGTAATAGGAAGCGATTCTGCATATGTATGGTCTTCATGTTTAATGAAATTCGATCCTTATGGTGTAGCAAATGCTATTGCATATCCATTCAGAGGTGAAATCATAATTTCTGACTTTGATGCTGCCAAAGGCACATTAACTATTACTGTTGAGAATGGTTCTACAAAGACTGTATATAATGGTTTTATTGATACTGTATCAGGAATTATAATTATTTCTAATAATGCTAGTAATCCAATTAAGAATATCTTTATGCTAGTTCCTGCAGAAAAAGCAAATTCAAAGAATGCAAGTGCTTACCAAAATACATATTGGAATTATGGTAGCACAAGAGTTATCGAATATAATGATGGTGAAGCTGTTCATAAGATCTATATTGAAGATGGCAATGTTTACTTTAATGTAACATTTAAAGATGCTGAAGGAAACGATGTATCTGCTGAAGAAGCAAATACTGCAACTAACTTGTTTGTAAGAGATTCTGAAGGTACAGTAATTGCAAAATGTGGATATGACGGAACTACAATGGTTAAATTTGATGGCTATGAAGGAACATATACTAATGGAACTGATTTATTAATCGTTGATGGAGTTAAAACTGTTACATACAATGGTGCGAAAGGTCAATATTATTTATCAACATTAGGTGATTGTACTTTATATGCATTTATAGGCAAAGCATATTATGAAGTTATATTAGATAAAGACACATATACATTTACAATTACAAAACCAGAAGTTACAATTTCTTATGTAACTGATGGCAAAGCTACTTTATCTAATGATGTAGTTAGCAAGAAAGTCCCATACGAATTACCAACTCCAACAAATCCTGATTATGTATTTAGAGGTTGGTATAAGGATAATGCTTTAACAGAAAAAGTTGAATCTCCAATTACATTATTAGAGGATATAACTTTATATGCAAAATGGGCTCCAAAAGTAACTTTAACAGTTGTTTATGGAAATGGTTATGAAACTGCAACAATTGAATATGGTGAAGGTGAAAAGATCGTTTTAGCAAATCCTAAAGCTGCTAATGGAAAATCATTTACTGGTTGGTTCACTGATCCTGAGTGTACTGTTAAATATACTTTAGGAACAATGGATACTGATTTAACTATTTATGCAGGTTGGATAGATGCTCATCCACTATATGGTGATTATATTGGTAAAGAATTCTGGAAACAAAGAATCTACTCTTCATCAAATTATGTTTCTATCGATAAAGATGGAAATATAACAAAAGGCGACATACCAAACTTTGAAGTAGCTCAAATTACTAATATTGATGCTAATGGTATGGTTACATATGGAAATGGTATGCATGCATTTGCTGATGTTGATAATGGCGTTATTTTGTTTAATTATAGTAGTAGATATGCTACAACAATTAGTAACGACCAATATATTTTCATTAAGGGCTGTACAGCATTAACTGCCAAAGGTTCTGCATTATCTGATGGTATTACTAGATTTGTAACATTTACATTAACAGGTAGTGAACAAGCTACTATGAATGTATTTGTTTATAAGAATAGAGTTTATGGAAATGTAACTTGGGTTTCTGCAACTGAAGGTGCAGTAACAGCTGAAAGAGCTGCTCATGCAAGTGGTGTTTCTGTATACGATTCTACAGGTAGCTTAATCGTTACTTTGAATTAATTTAAAATATAAGGTCAATAGAACTTGTGTCTATTGACCTTTATTTTGTCATAATATTATAAAATGGATTAAGTCAATAATTTGTAGTTTGATCATTTATGTTTTTTATATATAATGTAAGACATATTATCAATATTATAATAGGAAATAATCATAAAAAAAACTAGCATTATTTGCTAGTGTTTTTTATACTCTTCAATTAATTCAAAGAATTTATCAAAGATAATTTTACTTTCCTTTTTTTCAGGAGATTTTTCTGGATGCCATTGTATACCAATTATTGGTAAATCTTTGTGAATAATTGCTTCGTTTGTTCCATCTATGTGTCTTGCTATTTCAATCATATCAGGAGCTAATTTATTTACTGCTTGATGATGATAGCTGTTGGCAATAATTTTACTATCAAATTTAAGCATTCTATTAGGAAAAGTCTCTACTTCGTGACCATCTACAATATTTGAATGACCATCAATATGTTGATGTAAACTTCCTCCTAAAAAAACATTTATTGATTGATGACCTCTACAAATTCCTAAAAGAGGTATTTTATTTTTTACTGCATATTCAATAACCTGTTCATCTAAGTCATCTAAATCTTTGCTAACTTCTTCAGATTTACCTTCGTTCTTTTCACCATAGTACATTGGATCTAGATCTGCCCCACCTGTTACTAGTAAACCATCACATAGTGATAAAACTTCTTCAAGAGCAGGGTTTTTTGTTGTTAGCATTATGCAGTTACAGTCGTATTTTTGTAGCGCATTTATGTAATTACAATTAACAAATTGCTTTTCAACTGTTCCTTCAGTTAATAATCTTGGTGTAACGCCAATTAATTTTTTCATTTAAACCTCCTAATTTTTTTTACTGAAATCAGATATTTTTTTTGTTATGAATTCCACAAGTTCTTTGGGAACATATGGTGAAATATCACTTCCAAATTTAACAAGTTCTTTAATTGACGAACTTGATAAAAATAAGTTATTCGATGAAGGAAATAGAACAAATGTATCAATAGATGGATCTATTGATCTATTGAATTGAAATAGTGATATTTCATTTTCGTAATCGATTATATTTCTTAAACCACGGATAATTACATTAGCATTTTTTTCTTTTGCATACTTTAAAACTAATCTATCATCACTCTCTACAATTACATTATCTAAATCTTTAGTTGTTTCTCTAAGCATATTTACTCTTTCTGTTGTTGTAAACCAATATTTTTTTACAGGATTAACAGAAACAAGAACATATAGCTTATCAAATATTTTAGCTGCTCTTTTGATTATATCTATATGACCATTAGAAACAGGGTCAAATGAACCAGGATATACTGCTATTTTCATTGGTAACTCCTTTTGTTTTCTTTTATATAAATATTATACTCTATCTAGTTTTAAAACGCAACTTTTTCTTTACTTTTTGCTCATTTTAGTGTATTATATATATACATAAATACTATAATTAGTAGAGGAGGTAGTTATCTTGATTAAGGCCCCTGAGAATAATTTTCGAGCTGTTAGTGTGATGTTTAAAAAGCCAAAGGATTTTGTATTTTTTATTATCTCTACAATTATTGTTGCCTTAACGGAAGCATTTATTATTCTTTCAGTTAAGAATTATATTGATACAATTAATTTTCGAGAAGATGTTGTTAGTTTAACTGTAATTACATTTATTTTGTTGTTAATAACTTTAGTACTATTTCTTATTGTAAGAAATGTATCAAAAACCAATATGGCCTTAACTGTTCGCAGTGAACTTATTAAGGAAGCTCAAAAATCTATGCTCAACGCTAATATAAGTGATTTATGTAATTCTGAGATTAAAAGTGCTTTGAATAATATTATTTTTAATAGCAATCGTCTTTCAGAATATGTAAGAAATAGTATTTTATCAATTATCCAAAAAATAATTTCTTTTATTGTATTTGGAATTGTCAGTTTGGTAACACAACCCGTGCTTTCTTTAGCACTATTCTTATGCCTACCATTTTATTATATAGGTTTAAGAGCAGTTGATTTTGCTCTTTCTAAATTCGATAAAAAATATGAAAAACTAGAAAAAGAAAATACTGATAAAATTGATTATTTATTAGACGTAATAAAAGATGTGAAGCTTAAAAACGGAATTGCTCTTGAAAACGAGGAACTTGATAGTTTGGTAGATGAAGAAACAAAAGTAGAGGTTAATCGCAGTTTTATGAGAATCGTAGCTAATACATTTGTGAGTATTTTCTTTGAGGGAATCGTCCTTGCAATTTGTTTCGGCTTGGGTGGCGTTTTATATCGTGCTGGAAATTATGGAGTTTCTAGTGGAACATTTTTCTATTTTATGTTTACTGTACCTATCTTATTTAGTATTGTGTATAAGTGTATGCATATGAAGATTGCTCCAAGTAATATAAGTAAGGAAGCAAAAGAACTAAATTTAATAATGTCTTTATCAAGTGAAATAAAATCAGAACCAATTACTAATCTTGATGAAATTCATAGCTTTAAGTTTAAAGAAGTTTCATTGTTGTGTAATGGCAATTATGTATTAGATAATATTTCTTTTGAAATTAAGCGTTCTGAAAAAATAGGTATTCTTACAAGCGATAAAGAAACAAAAGATGCTTTATTTGATATTATTACAAAAGTGACAAAAGATCATACAGGAGAAGTGCTTATAAATAATTGTGAACTTAACAAAATTCAAACTGGTTATTTACGAAGTATTATTTCATCTGTTAGTAGTAATAATATTATATTTAATAAAACAATTCTTGAAAACATAATTTATCCTGAAAAGTTTGATGATTATAAATATAATGATGCTTTAAATCGTACAGGGTTAAAGGAGATAATTAATGCTCTTCCTGAGAAGGGTAATACTATGCTCACAAAAGAATTAGAAAATCATAATGACATAGCTTCACGAATTATATTTGCTAATGCATTCTATCGTGATTCAAAGATATATTTATTTAATGATGCAACATTAAATTTTGATCCTCTAGTTGAGCACCAAATGTTTGAAGAAATTAGTAAATTAAAGAATAAAGTAGTTATCAATATAACTGATAAACCTTATCTACTTAATAACTGTGATAAAATAATGATAATTGAAGATGGAAAAGAAGTTGAATATGGAAAGTATGATGAACTAATAACTAATAAAGGATCAAAATATTATAAGATGATTAAAAAACCATCCGTAAAGAAAACAAAGATTTCTTAAATCTTTATATATAAAAGGAGAATTAAAATGGACTATAAATTAGATAGAGTCAGAACAAGATTTGCACCAAGTCCTACAGGTTTTATGCACATTGGTAATTTACGTACTGCATTATATGCATATTTATTTGCAAGACAAAATCATGGAGATTTTATTTTAAGAATCGAAGATACTGATTTAGAGCGTTATGTTGAAGGTGCCGTTGATGTAATATATAATACCTTAGCTGAAGCAAAAATGACTATTGATGAGGGACCAAAACAAGGAGGAGCATATGGACCATATGTTCAAACTGAAAGAAAAGACATTTATTTAAAATATGCTAAGGAATTAATCGATAAAGGTGCGGCTTATTATTGCTTCTGTGACAAAGAGAGATTAGATTCTCTTGCTAATAAAGAAGGAATAAAAAGATATGATAAACATTGCTTACATTTAAGCAAAGAAGAAGTTGAAGAAAGACTAGCTCGTGGAGATAAATATGTTATAAGACAAAATATGCCTACAGAAGGTGTTAGTGAATTTGATGATTTAGTGTTTGGACACGTAGTTATTCCAAATAATGAATTGGAAGATCAAATTCTTATCAAGTCAGATGGACTTCCAACATATAACTTTGCTAATGTAATTGATGACCATCTGATGAAGATTAGCCATGTTATGAGAGGAAATGAATATTTAAGTAGTACTCCAAAATATAACTTACTATATGATGCATTTGGATGGGAACATCCTAAGTATGTTCATTTAACACCAATTATGAAAGATGCTCAAAGAAAGCTTAGTAAACGTTATGGTGATGCAAATTTTGATGATTTTATCAAAAAAGGTTATTTACCTGAGGCAATTATTAATTATATAGCTTTACTTGGATGGAGCCCAAAAGGCGAGGAAGAAAAATTTACAATGGATGAATTAATTGAAAAATTCTCCTTAGATGGATTAAGTAAATCGAGTAGTATATTTGATGAAGCAAAGATGAAATGGTTAAATGGTGAGTATATTAAAGAATTACCATTTGATAAATTTATGAAATATGCTCTACCATATTTTGAAAATTCATGTATTGCTGGCAAGTATGACTATGAAAAGTTTGGTAAGTTATTACAAACAAGAATTGAAATTTTCTCTGAAATCGACGAAAAAGTTGCTTTTATTAATGATTTTAAAGAAATAACTAAAGATCAATATTTCAATAAGAAGTTAAAAATAAATGAGGAAGTAGCTTTGAGGGTTTTAGAAGATATCATTCCTGAACTTGAAAAAATCACATTTACTGAAGATAATTTACACCAAGAAATTCTTAAATCAAGTGAGAGATTAGAACTTAAATCAGGTGTAGTTTACACAGTTTTAAGAGTTGCATTAACAAGTTATAATGTGACTCCAGGAGGATCTGTAGAGATGGCAGATATTCTTGGAAAAGAAGAATCTCTTAGAAGATTGTATATGAGTTTGAATTGGTTAAAATAATATATGGAATTTAAAGATTTACAAATAAATGAACAAATATTAAACGGTATTGCTCGAAAGGAATTTACCACATTGACTGAAATTCAGGAAAAGGTAATTCCTTTTGCCTTATCTGGAAAAGATTTATTAGGACAAGCTCCTACAGGAACTGGTAAAACACTAGCTTTTACAATCCCCATTTTAGATAAAATTGATGAAGAAAAAAGAGTTTGTCAAGCATTAATTATTGCTCCAACACGTGAACTTGCTATGCAAATTACAAGTGACATTAATGAAATAAGTTACTATATGAATGTAAAAGCAGTTACTCTTTATGGAGGTGAATTAATTGACAAACAGATTACAGCTCTTCGAAGAAAACCACAAGTAATAGTTGCTACCCCTGGTAGGCTTTTAGATCATGTCAATAGAGGAACTGTTAGCTTAGATAATGTAAAAATTGTTGTTTTAGATGAAGCTGATGAAATGCTTGATATGGGATTTCGTGAGGATATAAATGCAATTTTAGATAAAGTCCCTGAACATCAAACAATGCTTTTTTCAGCAACTTTTTCAAATGATATTGAGGAAATTGCTTATAAATATATGAATGATCCTAAGAAGATTGCTGTAAATCATGGTAGCCTTACTGTAGAACGTATTGATCAAAAATATATTTTATGTGCTGAAAAAGATAAGATTGAAGTTATTTCGAGAATTATTGAAGTACGTGAATTTAAAATTGTTATGATTTTCTGTAATACTAAGAAATCAGTTGACGAAGTTACTAGTGCTCTTCTTACTCGTGGCTTCTTAGCAGAAGCTTTGCATGGTGATATGAAACAAATGCAAAGAGATAGAGTTATGGCCCGTTTTCGTGAGGGAACTATAAATGTTTTAGTAGCATCTGATGTCGCTGCAAGAGGTTTAGATATCGAAAATGTTGATGTTGTATTCAATTACGATTTACCGACAGATGAAGAATACTATGTTCATCGTATAGGACGTACAGGTAGAGCAAGCAAAGATGGTCTTTCTATCAGTCTTATTACACCAAAAGAAAAATGGCGTTTATATTCAATAATAAGATATGCGAAAACAAAAATCGAACAAATCCAAGTTCCAAGTCTTGATAAAGTAATCAAATTAAGAACTAAAAGATTACTTTCAAGGGCTTTAGAAATTGCTTCACTAAATAATAATTTTGAAGATGTTGACTATGAATCTAATAAATATATGTCGATAATCGAAAAACAAATAGAAAAATTTGAAGATGCTCCTAAAGATTTACTTATAAAGGGATTACTTAGTATCATTATAAATGCTGATGGCAAAAATAATGAAATTGAAGAAGCCAAAGAAGAAGTAAATTCACGACTTGCTAAGAATAGTCAAGGCGGAGTGAGAATGTTTATAACTTTAGGAAAACGTGATAATATTCGTATTTATACAATTACTGATATGCTTGTTAAGAATACAAGTTTAAGTAATGCCGAAATAAATAATGTTTCACTGTGTGATAACTTTTCATTCTTTGAAGTTCCTAGCGAACATGTAGAGGAAGTCTTAAGCTTATCTGATGAAATTAGATACAAAGGAAGAAGATTAAGAATTGAAGTCACAAAAAATCCAAAAATAAAACCTGAAAAAGAAAGATCTCGCAAACGTAAAGATATTTTTGAGCAAAACTATATAGTTAATGGCCGTGATGCTGTGAATCGTAAAACTAGAAGTAAAGAAAAAGAAAAAAGAAGTAAAAAAAGAAAATAAACTCAGTAAAAGAAGGTGAATAGTAATGAAAAGAATTTTTACATCTGAATCAGTAACTGAAGGACATCCTGATAAGGTTTGTGATCAGATAAGTGATGCAATTTTAGATGAATTATTAAAGCAAGATAAAATGTCACGTGTTGCCTGCGAAGTGTGTGCAACAACTGGTTTAGTTATGGTAATGGGCGAAATTACTACAAAAGGATATGTTGATATTCAAAAAATAGTTCGTGAGACAGTTAAAGAAATTGGATATGATCGTGGTAAATATGGATTTGATGCCGAAAATCTAGCTGTAATCACAACTCTTGAAGAACAAAGTCCTGATATTGCTATGGGTGTTGATCGTGATGGTGCAGGTGACCAAGGATTAATGTTTGGATTCGCCTGTGATGAAACTTTAGAGATGATGCCTTTACCAATTGTTTTATCACATAAGCTTGTAAAGAGATTAAGTGAAGTTCGTAAAATGAAAATGGTTGAGTACTTAAGACCTGATGGTAAAAGCCAAGTAAGTGTTGAATATGACGAAAATGACAAAGCCAAAAGAATTGATAGTGTAGTTATTTCAACTCAACACGATGAAAAAGTTAGTATCGATGAATTAAGAAAATTTATAACTGAAGAAGTAATTAAAAAAGTTTTACCAGAAAATCTAATTGACGAAAATACTAAAATATTTATTAATCCTACAGGTAGATTTGTCATAGGTGGACCAAAAGGTGATGCTGGTCTAACAGGAAGGAAAATAATTGTTGACACATATGGTGGATACGCAAGACATGGTGGCGGAGCTTTCTCAGGTAAAGACCCGACAAAAGTTGATAGAAGTGCTTCTTATATGGCTAGATATATTGCCAAGAACCTCGTAAAAGCTGGCATAAGCCATAAGTTAGAAGTAGGTTTAAGTTACGTAATTGGTGTTAGTGAGCCAACATCAATTATGATAAACACTTATGGAACTTCTAAATATACTGAAGAAGAAATTGAAAAAATAATTAGAGATAATTTCAAACTTACTCCAAAAGCAATCATTGAAACACTTGATTTACGAAGACCAATCTATAAGAAATGTGCTGCATACGGACATTTTGGTAGATTAGATTTAGATCTTCCATGGGAAAAATTGGATAAAGTTGAAGATATTAAAAAATATTTAAACAAATAAAAAGCATGACCTTTCGTTCATGCTCTTTTTTTAAGAATAGTTTTTGCCTTGATAAAGGTTATTTACTTTTAAATATTTATCAATTTCATTCATACATACAAGTTTTTTTATGCTCCACTTTGGTTCAATAAGGAGATCAATTGGAGCATCACCATTTATTCTATGAATTATAATATCATTTCTCAACATAGCAATTTGTTTACTTGTGATTTTTACATATTCTTCCATTGTTAATATATGAAAATTTGTTTCATAGTATAGTTTTTCTAACTCAGTTCCCTTTAAAATAAATAGGGAATGGATTTTTATTCCTTGAATGTCTAGTTTGTTTAAATAACGAATTGTATTATACATATCAGTTTCTGTTTCAAATGGCAAGCCATTGATTATATGCACTATAACTTCTATTCCGCGTTTTCTTAAGTTATTAACAGCATTTTCAAAACAAGGAAGTTCATAGCCTCTATTGATAAGTTTCGCAGTTTTCTCATTTATAGTTTGTAAGCCAAGTTCTATCCACACAGGAATACGTTTATTTAACTTTTCCAAATAGTCCATAGTTTCAATAGTTATTGAGTCAGGTCTTGTAGCAATGCTTAAAGCAACAATATCATTATTAAGACTAATTGCTTCTTCATATAATTTCTTTAATTCGTCTAGTGGTTTATAAGTATTTGTATTAGCTTGAAAATAAGCAATGTAACCGGCATCTTTCCATTTGTGATGAATTATATTCTTGATATCATCAAACTGTTTTTGTAAAGAATCATTTTTATTGCCAGCAAAATCGCCACTTCCACTTGGGGAACAAAAAATACATCCACGAGTGCTAATTGTTCCATCTCTGTTAGGACATGTGAAATTACCATTTAAAGCCACCTTAAAGATTTTTCTGTGAAATCTTTTTTGTAAGTATGCAGTTAAACTATTGTATCTATGTTGTGCTGTAAATAGGGATTTATCTTCCATTGTATAATTCTTCCTTTTTATACATATATTTAAATGGTGAACGTCATGATAATAAATATAATTATTTTAGTTTTCTTTTTGTTCAGTATTTATTTTACTATAAAATATAAATTTATGCAATTAAAATCTCCTTTTAAAAGTTATAAAATAATTGTTAAAGATAAAAGTAAATCTAGTTACCAAACGTTTATGGTTCTTTTAGCATCACATATAGGAACAGGTAATATCGTAGGAATTACTAGTGCTCTAATTGTTGGAGGACCTGGAAGTTTGTTTTGGATGTGGATATATGCAATCTTTGCAAGTATTTTATCTCTTATAGAAAATACTTTAGCTCAAGTTTATAAAGAAAAAATTGATAATGAGAATAGAGGAGGAAGTTCTTATTATATATTTAAAGGACTAGGATTAAAAAAACTAGCTTTAGTAATTGCTTTTTTTCTTATGTTATCTAATACAATTTTTTTTCAACCTTTACAGGTTAACACAATAAGTGAAACAATAATTATATTAACTAATACTAAGAAAATTATAATTTTTATATTTCTTTTAGGATTTACTTTTTTAGTTATTTTTAGAGGAACAAAAACAATAGTTCATTTTTCAGAATTTATTGTTCCTATTATGTCAATCACATATATATTACTAGGGTTATTTTTGATTGTTATTAATATAGAGAAATTTCCTAGTGTAATAAAAATAATAATTGAAGATGCTTTTAAAAGGGAAAGCATTTTGGGTGGAGTAATCTTTGTTGGCTTTAAGAGAAGTTTGTTTTCTCATGAGGCAGGACTAGGAACAATGCCAACAATTAGTGCAATGGATGAATGTGATAAGCCAATTAACCAAGGATTCATTTCTTGCTTTGGAGTTTTTATTGATACTATTGTTATGTGTTCACTGACTGGATTTATGATTTTATTATATAATGTTAAACTCGAAAATAGCAGTCAAGTTGAACTGATAATTAATGTTTTTAAAATGATTTTTGGAAAAACAGGTGTATTTCTTGCAAGCTTTTTTATGTTGACATTTGCCTTTGCAACATTTGTAAGTCAATTTTATCTAGGTGAAAGCAATTTATTATTCCTTACTAAAGATAAAGAAAGTAAGAGAAAAGTATATAGTATTCTTTATAAGATACTATTTATTATGGGAATATTTTTAGGCGTTTATTCTAATACAAATTCTATTTGGAATATTATTGATATAGGAATGATTTTGTTGGGTATTATTAATCTCTATGCAATTTGCAAATTAAGTAGTGTTTTTAAAAGGGAAATTAAATAGGAAACTTTCTGTTAGTATAAGAAAATTAGTTTATTTTTTTGGCAAAAATTATGTATAAAAGATTTCTTTTTGGTGTTGACTTTTATTAATCTTTAATTTATAATTTTAGAGCCTGGAAAGTTCGAGTTTTTATAAATGCGAAGCGAACATTATTTTATCGGAAGCTGAGGTATATCGGGCGTTGAATGCTTACACAAACAAATCTATTTGTTCCTCTAAGAATCCCGAAGATATACATTTGAGGCTGCCACTGTGGAGCTTTCAAGCTGTCACATGAGTAAATGGGTATCGAAGTACTGATACCTAATACGGCTTTCTGGGTTTTTATCTAAAATTTTATAATATTCTTGATGTTTTTACAAAAATGTTGTATAATATAGATGCTTTAAATATTTACGAAAGGAATTCAAAGTATGAAAAAAAGATTTTTAAGATTATTAGTACTTACAATGCTTTGTTCTATCCTAACATTTTTTATTGGTGTTAGTGTAAACGCTGTCAGTCCTAATATGGAACATGGTGTATGCTATTTTGCATCAACACAATTTGGTGAAGATGCTTCAACTGAAGCAACTGGTCACTTTCATTCAGAAAAAGAAAAAGTTTACGTTATGTTAACAACTAGTGATGATGAATCATTTGCTAACGCCGTGAAAATTGACGTTGAAAAAACTAAAGTTGATTTTAGTGCTCCTTTAGCTAAAGACCCTACTAAGCCTCTTAAACAAGATATAGGTTTCCCTGATCCATCATGGGAATGCAATGCACATTTTACAAACTTAAAACCTGGAACAAACTATATGTGGTATGCTACAGATGGTACTGATAAAGGTGATGTTTTCCGCTTTAAGACTGCAGAAGGTGATAATACTAAGTTTACATTCACAGTGACATCTGACCCACAAACATACACTGCTGGTGCAAGATGGGAAAGATATAATAACTGGTCTGATAATATTTTCAAAACTGCTGCTAGTAACGGAATGGAAATTGCATTTAGTTTAGATATTGGTGATATCGTTGAAAACTCTGGTAGAGCTGAACACTGGTCTTATACATTTGGTCCACAATTCTATAAGAAGATGGCTAATATGGCAATTCCTGGTAACCATGACTTTACAGGACTTGTAAGTTCTGGAGGTACAGATGGTCGTTTCTTTGCTGCAATGTGGGCAAATCCATTAAACGGACCTGAAGGAATTCATCCTGAATTATGCTATTACTTTATTTATAATGATACATTATTTGTATCTTTGAGTTGTTCTTGTGCAGATAGAAAGACTCAAGTTGAATGGTTAGATCAAGTACTTAAAAATAATCCTGCTCAATATAAAGTAGTTTCAATGCATTACCCTGCTAATAGTGATGCTACAGATAACTCAAAAGAATTTATACCTATTTATGATAAGTACAATGTTGACGTAGTTTTATTTGGACATACTCACACATATGCTGTTCAAAAAAATTATTACAATAGAAAGCCATCAAATGATAAGTATATTGGTACAACTTATATTTCTCCATCATCTCCTGAAGGCGATTATGGAAAACCAGTTGCTAACCAATTATTCTTTACTGTTAATAATGAATTGATTTCTTTCAAATCATTCTCACCTGATTCAGTAAGTGTTGATACATTTGGATTACTTGCAAAACGTACTCCAACTAAAGATACTAAGAATTATGTAGAAGAAGATTTTATTAAATCTATTAAAAATGAAATCGATCAAAACACTTTCACAAGTGGAAAAATAGTTTATGATAAATCAGCTTATAACAATGTTTATAAAATGTCTTTAATGAAAGATGGAACTGAAGTTGTAAGTAAATATATAACTGATTCTGTAAACAATTATATGTCATTATCTGGATTAACTCCTAAAACTGTTACTGATTATAAATTAGTATTAGAATATTATGATGGAACTACTAAAGAAATTGATTATCAAATCGATACAAATATTTCTGTTTATGGTACATTAGGCAATTTACAAGAAAAATATGTTAACGGTTTAGGTTATAGATATAATTATAATCCTTCATTTAGAGAAGAAGTAAGATCGTTAGCAATATATGTTGATGGTGTTAAAAAGCTTGATGCAGCAATCACTGATAGAAAGATCGTTGTTCCTGCAGCTGATTTACCAGAAGGAACAAGACATAAGATTGAAATTATGACTGTTCTTGAGGATGGAACAGAAAAACTATTACATGAATCATACTATGGCGAGGATGCAGTAAAACACAAAGTTACATTCCTTGGAAAAGATGACGAAGTGCTTGACACTCAAGATGTAATTGAAGGCGAAGATGCTAAAGCTCCAACTGCTCCTGAAGTAGAAGGATTCAAGTTCACTGGCTGGGATAAAGAATTCACAAATGTGAAATCTGATTTAACAGTTAAAGCATTATATGAAGCACTTGCTAAGACTTACACAGTAACATTCGTTGATAAAGACGGAAAAGAAATTTCTAAAGTTGAAGTTAAAGAAGGCGAAGATGCTAAAGCTCCAACTGCTCCTGAAGTAGAAGGATTCAAGTTTACTGGCTGGGACAAAGAATTCACAAAGGTGAAATCTGATTTAACAATTAAAGCATTATATGAAGAAGTTAAGAAGTCTGGTTGCAGCTGCAACAGTGGTGCATCTATTCTATTCACAAGTTTAATGCTTTTAGGATTAGTATTTATTCGTAAGAGAAAACACTAAATATTAGATATTAACTAGTATCTCATTCATGAGATGCTAGTTTTTGTTTTTTAAATAATTTATGTCTTTTTTTACATTGCTTTAATATAATAGTTATGATATAATAATTATGATTAATCAAGAGGTGATATAATGAGTTTAATCCCACGCTTGTTTATTAAAAATTATAAAGATGTGGATAATCCAAAAGTAAGATTTGCATATGGAAGAATGTGCGGAGTTGTTGGTATTATATCAAATTTCTTTTTATGTGCTTTAAAAATAGTTTTTGGATTGATAATACATAGTATAGCTATTATTGCTGATGGTATCAATAACTTAGCTGATGCTGGAAGCTCTGTAATAACATTAATTGGCTTTAAACTAGCAAGTTTACCTTCAGATAAAGATCATCCTTTTGGACATCAACGATATGAGTACATAACAGGTTTGATTGTTTCTGTAATCATTTTCTTTATCGGAGCGTTATTATTAAAATCATCAATAGAAGATTTAATAGCTTTTGAAATAAAAGAAACAACTACTAAAATGTCGATAATAACATGTATTATTTTATTTATATCTGTGCTGGTTAAGTGTTGGCAATGTTTATTTTATAAACATTATGGAAAATTAATTAAGTCAACAGCACTAGTTGCTACAGGTACAGATAGTTTAAACGATTGCATAACAACAATTGCTATTCTTGCAAGCGTCATTGTTAATATGTTTTATCCTAATGGATATTTAGATGGTATAATGGGTATTTCTGTATCGATATTTATTTTGATTAGTGGTTGTAAACTAATTAAAGAAACAATATCACCTTTAATTGGTGAAGCACCATCAAAAGAATTTACGGATATGGTCATTAAAAAAATTCTTTCATACAAAGGTGTTTTAGGTGTCCATGATTTAGTTATTCATTCTTACGGAGAAGAAAAAATCTTTATTACAGCTCATGTAGAAGTGGATAGCAGTGAAAGTATTAATGTAAGCCATGATATGATTGATAATATTGAACGTGACTTTAGCTGTATGAATTTGAATTTAGTCATTCATATGGATCCTGTTGATATCCATGATGAAGTGGTAATGAACTTAAAGAAAGTTGTCTCAAAGATAATTGATGAAATAGATCCAGAACTTAAGTTCCATGATTTTCGAATTGTTAAGGGAATAACGCATACAAATGTTTTATTTGATATCGTTGTTCCTAATAAATATCAATTATCAAACGATGAAATTAAAAAAGAAATAGACAAGAAATTATTAGCTTATGATGATAAATTACGTACAGTAATTACATTTGATGTGAGTTATATAGGAGGTAAATAAATGTTGAATCCACAAATATTAAAAAAAGTAAATGAATGGAAAGAAACTAAAATTCCTTCATATCTTGAAGAAGAACTTTCAAAAATGAATGAAGAAGAATTAAATGATGCATTTTATAAAGATTTAGAATTTGGAACTGGTGGCATGCGTGGTGTAATTGGTCCTGGTACAAACAGAATGAATATTTACACTTTAAGAAAAGCTAATTATGGCTATGCTTGCTTTTTGAAAGATACTGGTAAAAAAGATTTAAGCGTTGTTATCGCTTATGATTGTCGTCATATGTCACTTGATTTTGCTAAGGAATCAGCACGTGTTTTAGCTTATTTAGGAATAAAATGTTATTTGTTCCCTAGAATTACACCAACACCACTTTTGAGTTTTTCAGTTAGATACTTAAAGTCTACAGGTGGAATTGTTGTAACGGCAAGTCACAATCCACCAAAATATAATGGCTATAAAATTTATGACAGTGATGGCTGTCAGTTAGTTCCTGATCTTGCAAATATTGTTATTAATTATGTTGAGAAAGCTCCAGATCCATTATATATGGAAATGCCAACATTTGAAGAATTTGAAGAAAAAAAGATGATAATGTGGCTAAATGACGATGTCGATAGAGCTTATCTAGAAAAAGTTAAAAGTATTAGTGTTAAAGATGTGAATAAAGAAAACTTTAAAGTTGTCTTCACACCACTTCATGGAACAAGTCAATTCTTAGGTCCTATCCTACTTACTGAAATGGGATATAGTTTTGTAACTGTAAAAGAACAAATGGTTGCAGATCCAAACTTTAGCACCTTAGTACTACCTAATCCTGAAGATAAAAGAGCATTTGATCTAGCAATAAAATATGCTAAAGAAAATGATGCCGACATATGTATTGCTACAGACCCAGATGCAGATAGAGTTGGATTAGCTGTAAGAGATAATGATGGTAATTACGTGTTATTAACTGGAAATCAAACAGGAGCTCTATTAATTAATTATCTTGCTCAAAATCGTAAGGTTGATAAACAAGGAGTAATTTTTAATACCATCGTAACAAATCCATTAGGAGTAATTATTGGAAAAAAATATAATTTAGAGTACTTTTCAACTCTTACTGGTTTCAAATTTATTGGTGAACAGGCCAAACTTTTAGAAAATAGTAAAGATAAAATGTTCTATTTTGGTTACGAAGAATCTTATGGATATGTAATAAAAGATTTTGTTCGTGATAAAGATTCTTTACAAGCACTTTTGATGTGCTCAGAAATGGCTTGCTTCTATAAGAATCAAGGTTTGACATTACTTGATGTTTTAGAAGGATTATATAAAGAATTTGGTTATTATTTAGATGCATTAGAAAACTTTGTTTTAGAAGGTGAAAGTGGTGCTCTACGTATTAATAGGATATTAGATCGCTTCCGTAAAGAAGCCTTACCAGAAGGTGTATTTGAAATTGAAAGTAAAGAAGATTATTTGTTACATGAGAAAATTAATTATCTCACAAATGAAAAATCAATGCTGACACTTCCAACTTCTAATGTTATAAAATATAATCTAAAAGATGGTGGCTTCTTTGTTTTAAGACCTAGTGGAACAGAACCAAAAATGAAATTGTATATTTCTGAAGTTGGGAAAACTCGTGAGATAGCTTTAGAAAAAATAAAATACATCAAAGAAAATGTTATTAAAATTATTGAAGAGGTGAAATAATGTTAAATAAATTAACTAAAGATTTCTACATTGAAAATCGTAAAAAATATGCTAACCTAGTAAAAGATAATTCAATTACAGTTATCTCTTCAGGTACTATCCAAAATAGTTCAGCTGATGAAGATTTTGATTTTGAAGTTGACAAAAACTTTTATTATCTAACAGGAATAAATCAAGAAGAAGTAACATTTGTCTTAACAAAAATAAATGGAGTTGTAAAAGAATACTTGTTTATTGTAAAAAATGATCCTATAAAGGTTAAGTGGCTAGGCGCAAAGCTTGAAAAAGACGAAGCTAAAAATTTGTCTGGAATCGAAAATATTTTGTATGATGATAATTACATAGAAGATATTAAAAAAATGATTACAAGTGAAATAATCGATATATATTTGAACTTAGAAAGAAAGAGTGGATATCATTATGAGCACAACAAAGTATTTAGTCATAAAATATCAAAAGCTTTCCCTGAACTTGTAATTAATGATTGCTATCGCTTAATAGTTGGTTTACGTAGTATAAAAACTAAAGAAGAAGTAGAAATGGTTAAAGATGCTATCGAAGTAACTAGAATTGGTATTGAAAAACTTATGACTGAATCTCATCCAGGAATGTATGAATATCAACTAGAAAATTACTTTGATTTTGTAATTAAAGATAATGGCCAAAGATTGCATTCATTTAAGACAATTGCAGCAGCTGGTGTCAATGCTACTACTCTTCATTATAGTTTTAATAATTCTCTTTTGAAAGATAATGACTTAATTCTTTTTGATCTAGGAACAGAAACAAACTTTTACATTAGTGATATTTCTCGTACTTTTCCTATTAATGGAAAGTTTACTAAACGCCAAAGAGAAGTCTATGAAGAAGTATTAAATGTTAACAAAAAATGTATTGAGTTCTTAAGACCAGGATTAACAAAAATAGAATACAATGAATATGCTAAGAGGCTTTTAACTGAAAGTTGTTATCGATTACACTTAATTGATAAAGATGAAGATATAAACAAATACTATTTTCATTCAATTGGTCATAGTATCGGTTTAGATACACATGATCCATGTTTCTTTGAAAATGGAATTGAAGAAGGAATGCTTTTGACTGTTGAACCAGGGTTATATATTCCTGAAGAAGGAATTGGTATAAGAATTGAAGACGATGTTCTAATTACTAAAGATGGATGTGTAAATTTAAGTAAATCAATTATTAAAGAAGTTGATGAGATAGAAGAATTCTTCAAAAAGAATAATAAACATAATTAATTGAAATTAGTCAGTATGTAGTAATACGTATTGACTTTTTCCTTTTATATAAGATAATTTTTTATATAATTATTTTAAAAAAAGGTAATGAATGATATAATATAGATATTATGCGATTATATATAATGTATAATAAGGAGGAACAATGGAATCAAATATAGTAAAAAAAGAAAAACTAATTGAATTAGCTAATCTTTTAATTGAAGATATTAAAACTAAAAATAATTTATTTGAAACAAGTATTATTGTAGTTCCTGATAAGCGCTTAGGAGCATGGTTTAAATCATATTGGCTAAAGACAGAAGAAAATGTGTTAATGAATATTAATTTCAAAACCATTGATGAAATTCTACCTACTATTTTTAATACTGAAAAAAAATATAAGTTAGTTAATAGAAAGACATTAAGATCATTTATTATCAGTTTATTAACAAAAAATGAATATCTTGTTAATAATTTGATAGGGAAATATATCTATGATGATAAAAAAATAGATGGCAGTAAACTTTTTGATATTTCTGAGGAATTATCGAAACTATTTATAAAGTATGAAAGTGAAATGATTTCTATTGAGGGTTTTCAAAAAGATATATATGATGAAGCTTTAAACGCTTTAGATAATTTATCGTTAACAACACTAAAAGGCTTATATGATAGAAAAATAGGATATAAAGAATATACTAATATTTTATACTTATTTGGTTTTTCAGATTTTGATAATCTTACAAAAAGAATTTTCTGTGAATATGAAAATATAAATCCATTAAAAATGTTCTTATTAGAAGCAAGTGAAACTAAAAACTATCCTCATACTAGTTTATTCTCTGCTCCTTCTAAAGAAAGAGAAATAATAAATATTCATAGTATGATATGTAAAAAGATACAAGTAGGAAACTATATGTATAGTGATTTCCTTGTATTAGCTCCTGATATAAGCGAATATGAAACTGTAGTATCAAGAATTTTTAAGCAGGATGATACTAATTTTCCCAATATACCTTATTCTATTACAAGCCAAAGTAAAAACAATGAATTACTTAATGGATTAAATATTTTATCTAAAATAATCAAAAGAGGTTATTTTTCACGTTTTGATGTTATTGATTTATTAAATAATAAAATTATAATGGCAGTTAGAAATTTATCTTACGAAGATGTTAATGTATATTTAGAAGCAATTGCAAGGATGAATATATTTAGAGATCGTTCTTATCAAAAAGACTTTAAATATATTAAGAAAAGAATGTTACTTTCTAAAATTATCAGCATAAATCAAGTTGATAATAACATTATAACTTTGAATGATACTAATACTTATGAAGAAGTTAATGAAACTTCTAGTAAGGATTATATGCCATATACTAATATTTCCTTAACAGATGATTTAATAATCAAATTTATTGATCTTATTGATGACTTATATGATTGGATTGATAACTTTAAGTTGGATTCTATTATAACAGTTGATAGTGTTAATAAAATTATAAGTAGCTTACAAAAATGGTTTTATGTTGATGATACAATAAATGAATTATCAAATAAAGAATTAATTAACGTTTTAAAAGAACTAAATAATTGGCTAAACTATAATTTAGTTGATGAAAAAATACCTTTATCAACACTATTAAGAACAGTTTTAGATATAAGTAGTCAAAATAGCATTAAGTCATCAGAAATGTTTACTCGTGGTGTTACTTTTGCAAATTATGATGAAAATGCTATTTTAAGTAGTAAATATATGTTCTTAATTGGATTTAGTTCAAATAACTTTCCTAAACAAGATACATTAAGTGAATTAGATCTAACTTTAAAGAAAAAAGTTGATTCCTATGATATTTTTAAATTACAAGTCAATAATGCAACAAAAGATATAGTTTTTAGTTATGTTAATAGTAATTTAAAAACAGAAGAAGAGTATTTCCTTTCAAATTACATTGTAAAGATTTATAAGGAAAATGGTATAAACGATGATGAATTGAAACAAAAAGAAATAAAAATTAGTCTTGATGAGACAAGAAATTGGAATGAACTTTATACAAAGAAAGAATTTAATGATAGAAATCATTATATTGGGTTATTCTTGAATCTTGAGGAATCTGATAATTATCCTCTTTTGAGTGAAGAAAAACCAAAACGAATAACTATATCTAAAATGAAGGATTTCTTAACAGAACCTTTAAAGTTTAAAGCTGAATATTTATTTAGTATTTATGATTCTATTGGTGATAAATTAAATGATGAATTTGAACCATTTAAATTAAATAACTTAGATGAATATTCAATGACTTCATATTTAATGAAATATATATTAGAAAATAAAGCATTTGAAATGGAATTTGAAGATGTTAAAAATGTTTTAAAAACATATATAGATAACAATTATTTTGCTACAATAAATGATGATTTTGTAAATTATAGAATAGGAACAGTTATGATGAATTGTTTTTCTTATGTGAGTGTGATATATAAAAAAGTAGAAAACAATTATAAAATAATTGATTTGAAAGATATAGATCTAGTTATTGATGATGAGGTAGTAACAATTAGAGCTAATGATAGTATATGCGTAAGTACTAAAGGTAATACTAGAACTTACTTCGAATTAAAGAAATTTAAAACAGATTATTCTGAATGTTTAAAACTATATATAGAATCACTTGTTGATATTGCGGGCCTTAACGATGAAACAGAATATTGTGTTGAATTAGTAAAAGGACCAAGGACCGTATTTACCTATGACATTAATAGTAATAAAGCAGCTGATATGTTAAAAAATATTTATAAAGCGATGTTTGATTCATCAATGAATAAATATTTTGAATGTATCTATGCGAAAAAAGATTTTGAAGATAAAAAAATGACCTATTTTGATTTAATTGCTGATTTCTATGGTAATTTAAAACATGGTTCTGTTTGGTCATTTTTTAAGGATTCTAAAATATTTACAACAGATAAGTTAGGTTATACTGAAGAAAACTTTAATGAAGAATTTGAAAACATGAAGACACACATAAATGAATTAACAGTTTATAAAAAAAGAGGAAAGAAAAATGCCTAAACAATTTGATATTAAAGAATTTGAACCGTACAAAAATTATGTAATTGATGCCTCAGCTGGGACTGGAAAAACATATAATATTATTGAAATCGTAAAAAAACTTGTATTGGAAAATATTTGTAAACTAAATGAAATCCTAATAGTTACTTTTACAGACAAAGCAGCAGGAGAATTAAAAGATAGAATTAGAAAAGGTTTGGGAGAATTATACACGGAAGATTCATCTATTTATACAATTCATTCCTTTTGTGACAATGTAATAAAAGAATTTGGAGTATCGTCAAATTTACCACTTAATATGACTCTTGTTTCTGATGAAAACCTTTATAATTTCATTAATGAATATATAAGAAATGATGATATAACAACTGATATATTGACAGCATTTAAATTAAAAGAATTTGATTGCAAATATTTAGCTAAAGGGTTAGTTAATGGAATAAACAAATATTATCTTAATAAAGATAATGAAGAAGATGAAACGATAATTTCAATGGAAAAAATAAAAAGTGAAGATGTAGATTTTGATAGGCTTTATATAACTACAAAGTATTTAAAAGATGCATATATTTCTTACTTGAATTATAAAAAGGAAAATAATTATAAAACTTTTGATGATATGATTAGACAAGTAAGAGAATCAATAATAGATGATAAATGTGATTTAAAAGATAAATTAAGAAAAAAATACAAATATGCTATAATTGATGAATTCCAAGATACTAATCAACTTCAATTTGACATTTTTAGTAATATTTTCTTATGTGAGAATCACAATATCATTGTTGTTGGTGATCCAAAACAATCGATTTATTCATTTCAAGGTGCTGATGTTGATGTTTATCTAAAGGCTAAAAAAATCATTGTTGATAATGGTGGAATTGATTGCATCCTAATGAAAAATTACAGGTCAAGAAAAGAACAAGTAGAGTCATGTAATAACTTATTTAATTTATATAATTTTAAAGGTACAAATTTTACTGATAGTAGTTATTGTGTGAAAAAAATAGATAATAAAGAATATAAATGCTTATACGACGGACATGAAATTGATGCTTTCTGGATAGCAAGTGAAATAGATGATGATGATTATGCTAAAATTGTTGCTCGTGAGATTGTTAATTGTTGTGAATATGATGAAAATGGTCGTACTCGTTTACAAATAACTGATAAAAATGATGCAAACTATAATTATAGAAATGTTACATTTAAAGATTTTGCAATATTAGGTCGTGATAGGTATTGTTTATTTGATATAATTAATGAACTTAAAAGATTGGGAATACCATTTGTAAGATATAAAGACACGGGTCTGTTTGATGGCAAAGAATGTTCTGATTGGATTGCTTTATTTGAAGCAATTGATGCTATTGACTTTACTGGAAATAATAGAAATATTTTCAGAAAAGTACTCTTTACAAATTTCTTTGGTAAATCTATTAATGAAATTACTGATGATTTGTATAAATCTGATGATAATATAGAATTTAGTTTGCTAATGAAGTGGCGAGAAATTGCTAGTTCAAATAGATGGGAAGATTTAATTAATGATATCATTGTAAGCTCAAAACTTTCAGACACTATGTCAACGCTTAGTAAACTAAGTTCTATAGGAATTTATAAACAAATAGGTAATTACTGCGTCAACTATTTACTAGATAATCATAACATCTGTGATTTAATTATTAATTTAAAAAATTTACAAAGTGGTAGCGAAGAAACTGAAGATGAAAACATTGTTGAGAAGAGTACAAACTTTAACGCTGTGAAGATTATGACAATGCACGCATCTAAGGGATTACAATTTCCTGTGGTTATTACTAAAGGAGGATATAATTTTTCTCAATTGCATTTGTGTGAGTGTTACACATATAGAGATGGAAATAAAAAGTTATTATCTTATTATAATAAAGCAGAATTATTTGATAACGCCGTCATTGAAGAACAAAAAAGATTGTTTTATGTTGCCTATACTAGGAGTGAATATATAACAATAATAGAAAATCCTGTTGACAAAAATGGAAGTATGGAATCTAGCGGATTTAAAGGTATATTATCAAGTTATACAAAAAATAATTCATTTAGAGCTTTAAATGCTAATAATTATAATATAAGACAATTAAAAGAAAAAGTTAAAATTATTTTGTCGAAAACAAATATCGAAGTTGATGATTCACTAAAAGAAAAGCAAGAAGAACTTCTTAAAGAACTTATAAAAAAAGGAACAAAAAAGAAATCTTATAAGCATTCATATTCTTCACTATCACATTCTAACGAAATAACTGAAGATGAAGAAAACAAAGAAGGAAAGCAAGATATAGGTTTATCAAGATTTGATAAGAATAGTATTTATAACAATCCTTTCTTAGATAATACTTTAAAACAACTAATCATTCCTAATGGATTTCCTAAGGGAGCAATTATCGGAACTTGTTTACATGAAATCTTTGAAAAAATTGATTTTTGTAATTTTGAGGAAAGAATAGAGGAAACAGTTGATTATTCTTTTAAAAACTATGCTATCAAAGACAATATGCAATATAAAGAATATGTCAAGAACATTGTAAGAAATGTTATTCTTGCGAGAATGCCTATTATAAATGGCTCTAAGATTACAGAAGAAAATATGTCGTTAAATTCTATTACCTTTAATGATAGAAAATCTGAGATTGAGTTCACATTTAATTTGTTGGATGAAAAATTAAGAAATTATTGTAATGGATTTATTGATTTACTCTTTAGAAGAGGAGAATACTATTGTTTGGTTGACTGGAAATCAGATTGCTTAAGTGATGACTTTGAATCATTTACAGAAAATAATTCTCTTAGAAGTCATGTTAATAACTCTTATTCAATTCAAAGAACATTATATTCGTATTGTTTAATTAAATGGTTAAAGGCTTTTTATAAAAACGAAACTGAAGCAGAAATTTTTGAAAATCACTTTGGAGGAATTTATTATGTCTTTATTCGTGGATGTAACAAGGATACAGGAAATGGTATATACTGTCAAACGTGGAATAGCTTTAGCGATTTAGAAAAATCATTTAATGAAATAATAAAAAGTAAGGTGATGAGGTAATATGATGGATGATTTAAATAAATTATTAAACTTAGAAATAAATAACAGATTGTTATCTCCTATTTGGAAATATGTAATAAATGATATTATTTCAGAAGAAATTAATTGTAACGATGAAGATAAAAATGATTTATTAATATTCTTTAGTGTCTATTTTAGTTTAGTTGACGATGGTAATGTTTGTATATCGCTAAATGAGAATATTGCTTTGAATAAATGGAAAGAAAAATATGAATTCAATAGAATAGTTTTAGAGTCAAAGGATGCTTTTAATAAAGATGATTATGATTACATAATTACCTGTACTGAAGAAAGTATAAGTAAAGCTATAAAGCTAATTAATAAAGGTTTAATTAATAACTTGGTTGGGGAAAAGAAATTCTTTGATATCGAAAATAATTATTTATATTTAAAAAAGTATAATATTGCAAGAAAAGGTATTAAGGAAACTATAGATAGACTCTTTAAACAAAGTTTTAATTGTACTCCATATTTAGATTGCCAAAAAGATAAAGATATAAGTATTGAACTTTCTAAAGGGCAGGCTAAAGTTGTTGATGAAGGGTGCTCTAAAAATTTAATCATCACTGGTGGACCAGGAACAGGAAAAACAACATCAATATTATTTTTACTAATAAACATTTTAAATACTTATAAAGATTATAATGTTTATTTGACTGCCCCAAGTGGTAAAGCCGCTAGCCGTATGAAAGAAAGTATTTTAGGTAGTTTAAAGCGCGTTAAAGAAGATTTTAAAAACCAAAATCAAGAATTGATTACGAAAATTGAAAAATTAGAAGAAAGTACTATCCATAGACTATTATCTTTTAATAGCGAGTCAAGTGACTTTACATACAATAAAAATTATCAATTTCCTGATAAATCAATATTTGTTATTGATGAAGCTAGTATGATTGATATTTGTATTTTTAACTCCTTACTAGAGGCTATTCCTACTAATGCTAGAGTCTTCATTATGGGTGATAAAAACCAATTACCATCTGTTGAGTGTGGAGCTGTTTTTGGAGAACTATTGAAAATGGATAGTTTAAAAGATAATATTATTGAATTAGATGAATCAAAAAGATTTGATGAAAGCACAGATATTTATAAACTTGCTAATATCATAAATAAAAATCAAAAACTAAATATTTCCCAAGAAGACTTTAGGCAAGTAAGTGATTTTAAAATTGAAAAAGATGATGATAAAAAACCTATATTTTATTATAATAATGAATGTACTAAAGATGAATTTAATAATATGCTTAAAATATGGGGTAATAACTATTATAAAGACTTACAAAGTGAGTTTAAAAATATTGATATTAATTCTTTAAATAAAGACGAAATAAAAGATAAATTTTCTAATTTATTTGAAAAAACAGAATCTGCTAAGATATTATGTGCTGAAAATGAAGGCTCTACAGGAGTAAAATATATCAATAATTTGATAAAGAAATTAACTATAGATGATTCGCAAACAACATCTGTAGAAGGGTATTTTACAGGCGAGTTAATGATGATAAATAAGAATAACAAGATATTAGATTTATATAATGGTGATTCTGGAGTATTAGTAACTTTTGCAAACGATAAGACTCTTTACTTTATGGTTAAGAAAGCTACAAAGCTAATAAAAAATGATGGAAAACAAGAGGATAAAATCTTTAAATTAGGTGATTTTATGTTTTATCCATTAAGAATGATTACCAAAAGTGAAATTGATTTGTCTTATGCAATTACGATACATAAATCGCAAGGTTCAGATTACAAAAATATTTTAGTAATACTGCCTAAACAAAAGGGACATCCTTTACTCAATAGACAAATCATTTATACTGCTATTACGAGAACTAAAGGAAATACTTATATCCTTTCTAATTTTGATCGCATTGAAGAAGCAAAAAATAGACTTATTTTAAGAGACACAAATATCTCTTGAATTATATAAAATCCATGTCATTTGGCATGGGTTTTTATATTTCTTTGAAAAATAAATAACCTAATATATGATTAATATATTTATGGAGGTTGTTTATGAAAAAGGTTATAAAAAAAATATTAATTGTTTTATGTTTAATAGCAATGATAAGTGTAAACTATAGTTTTTCCCTAAAGGCTTATACAAAAACTGGTCATGATGATTTTCTTGAAATAAGAAAAGGAAAATATGTGAGTTTATTAAATGAAATCGATGATGAAATTATTGAAAAACTATATAAGGCAACAAAATGGAAATTCTTTGGTTGGGAGACAAAAAATATATATGTTTCTGAACCTATTGAGTATGATGGTAAAATTGTTTTTGCGAGAACAAACAAGTCTAGTGAACCATTAACAATAGCATATTCATTAAGAGAAGTAATGATAACTACAACAAGTGTCAAGGTAACAGGTAGTGTTAGTGCTAAAATCACAGGAAAGTTAAAGAAAGTTAATTTGGATGGAACAATATCTGGTGATTTAGAGCGTGAAAGTCAAAATACGATTCAAAGCCAAAGAGATGAAAAAACGGAATTTAAAATAACTATTAATCCTAATAAAAAGGTAACTATTATTACGACTGGAACTGGTTATTTAACAAGTGGAGTTAGTAAACATTATTTGTTTGGTTTTACATCTAAAAAAGGATCTTGGGAACGAATTGATGTTGAGACTACGTATTTTGAATTAAGAGAGGAAGATGTTTCATGAAGAGAAAAATAGCTTTAGTGATTACACTTGGAGTTTTAGTAATTGTTACAATTATTTTTTTAAATATTATAAAGAAAAATGAGACTTTTGATGTAACACTTTTTAAAAAATCATACTCTATAATAACTAGTGGTAGTAATGATAGTTACTTGGAAGTTTTATTCTATGTAAGTGATAAAAATGTATCTTTTGTGAGAAATGATAAAATACTTAGTTCATCTATATCGGATAAAAACAAAGATAACTTAATAGAAGTTAAAATAGTTGATGTAGTTGATAGAAAATACACTCAAGTAATAAAGAATAAAAAATTTCATCTATATTCGTTTATTTTCACCCCTATAACAGAAGTAAATGATGATTTTGTTTTTGAACTAGATAAAGCATATTTAAATATTAACAATTCAGATATGGAGTATATGTTTTATATAGGTTCATTTTATATGACAAAAGTACCATTTTATGGAAGTCAAGACGATATATCGTTATCAAATCTCAAACCTCTAGTTGGCTTTCTTGATAGAAATAAAACTTTAGTTGGTGTAGGAATTGAATTAAATAACTATACAAATAAAAAGATTACTATTAAAAGTTTTGAGTTTTTAAGATCAGGAATCAAAGCTTCAAACAAAGATATAGTTATTAGTCCTAATAATTATTATCCTAGTCAAGATATAGATGATATTTTAGGATATCAATACAATGTTTTTGAAAGTGAATTTATAGATTCAGCGTTTGAAGAAGAAATTGAAAGTAAAACAAAAAAAGAATTCTTAATACCATTAAAATATCATAATGAATATTCGGTTAATAGCTTAGGTATTGTAATAACTTATGAAATAAATAATAGTATTCATAAAATGTATGTTGATGAATTTACCTTCTTCAAGGATAATTCTATTGTTACTAAATATGATGAAGTGATATTGTATAGTTATGATAAGTGTTAAACTTGAAAATATATGTAAAAGTTATCACAAGAAAGAAGTTCTTAAAAATATTAATTATGAATTTCAAAAAGGTTTATATATTTTGTGTGGTGAAAATGGAATAGGAAAAAGTACAATTATAAAAATAATAAAAGGATTTGTAAAACCTACTAAAGGTGAGGCAATAATTAATGGCAAAATATGTTATATTCCTGATAAAGTTGTCTTTCCTAGTTATTTAACTATAGATAATATTTTGAAATCTTTAAAGGAATATTATAAGTCAAAAATAGAAATTAGTGAGTTATATAAATTATTTAATTACACTGCTTATAAAGATTATCGAATTAAACATATATCTAAAGGAACATATCAAAAATTGCTTTTATCAATATCTCTACTTAATTTATCTGATATATATTTGTTTGACGAGCCTTTAAATGGTTTGGATCATGAAACCTGTCTACTGTTTAAAAATTTTTTACAAACAATTATTAATGATAATAAAATAATTATTATTTCTTCTCATTTACCTGATTTTTATTTAGATTTAAATCCAACAATAATACATATTGAAAGTGGTATCTTAAAATGTTAAAGGTAGTGTATCGATTTTTGATTCATAAATATTTAAAAATCACTAGTTTTGTTCTCTATGGATTTGTGCTTTTGTTAAGTATAATTATATTTGAAGATATTTCTATCATTTCTAACTATGAAAAATTAAAGATGTATTATAATAATTGTTTCCAATATGTATTAATTTTAAATATTGTATTAGGTATTTTTGTTTGCGGACATTTAAATTTAAAGGAAACGGATGATTATAAAAAGATAGTTATTAATACAAATAAATTAACATATGTTTTTTGTAAAACAATTATCCTAGTCGCTTATGAAACTTTTAATTTGTTAATAGAATTCATAATTGTTACGCTAATAGGTTATTTGTACACAAAAATGGTTGCGAAGGAAATAGTTTTAATATTTATTAATTTATTAATTGGGTGTCTTTTTTATTCACTTATTTCCGGGATTTTTGTGCTTATCTTTGATGTGTTTAATTATATTTACTTATCAATTGGTCTTTTTATCATTTCTTTTACAAATGCTTTAAAATATGTTATTGTTAGTTATAATAGTGTTAATTTAGAGTGTTCAGTTAGTTATTATATGTTCCTTTTACTAATATGTTATATTGTTTATATAATCATATTTATGTATAAAGAAATTGCTTAAGTATCTATTGATTTTGTTTCAGATTAGATGTATAATAATATAGAGATGTTCCTTGCCTAACCATCTCAAAATAAAAAACAAGGAGTTAATTTATGGAAACAAAAACTAGAAAAATAACTCGATTGGCAATTATTGCAGGCTTATATGCGGCATTGACAATCGTTTTTCATTTATTTCTTATGGTGAAATACAAGTAAGGTTATCAGAAATGTTGATTATTTTATGTTTCTTTAGTAAAGATTACATATTATCATTGACTTTTGGATGCTTAATAGCTAATGTATTTAGTACATTTGGGATTGCTGATTGCATATTTGGAACACTAGCTACTTTTCTATCAGCTATTTTTATTTATATATCTAGAAGATACTTTAAATTTGGACTTTTTGCATCTTGCTTATGGCCAGTACTATTTAATGGAATAATTGTTGGAATTGAAATTGCTGTTTTAAGTGATGTTTCAATTGGTTTAAGTATTCTTTATGTTTCAGCTGGAGAATTAATAGCAATGATGATTGGTTATTTTGTAATGAAAATATTATCAAAAAGACAATATTTTCTTGAACTAATAAAAGAGGATATTGATTTATTATAGTTTACTATGTTATAATTATTCTATAAATAAAAGGCAAGAGGTGATAAAATGAAATTAAAAAAGTATATGTGGGTTGTTGAATGGGTTGCAGTTGCTTTACTTATGTGTTTAGCAATATTTGCTGTGATAAAAGAAGAGTTGTACCTATATATGTTTAGCTTATTGTTTATTATTTTTGGATTATTTAGAATAATTCCTTTAATAAAGACAACAGAATCAAAATTAGTAAAGATATTTATTAGTATTGAAACAGTGGTTGATCTTGTTGTTGGATTACTAATTCTTCTCGCAACAATTTACGATTGGAATTTTGTGAAAGGAACTAGTTTGTTAGGCATTCTTATTGGCGGTGTTATTTATTTAAGAGGCTTTATATATTTCTTAGGAGCAACTGTTAAAGATGAACCTTCTGATTTCATGGGATTTATTACCAATATAGCTTTAATTACAATTGCTACAGTTATAATATGCAAGGGAGGTTTTAATACAACTATCCTTTCATGGATGCTATTTGTGATAATATTTATTATTTGTGTTATATTTTCTATTAAAGGTTATAAAGGTTTCAAAAGTTATCGTGGTTCAATTGTTGGTGAGAGTAAAATAAAGAAAATTAAGAGTAAAGAGAAAAAGGAACCTAAAGAGAAAAAAATGCCAACATCTGATGAAATAAAGAATGATATTATAATCGATAAAGAAAATAATATAACTGAAAAGAAAGATGAAATCAATGTATAAAAATAATTATCTAAAGAATTTATTGAATATTGTGCTAAGTGCTATTATTTTAATAGCATTTTGCTTTATTGTTTCTATAGCAGTTATTTATTCTCATAGGGTAAGTAATACAAAAAAGAATGATTATTCCTTTTTAAATGGCTTATCAAATAAAGTTGTTCTAGTTATTGGCGATGGCATGGGAAAAGAACATGTAAAATTAAACCGAAGTCTAGAAAAATATATTTTAGAAAGCAAAATAAATGGTGACGTAGAAACTAATTCACTTTCAATATTTGGACCAACTGATTCAGCAGCTAGTGCTACAGCGATGGCTACGGGAGTAAAAGTTCTAAATAGAAGATTATCAAAAAATGACCGAAGGGATATCAAAAATATTTCTGAGTATACAAAAGAAATTGGCAAAGGAGTGGGAATTGTTACAACGGATATGTTAACTGGTGCTACTCCAGCAGCTTTTTCATCACATAGTCTAGATAGAAGTTATGATGAAGAAATTATAAAAGGTCAAGCCCAAAGTAGCATTGATATTTTCTTAGGCAAGGGTAAGGATTTATATTTATCTCATAAAAATGATTTTGAGGAAAATGGATATAGCATTTTTACTGAAAAAGGAGAAATAGATTTAAATTCTAACAAAATAGTTGGGGCTTTTTCTCAAGTTGATAATACTTATCGTAGCGACGAAAATCATGATATTTTAGAACTTACAAAAATAGCCATTGAATTTCTCGAAAAAAAATATGGTGACAAGGGATATTTTCTAATGATTGAAGAAGCTCATATTGATAAAAATAGTCATAGTAATAATATTGAAGGTGCTGCTGATGCAGTTAATGGATTATATAATGTAATTTCATATTTAGATGAATATATGAAAACATGTAATGATTTTTCATTTGTTCTTACTAGTGATCATGAAACAGGAGATTTAATAATTGATGGAACTGAATATACGAATGAAATGTATCATAGTAAAGGTCATACTAAGAAAAACGTATATTATCTTGTAAAGACAAATGCAAACATTGATAATACAAAAATGCCTTCAACAATCGATAATACAGATATATTTAAGATATGCAAAGGATTATTGACAGATGAATGATGATTTCAAAAATTTATATTTAAAAAATCCTTGTTATTATAGTTTATTTCCTTATGAAGAAGTAAAAAATGATGTTTTTTGTGAGAATGACTATGTGAAAATCGAAAAAGGTTTTGATTTCTTATCATTTAATTTTGAAAAAAGTTTTCACGAAACTGACTATAATAAAGGATATAAAGAAATTTGTGTTTGTGAGAATATTTACAATAAAATAAAGAGTAAATTAAAATATAATTATTCTGCAAAGAAATATGTTAAAGCTTGTATTTATGGATCTGGTGATGCACTTATTGAAGCAGATAATCATAGCAAAAAAACTTTTGAAAAAAGTGAATTTAAACTATTTACAACTTTTTTCTCATTTGAGGATAATGATAGTTATACAGAATATGATGATTATAGAATTTGGTATCAGTTAAAATTAATACCTATTGAAGAAATTGATTCATATGATAAACTTTTGCTTAAAATGAAGGAAATAAATATTACTAAAAAGAAACCAACACTTTTATTGCATAGTTGTTGCGGACCATGTAGTAGTTATGTTTTGAAATTTCTTCATGATTTCTTTGATATAACCATTTTATATTATAATCCTAATATTTTTCCTCGTGATGAATATAATCATCGACTTGATACGCAAAAAGAAATTGTAAAAAAGTTAGGATATGATATTAAGATAATAGAAGATGTTTACGATCATAAATCATACCTAGATTACATAAAGGGTGAAGAAAATTGTGAGGAAAAGGGTAAAAGATGTTATTTATGTTATGAACAAAGATTGAAAAGAACAGCTTTTCTTGCGCAAAGCAAATATGATTACTTTACAACTACAATTTCAATTAGTCCATATAAGGTTAGTTCTTATCTTAATGAAATAGGAAAAAAATTGGAAAATGAGTATAATGTGAAGTATTTGTATTCTGATTTTAAACTTAATGATGGATATAAAGAATCAATTAAGTTATCTAAACTTTACAATTTATATAGACAAGAATATTGTGGGTGTGAATTTTCGAAAAATAAAAATTAGGAATTAATCCTAATTTTTTATTTTACAGTGATTAAATTGTATTTTGATGAACCAAATCCCAATTTTTCACTAGCTTTTATAGTAAGCAAACCATTTCGTGAGAGAACTCGTTCTTTGAAATGATCTAATCCTTCACAATTTGAATTGAAAACAATGTCTATTGAAGCTTGATCTATTGCTATTGGGTCTAGTGATGATAAAATACCCATATCAGGAATGCAAGGATCTTCAGCAACTTCGCAGCAATCGCAATCAACGCTCATATTACATAATACATTTATGAACGCTGCTTTTCCTTCAAACATTTTCATAATAGAACTTGCGCTATCAGCCATAGATTCTAGGAATTTGTCATGATCAGCAGTCCAAAGTTTTGTGACATCACCAGCTCCATGAATATATGCTTTTCCGTATGAAGAGGCTAAACCAATTGATAATTGTTTTAAAGCTCCACCATATCCACCCATTGGATGCCCTTTGAAATGTGAAAGAACAAGTAGAAAATCATAATTTTCCAGATTTTTACCCACATAATTTTTTTTGATTATTTTGCCATTAGGAATATCTAAAATTAAGTCAGGTTGAATGCTATCTAAAATATCAACATTGAAGTATTTTGTCCATTCATGAAGTTTTAAAGTTTTCATATGTTTTTCAGTTGTGTTTCGTCCACCTTCATAGGCTGTATTACATTCTACAATAGTTCCTTTTAGATAGTCACATATTGGTTTCCAAAATTCCGGTTTCATGAAGTTTTGATTGCCAACTTCACCAGAATGAACTTTAATTGCTATTCTTCCAGTTGGGTTAATGTTTAATAACTTAAATAGTTCTAATACTTTCTCTTTTGTAATTTCTTTTGAATAATAAACGTTTGGAATCATATTTTTAATCCTTTCTTTATATTCGATCTTGACCCCACCAGTCGGGTACTAGTTTTCCAAGAGTTATCGTTTCCTTTGTTTCTAGATTTAAAAGTATTTCAATATCTTTACTGTTTTTATCTAGTTGCATAAGTAGTTCTCGACATGCACCACATGGTGTTCCTAGCTTACCATTTGGCATAATTGCTAAAAGTTTTTTAATTTTACTCTCTCCATTAGTTATCATATTAGCTATGGCATTTCTTTCAGCACACATTCCTAAAGATGAAGCTGTATCAATGCATACACCAACATAAATATTGCCATCTTCAGTCAGTATAGCAGCTGCTACACTACCTGCTTCAACAAATGGTGAGATAATACGATTATGTTGAATGGATTTTGCTCTATTATATAGTGTTTCCCAAATATTCATATTAAACCTCAAATATCATGATTTATGTTTATTATATTATATATTTATTTTAAAATCAAGTAGGTGATAATAATTTTTGTAAGTTTATTCTTTAGCATTTTTATAAGAAATGAGAATATGACAAGGAGCAAAAATGATTGCAAATATAAGAAGTATTATTGATCTTGTAAGAATCCCACTAAAAATAAAAACTATTGATGGAATAATTGCTAATGATAAAGATCTGAAGATACTATTTTGCTTAAAGCAAATAGCCCAAATTGAGCAATACGATAGAACAAGAATACTATTAATTATTATATATATAGAAAATGCAGTTTTGCTTATAAAACCAAATGATAAATACTTTATATTAATAATCATAAATATAAAGGAACCAAAGCGACCTATTTGTTCTAATGTTTCAATAGTTTTATTATCATACTTGTTAATAAAACCATCTTTACATTTTATGGCAAATATTATGTTAGGTATCATGATTATGGCAATAAACAATAATCCATATATATTTATCCAGATGAAGTTGTTATTTGCTAGTAATAGCATATTATTTTATTTCCTTCATTTTTCTAATTTTATTTACATTTCTATTCATCAAATGTCTTCCTATTAACTTATAGATTATTTTTTTGATTTTTGAAAGATTTTGATTATAATTTTTTAGTAAATCATCTGGAGAATCAAAGACACCATAATCGTTAGTTATTCCTTCACTTTGAATATAAGTATTATTTTTATTGAAGTCTATTTGTAGATTGTTAATGTCTTTTACAGCAACTCCATAGCCAAAATAACTTTTGGTATTATTCGGAATAATATTTTTAAGGTTTGATAAATATAAATTATCAAGAATAAAACCTTCTAATTCATACCATTTTTCATCAAGTAGAACCTCAACCCAACTGTGTAAAATGTTATTAGGAGCTTTTTTGTATACGAATCCAGTCATAGCTCCTTTTTGTAGTTTTTTATCAATAGTAAATCCATGTATTCGGCAATGTATATTACAACTTCTTAAAAGAGCCATAAAAAGAGTGCCTTTCGTGTTGCATTGACCGTAACCATCACGAAGTACTTTTGAAGCTGGAATTGAATCATCAGTATTATATCCAAATTTTATTTCATCTCTAATGAAATTGTAAATGGCTTTAACACATTCAGAAGGTTGTAAGTTTTTGAAGCCCTTATCATTTATCAGTTTTTGAATATTTTTATTGCTATAATCAAGCATTTTTGTTTCTTGTAAATAATTCATATATTCCTCGATTCTGTTAATTTTTGTTATTTTATATCAAAAGTAAAAGTACCATTTTTACATATTTCAGAAGTTTCAATAATAATGTATGTGGTTCCTTTCTGAACATTTTCGATTGTTAGTTTTCATTACTTTTTGAATTAAGAGTTGTTAACTCTGTTTTTGTATCGTTAATGTCATAGGAAATTTTAACATTTCCTTCTTCAAGGTTTAAAGAACAGATGATTTTACTATTGTCATTTGTGCAGTTCAATTTAAGCACCATTGTTCCTTCTAGTTTTTTTGAAACTTATTGAATAATTATTTGAAGTGCTTTCACGAAGAAGTCCAACTGCTTTGTATTGAGATTTGTAATGTGAATTATTAGTATCACATCCTATAATAAATAGAATAAGTAGTATCGTAATAAATATAATTGATTTTTTCAAAATTAAATCTCATTTCTTTACATGTTAGATAATTATATCCTTTTTTTATATTTTTTTCAATAAAAAAATTAACAATATAAATAAAAAAGAACTATAATAAAAACATAGTCCTTTAGTGTTTTATTTAATAATTTTTAAGTATTATTTAGATATTTTTATAATTCATATACGGCAATAATTTCATTTCCACACATTTCACCATTTTCAACAAACCCATATTTTCTATATATATCTCGTGCACGGGTGTTTTCTTTTTCGTAAGATAGCCATACTTTTTTAGCTTCACCAAATGGAAATGTACGAATCAAGTTTATCGCTGCATCTATTGTTTGTTTTCCCAATCCCTTTCTTTGATATTTTTTATCAATCATAAGACGCCAAAGACTATAATTTTCTTTGATTAAGTTACTTTCGTTTTCATTACCTACTGTACCTTTTCCAATCATAATAAAACCAATAAGATCAAAATCATTGTAAACAGCTAAAGGTAAAGCGTTGTTACCTTCATTTCTTGTAGCATAGGCTTCTGCTAAACTTTGCATGTTTTCAGCAACAAAATCTTTTTGATTTTCAAATGGCTCTAAAAGGCAAACTTTCCATATGTTTGCATTTGTGATTTCTTTAAATATTATCATATTTTAATTCCTCCATATGATTTTTAATGGTAATACCTATTATATCATTTGCTTTAACTATTGTAAATAACCATATAGTTGCAAGGAATATCATAAGTTATTCAAACATGATGAATGACTATATCTAAAAGTATATAAACATTACAAACTACACTTTTCCAACCTAAAATCACTTAAAAAATTACACTTTTCCAACTTATAACAAAGTCAATAAGTATTTATAGATATTTATGATCTTTTTGTTATATAAAAAGTCTTCATTTGCGAAGACTTTAATTTTAATATAGTATAATATTATTTAGTATAAATCTATCGTTCTTGTATTTCTTTTCCACTAAGATGTTCAATATCTATTTTGTAAATCTGTGCAGCCTTACCGGCACGTGCAATTTCTTCATCGATTAATTGTTCATTGGGATAATATTTAAGAGCGATTTTCTTTAAAAGGGTGTTTTTTTCAGGAGTATCTTCAAGTATATGGCATTTACCAAACACTACTACACTTTGCATAAATGGTGCCCAAGTTTCATTTTTAATAGTTTCATTTTCATACACCGTAAAGCAAACTTTGCTAGAAGAACGTATAGCATCAACTTTGTGTCCTACTCGTGATCCGTGAAAGTAGATTTTTTCAGTGTCTTTATCATAGTAATGATTGATAGGAATGGCATAAGGATAGCCATCATCACCATTTAAAGAAAGAACACCTCACCTGCTTGATAGGAGAAGAGCTTTTGCTGAAGTTATATCGATTTCATTCTTTTTTACGTATAGTTCTAAACATTATTTTACTCTCTATATTATAAAATTTATTTATTTTGTAATGACAACATTACCATTTGCATCAAGAAGTGGTGTAATACCACCAGCATAGCCTGTACTCCATACTAAATAATTTATGCCATTTTTCTTTATCTACAAGTATTTGACGAACAACAGCATTTTTTAATTGTGAACCTTCTTTATATATAATTTCAAATCGTTCTTTATTTTTAGTCATTTTAAATACCTCCATATGTTAATTATATTATATATTTAAATGTAAAGTTTAAATTTGGTAATAACTTAAATATATAATAATATTTTAAAGAAATTTAGATATTATAATTAGCTTTTGTTATGTTGTTGTTTATATTAAAACTTTGATTTTTGATAATATATATTTTTAATTATTATTTAAGTGAGTATTCGAAATAAACTCTTCCAGTTTCTTGCTGTGCACCAATCTTTTTATAAAATTCAATCGAAGAATTGTTCCAATCAAGACAATTCCATTCTACCTTCGAATATCCTTCACTTTTTATAACATCAAAAAGCTTATATAGAAATTCTCTGCCGAAACCTTGGTGGCGATATTCTGGTTTTATGAAAATGTCTTCTAAGTGTGCATTAGCTCTTGTTGAGAAAGATGCAAAGATTGGATAATATATTGCATAACCAATAGGTCTATTATTAATTTCAGCTATAATTGCAGTAGCAACATTTTTTTCAAAAAGCCAAAAATTTAATGCTTCTATAGATCCTGTCATGTCTTCGGGACGTTTTTCGTATAGTGCCAGACCATTTATCAATTCATAAATTAAATGAATGTCTTTTTTATTTGCTTTTCTTATCATTAAGATATTTTGCATTTTTATATTCAACAACTGGAGTTTGATACGGAACCTTTTTCAAAAATCCATTATAGTTCTTTTTAAAGTCTATGTTATCACTCATAATTGTCTTCCTCTTAACTTTCGATTTGTTTTTATTTGAATTTTCCAAATTAAATGGTATTTTTTAATCATTCCTGTCGATAAGATAAGTCATAAGAAAAGTCTTACAAAACGATAAATTTGGCGCGCCCAGCAGGACTCGAACCCGCAACATCCTGATTCGAAATCAGACGCTCTATCCAATTGAACTATGGGCACACAAATATGATTATATCACACTATATCTTTGAAAACAATAAATATTTAAAACAAATATTGGCATAATCATTTTTATATTTGATATTTTGGTATGTTTATTGTATAATATATCTAGGTGATTTACATGATTATTTGTGTTGATTTAGATAGTACACTTTTACGAAGTGATAAAAGTATTAGTCAGTATACAATTTCAACTTTTGAAAATATGAAACAAAATGGCAATACAATTATTATAAATACTGCGAGAAGCTATCAAAGATGTGTAAATTATGCTAAAGAAATAAATGCTGATTATATAATTTGTAATGGTGGAACTGATATCTATCAAAAAGAGACCAATAGTTATATTCGAATTTATAATATATTCATCCCAAAAGAAGTAGTTTCGAAAGTGTGTAAGGAGTATCTGATGTATTGTAAGCACCTTTCTATTCAGACTGAAAAATATTTTTACACAACACAGGATAATCCAACTGTAGATTTTGTTACGAAATTACCTGAAAAGAATTCATTTTCTTATAATGCATATAAAATAGTAATTTATAAGGGATTAAAAGAAGACATTGATAGAATATCTTTAGAAAATGGACTAGAATATGAAGTATATGTTAATGGGTCTTATGGCAAAGTAGGCATAAAAGGCGTTGATAAGTATTCAGGTTTAATGAATCTTTTAAAAATTAAAGATTTAGAGAAGGAAGATGTTATCTTCTTTGGTGATGACATAGGTGATTTAAAGTGCTTACTTAATTGTACTTATGGAGTTGCTATGAAAAATAGCATTCCAGAAGTGTTAGAAGCTATTCATACTGTGTGTGATAGTAATGATAATGATGGCGTTAGTAAATATTTAAATAAATTATACGAGGAGAAAAAAGTATGAAGAAAGTATTTAATGCATTTTTAGTTTTATTCTGTTTACTTGTTATTTTTGGATGTAAGAGAACAGAATATTCTTTAGAAATTGAAATTCCTGAAAAAGTTTATGAAGGAATGGATTCAAATTTGATTGTAAAACTTATGCCTACTGGATCAGTTGTTACTGAATATGAAGTTTCTTCATCAAATGATGAAATATTTACAGTAACTAAGTCTAAGGTTACAGGTGTAAAAGAAGGAGATGCCGTTCTAAAAGTTACTTTAGTGCTAACTGATGAACTTAAAAAAAGTGGTTCAAGCAAACAAAAAACACTTACTGCTGAGACTAATGTTCATGTTAACAAAAAAGAAGTAGAAAAAAATTATGCACTAGATGTTGATTATAAGGATACTTTATCTATTGGTGGTACTTGTAAGTTGACTTTAAAAGAAAAGAATTCTGGAAATGAAATTACAGAATATGAAGTATATAGTGCAAATCCAACAATTGCTATTTATGAAGATGGTGTAATTAAAGCTTTAAGTGAAGGAACTGCAGAATTTAAAGTTTCATGTTACTATGATGAAGTTCTATTAACAAAAACTATTAGTATTAAAATTTCTAAGCAAAGTGGAGAAGTAGAAAAAGATTATGCACTAGATGTTGACTACAAGAATGCTTTATCTATTGGTGATACTTGTAAGTTAGCTTTAAAAGAAAAGAATTCTGGAAATGAAATTACAGAATATGAAGTATATAGTGCAAATCCAACAATTGCTATTTATGAAGATGGTGTAATTAAAGCTTTAAGTGAAGGAACTGCAGAATTTAAAGTTTCATGTTACTATGATGAAGTTCTATTAACAAAAACTATTAGTATTAAAATTTCTGGACCAAGTGAATTTACATATAGTTTAAGATACTTTGATACTATGCAAATTGGTGAAAAGTGCAGGTTAGAAATATTTGACAAAAATGATGAAATTGTTTCTAATTATAAAGTAGAAACATTAAATGAAGAAATTGCAACTTTTGATAAAGGCATTATAAATTGCTTAAGCAAAGGAGAAGCCTCTTTCAAAATTAGCGTAGGTGAAGATGGTTCTTATCAAGAAAAGACAATAAAAATTCAAGTAGTCCAATTTTTAAATGAATTAGAAATTAATATTCCAATGAATATTTATGAAGGACAAAAATTTGTTTTTGAAGTTAAAACAAGTGAAGGAAAGGTTGTTAATAACTTTTCAGTAGAAACAAGTGATGAAGATATTCTTTTCTATGATGAAGACTCGAATACATTTGAAGCTTACGAAGTTGGTAAAGTTACTTTAACTGTCACTGCTGAAATTGATGGTTTAGAAGTAAGCTGTGAATTTGATATAAATGTTTATAAAGGATACCAATTAAACATTGAAATCAAAAACGAAATTGTTTTAGGTAGCAAAGAGAAAATTAAAGTCTATGTTACTCCAGGAATGATTTACTTAGATGAATTTGAAGTTTCTTTTTCAAAAAATGATATATTAAAATTTGAAAATCAAGAAGTAGTTGCTTTGGCAAGAGGAAAAACTCGTCTTTATGTAAAAGCAAATTATAATGATATAGAGATACAAAAATTTGTTGATATTGAAGTTGTAAGAAACATTAATTATGAACTAGAAGTTAATATATTCAACTATTTATTTGTTGGAAGCATGGTGGAAGCAAAAGCAAATATACGTCCTTTTGGTGAACAAGTTGAGAATTTCAAAATTCTATCAAGCGATGAAAGTGTTGTGAAAGTCGATGGAACTACTGTATCTGCATTAAAACAAGGTAAGGTTGTTCTAACATTCACAGGAACATATAATGGAAATGAATATAAATTAGAACGTGAATTAGAAGTTTATGATTTTACAGGAATAAAAATTGAAATCAAAAAAGATTTGTTATTAAATGAAGTTTGTTCTTATGATGTTTATGCATTACCAAATAATGTAAAATTATATGATTTTGATATTAATCTAAACAATGAAGGAATACTTCTTGTAAGCACTAAAAATGTCTTTGCTAATGGTGTTGGAAGTGTTACAATTGAAGTAAGTTACAAATATTTAGATAAAGTATATAAAGCAAGTGAAATTGTAACAGTTCAAAAAAATCAATTTAAATTAGAAAGAATATTTGTTGAGGGCTCAAAAGGTATTCTTGAAGGCACTGAAACAAATCTACAAGTTACTACATACCCAAAGAATGTTGATTGCAAAATCAAATTCAAGACTAGTGATGAAAAAATTGCTACAGTTGATGATAAGGGATTAGTTAAGGCTATTAGTCTTGGAAAATGCGTTATAACTTGTTATGATAGTGAGAATGAAAATGTATATACAATTCATAATATAACTATTATTGAAAAGAAAGATATGTCAGTAATAAACGGTAATACAGGAACTAGTACATATCAAGGACGTTACTACGAAGAGTCAATTAAGTACTATTATGAATTAATGAATGGAATCAAAGAAACTACATATTACGGATATACATCTTCACAAACTCCTAATATGGATGTTGATGGCTTAGGTGGTTTAAGTCAAACTTCAGAAATAGATAAATTCTATCCACAAAATGTTCATGTTTTAGAAGTTCCATCATCAAAGAATGTTAAAATTGTACCTTGGGCAAATCTTGAAGGCCACGAATGGACTTTAACTACTGTTAAAGGATTTATTAAAACATATGAAGATAAGAATCCAGGTAAGAAAGTAATATGTGCTATAAATGGTGATTTCTTTGATATAAAGGCATTAGGAGATTTACCATATCAAACTACTGGTGAAAATGTTACTGATGGAGAATTTTATAGAACATCAAATGGACATGGCGCCGGAGGAACATTAGGCTTTACAAATAATGGTACAGCTGATTCACTTATTGCTGATGGTAAGGCTGAAAGAACTCCATATTTAGTTATGGCTATTTATGATGAAAATAATAATATTGTAAAAGAACTTCCAATTGAAAATATTAATACTGAACCAGAAGATGGTCAAAGTAGTGTTTATTATGGATTATATAAATCACACGAATATCAACCAAAAGAATTTACTACAGAGGGAACATGCTTTATGGTTGAAAATGCTGAACTTGCATTACCAAATAGTAATAGTGATTTCTATGGATTAGGTACAATTACTTCAACAGAAGTAAAGAAACTTGAAAAAGGAAGCTTTGCAATTACAACTAAAAATAAAGAGGTAATTGATGCTTTAAAGGTTGGCGTAAGAATACGTGTTCAATATGAATTTATTGGAAAATTTAAAGATGTTACTGGAGCAACTGGATATAACAATCTAATTTATAGTGATGTTAATAATATGCCAAGTTCATATATCGCTGATAGAGCTCCACGTACTGTAATTGGAAAGAAGGCCGATGGAACACTTGTTATGATGGTAGTTGATGGTCGTCAAGCAGCTAACAATATGTATGGTTGTGATGGTTCTGAATTATCAGCAATTATGAGCGCTTATGGCTGTGTAAATGCTTATAATCTTGATGGCGGTGGCTCTTCAACAATTGTTGTTCGTGATGAATCTGGATTAAATGTATTAAATTCTCCAAGTGATGGCCGTGAAAGATCTGATGGAAACTGTTTATTAGTTGTTGCCGATGATCCAAACTATGTATGTGAAGAAGTTGAAGTAACAAGCACAAAAGCTGTACTAAGTGTTAAAACATTTAATGAAAATTTAAAAAATAAAACTCCATATTTATTAGTAAATGGCAAATACTATGAAGCTGAAAATGGTCTTGTAACAATTGACAATCTTGTTCACAATACAACATATGACTATCGAGTATGCTATAAAGATGGAGATCAAATGATTGAATCGTTGACAGTTGGTTCATTTACTGCAAAAAAATCAGGATTTAAGTTCCTTGGAATAACTCTTCAAGAAGATGATAATTATTATTTGTTTAAAGCATATTATATTGATGAAGATCATGCAAGCAATTGTAGTAGTATTCTAATATCGCTTAATGGTGATGAAACATATTTTGCTAATGATGAAATAAAACTATCAAAAGAAATGTTTGGATATTATATTGAGACAGTGAAATTTAAGTACTGGTATGAAGATGATATAAATAAATATGATGTTACTGTAAATGATTATTTTTATATAAATAATTAGACTAAAAAAGCATATTTTAGGAGTTTCCTAGAGTATGCTCTTTTATATAGGCTTTATTATTTCATATATCATTAATGATTAAATATAATTTAGTTACTTATTTACACTATTTTTTAGTGCAAAAGTTTAGTATCAATAGTATTGATATAAATGAAATCTATTTAATTATAAAATATAAAAAATAGTAGAAATAATTCATAAATTGTGGTAAAATAGATTATAAGTATAATTAATTTTAAGAGGTCACTATGAGAGATGTTGCACTTAATAAACTATTACAATTAATCCATTATTCTCCAAGTAAAAACTTTGAGGAAGCAACTGTAAGAAATGTTGAATTTATCAGTAGTTCTAAAACTATTAATTTATATATAGTCATAAAAAAAGTTGTCCCAATAACGGAAATTCTTGAATTTAATGATAATTTAAAACAAGGAATGATAAAAATTGGTGCATGCTTAAATATTAATATAACATATGAATATGAAAATAAAGTAATTAACGCTGAACTACTTAAAGAATATTATGAATATACTTTAAACATATTAAAAAATCGAAAAGTTATATTTTTATCATTAGATAAATTTCAAGTTGAATTTAAAGATAATGAAGCAATTATATATGTTGGTGGGGATAGTGATGTTGAACTTATAGAGCCTTTGTTTAGATTTGTACAAAAATCAATTGAAGCGTTAGGAATCACATTTACCAACTTTACAGTAAAGATAAATGAATCAATAGTGTCTATCGATGAAACAATAAAAGAAAGTGCTATTGATGATTTAAATATGGCTATAACTAATTCTAAAAATAGTGTTTCTCATAAAGACTCAAAAGAACAGGTAAAAATTTATAAACCTGAAAAGAGAAAAAGCCATATTAATGGTAATCCTAACTCAATTTCAGAAATTCCTTCTACAGAAGAAAAATTAGTTGAGTATAAACAGTTAAAGGGTTCAACATATTTCTTGATTGAAGGTATTGTTAAGACATCTAAACTTACAATTACTAAAACAGGTTATAAGATTTTTGATGCTACTGTTGTTGATAAAACAGGAGCAATTCAAATTAAAACATTTATAACTGAAGGAAAAGGTGAAAGCCAAGAGTTTTATGAACATAAAGTCTCAAAAGATAACAAAGTTAGAGTTTATGGACTAGCAAGTTATGATACGTTTGCTCGTGATGTAGTAATTAAAATCTTTGAAATTATAAGTTATGGTGAATATAAAGTCTCAGAAGAGCATACTGATAATAGCAGAATAAAAAGAGTTGAACTTCATGCTCATAGTAAGATGACATTTCTTGATTCTGTTTTGCCTATTGATAAGTATGCGAAAAGGGCGAAAGAATATGGTCATAGTGCAATTGCTTTAACTGATAAAAATACAGTCCAAGGTCTTGGGGAACTTTCAAAAATAACTAAAGATTTGGGAATAAAACCTATATATGGTATTGAAGCTAATTACATAAATGAAAAGTATTTATATCCTGCTTTAAGTGATCATGATATCCCATTAGCAGATGCAACTTTTGTTGTATATGATTTGGAAACTACAGGAATTAATACAACATATAATGAAATTATTGAAATTGGTGCTCGTAAAGTAAAGCATGGTGCTGTAATAGGTGAATTTACTAGTCTTGTTAATCCTAAGAGATTAATTCCAAGTGATGTTTGTAAATTGACTAATATTTCTAATGATGATGTGAGAAATGCTCCTTTTATAGAAGAAGTTCTTCCAAAGTTTTTAGCTTTCATTGATGGCTGTATTCTTGTTGGCCATAATGTAACTTTCGATAATGGTCAATTATATCATAATCTTAAAGAACAAGGTCTTTATAAAGGTCTAATTCCTACTATAGATACAATGCAATTAGCAAGAGCAAAATATAGTTCTATCCTTAAAAAATACGGACTTGAAGATTTAGTTAAGGCGTTTAATATTACTCTTGATGGACATCATCGTGCTGAAAATGATGCTGTTGCCACAACAGAAATATTTATAAAAATGTATAATGATTTAATTAATGATGGAATTGATAATTATAATAAAATTAATTCATTAGTTAATATTGATGAGATGTATAAACTTATTCATCCATATCACATTACAATGCTTGCTAAAAACAGAACTGGTTTAGTTAATTTAAATCGATTAGTTACTGATGCTCATTGCAATCACTTAGCAAAAACACCTCGTTTTATGAGAAATGTTATTGAAAAGCATCGTGAAGGTTTGCTAATTGGTAGCTCATGTATTCATGGCGAAGTTTTCGAAATGGCATTAAATAAAGATTATGAAGATTTACTTGATGTTATTGATTTCTATGATTACATAGAAGTTCAACCACTTACGTGTTATTCGTCGCTAATTGAACTAAAACGTGACGAAATGACGTATGAAAAATTACAAAATGTAGTTAATCGAATCATAAAAGCTGCTAAAGAGAAAAATAAATTAGTAGTAGCAACTGGTGATGTTCACGAATTAGATGTTGAGGATCGTATATATCGTAATATTATTTATGATAAACCACTTATTGGTGGTGGTATACACGAATTAAATGGTGTCGATAATTTGCCTGATACGCATTATCGTAACACTGAAGAAATGCTTAGTGAGTTTAGTTATTTAAATCATGATTTGGCATATGAAATAGTTGTTACTAATACTAATAAAATTAATGATATGATTGAATCATATAATTTATTCCCTGACAAATTATTTGCTCCAGGTGATGATTTTATGGCTGAATTTGGTATTCCTTCGGCACTAGAAGATTTAGAAAAAATCACTTATGAAGTAGCTAATAATAGATATGGAAGAAATGGCCTTCCTCAAATAATTGTTGATAGATTAAATAAAGAATTAGGAAGTATCAAAACATACTCATATGGTTCAATATACTATATTGCTTATTTGCTTGTTAAGCATTCTCGTGAAGCAGGATATGTAGTTGGATCAAGAGGTTCTGTTGGGTCAAGCTTAGTTGCAACATTTATGAGAATAACAGAGGTAAATAGTTTGCCTCCACATTATGTGTGTCCAAAATGCCATTTTACGGCTTTTAAGTATACTAAAGAACAAATTGAAAAATATAATCCAACCAAAGAAGAACTTGATTTACAAGATGAACTTTGGAAATATGATAGTGGATTAGATTTACCTCCTAAAGAGTGCCCATACTGCCATGAAATAATGACTGGCGATGGATGTAATATTCCTTTTGAAACTTTCTTAGGATTTAAAGGTGACAAAGTTCCAGATATTGATTTGAATTTCTCTGGTGAATATCAAGCTAAAGCACATGCGTTCTGCCGTGAAATATTTGGTGTTGAAAATACATTTAGAGGTGGAACTATTGGAACGATTGCTAAAAGAACTGCAGAAAATTACATCAAAGATTATTATATAAAGCGTGGTAAAGTACTAAGAAATTGTGAAATTGAAGGCATGACTGAAAATATAATGAGTATTAAGAGACAAACTGGTCAACATCCTGGTGGAATTGTAGTTGTACCAAAAGGAATTGACATTAACGAAGTTACTCCTGTTCAATATCCTGCTGATGATATTACAAGTGATTGGAAAACAACCCATGTTGATTATCATAAATTTGAAGCTAACCTTCTTAAACTTGATATTTTAGGTCATGATGATCCAACAATGATGCGTTATCTTATGAATTTTGTAGATGAAAATCCAAATGAATTCCCATTTACAAAAGTAGAAGATATACCATTAAATGATGAGAATGTTTTAAAGATGTTTTCAGGTATAGATGTTTTAGGAGTAACTTATGATCAAGTACTTTCTAAAATCGCCTCTACTGGGCTTCCTGAGTTCGGAACTAGTTTAACTAAAAATATGCTTTGTGAGATAAGACCAACAACTATTTCGGATTTAATTCGTATATCAGGATTAAGTCACGGTACAGACGTATGGAGTGGTAACGCTCGAGATTATTTTCTTGGGAAAAGACCAGGGTATGATCCAATTCCTATTTCTGAACTTATATGTTGTCGTGATGATATTATGGTTAAATTGATTGAAACAGGATTACCACCACAAAACGCTTTCAAAATAATGGAAGCAGTACGTAAAGGTCGAGGATTATCGCCAGAAAATGAAGCTTTGATGATAAAATTTGGCGTTCCAGAGTGGTATATTGATTGTTGCAAAAAGATCAAGTATTTGTTCCCAAAAGCTCATGCCACTGCTTATGTTATTATGGCACTACGTATAGCATGGTTTAAGTTTTACAAACCATTATACTTCTATTCAGGATTTTTCTCAAAACGTAGTGATTTCTTTGAAGTTGATACACTTCAAGGAGGATTTGATAGTATCAAAGCTCGTGTTGAAGAACTTGAAAAGAAATATGGTAATTATGATGATACTGGTGATGATGACGATTCTAATCAATCAGTAAAAGAAGATAGTGGTGGTGGCAGTGCTGTCAAAGAAAAAAGACTTCTAAATGTCTTAAGGGTTGCCTTAGAAATGGTTTCTCGTGGCTATAGTTTTATCGGTGTGGATATTAATAAATCAGATGCTGTAAATTTTAAAATTGAAGGTAATTCATTAATTATCCCATTTGTTGCAATTGACTCGTTTGGAGAGAATACAGCTAAACAATTAGTTCAAAGAAGAGGTAATGAACCATTTACTTCTCGCAGAGATGCTGAACGTAGAGGCCACATTTCTAATTCGTTGTTTGAAAAATTATATCAATTTGGAGCCTTTGATGGTCTACCATTAGATGATGAAATTGGAATTTTTAAATTCTTAAATGATGATGACAAAAACTAAAAATGTGTATTAATTATTATAAAATAATTGCATAAAATGTATTAAAATGATATAATATAATAAAGTGAGGTGTTTATTATGCGTTTTGGAAGTTCAAATTATGTATTCAAAAAAATACTTAATGACGATCAAATATCAGAAAATTATGAATCATGTACATACAAAGGAATATCATTAAAAGTAATTTACTTTTTACTTATGACTGTACTTGGAGCAGGACTAGGAATATTCTTAGCATTAACTTATCCAAGTATGTTTGTTATATTAGCAGTATCAAGTGGAATGGTAACATTAATCTCTTCAATAGTAGCTTTGCTTTCTATTCGTCTATCAAAAGTGTTTGGAACAATTTATTGTTTATTTGAAGGATTAACATTAGGTGTATTATCATACATTGTAACACAACTAGTAAGTGGTGCAGTTGGGGTTGCTTTGCTCTCAACAATAGCCGTCTTTGGAGTGTGTGCTTTCTTATTTGTTAGTAATGTTGTAAAAGTAAATAGTAAATTCTTAAGATTCTTGACAATGTTTGTTATTTCATACATATTCTTTGCTCTCGTTTTAATGATAATGCAAATGTTTGGTTATGAAATGAATTTAGGATTGAATTTGCTCGTTAGTGCTATATCAATCTTTATTGCATCTTTATATTTATTCTTTGACTTAGAAAATATAAGACAAGTTGTTCAAGGTCAATATCCAAAGCAATATGAATGGTACGCTGCATTTGGTTTATCATTTACATTAATTTGGTTATATGTAGAAATATTACGAATTGCTATTGTTATTTTATCAAAAGCAAATGATAGATAATAAATGAGAATTCTTGTAATTAATGGTCCTAATTTAAATCTATTAGGCTATAGAGAAAAAGAAATTTATGGAAAAGAAACTTATAGTGATTTAAAGAAATATATCAAAAATGTTTCAAATAAACTAGACGTTACTTCAAAGGTAGTTCAAACTAATTATGAAGGTAAAATAGTTGATTATTTACATTATGCCTTTAAGAAACATTATGATGGAATTTGTTTGAATCCAGGCGCATATACTCATTATTCTTACGCGATATATGATGCTATCAAATCTATAAATATTCCTGTTGTTGAAGTGCATTTATCAGATATCAATACTAGAGAAGATTTTCGTAAAGTGTCTGTTATAAGAAGTGCTTGTGTGAAAACAATAATGGGTAAGCATTTTGAAGGATATCAAGAAGCAATTGAGTATATTAAAAATCTTAATAATTAGAATTTAAAGACTAGTATTCATACTAATTGTATGAACTAGTCTTTTTTAAATTGACATATATATATATATATGTAGTATAATATAGCCATCTAATAGTACTAATTTAATAAGAAATTAATAAAAAATATTTTTTATTTAAATATCATAAATTATATTATTAGAAATAAAATAGGAGGTAAAATATTATGAAAAAAGTTTTAAATTTGTTGTTTTTATTTTTCTTGTGTTTGTTTGTGTATGGATGTAAACAAGAAAGCAAGAGAATTAATTTTGTTGCTGAAGGTTGTGAGAAGATTAATAGTGTTGATTTAAAAGATTTATCGGAATTCAAATTACCAGAAAATCCTCAAAAAGAAGGCTATCGTTTTGTTGGATGGTATTTAGATAAGGATTTTTCAAAAGAATTTAAAGATTTAGAAAGTATAGAGGAAGATGAAATAACTTTGTATGCTAAATTTGAGAAGTTAGAAGAAAAATTCACAGTTACATTTATTGATGATGATAAAGTAGTTGATACAATTATCGTTACAAAAAATGATAAAGTCGAGTATAAAACTTTATCTAAAGAAAATCATATGTTCTTAGGCTGGTATGATGGTGAAACAAAGTTTGAATATGGTTCATTTATTAATAAGGATATTACTTTAAAAGCTAAATGGCTGGAAAATGATGTTAATGTTTCTTTTAATGAAAATAAACATATTTTAGATGAAGAATATGCTTTGAAAAATGCAAAAGATGGTGTTATAACAATTGATAATAATATTAAAGAAATTAGATATAAAAATTTAAAGAAAATATATTTCAATGGAACGGAAGAAGATTTTAGAAAGATATCTATTTATACAAAGCCTAACAAGGATTTAGAATTCTATATAAACAATGAGCTTATTGATTTTGATTTAGTTGATGAAGAAAATAATGATGTAACCGATAAAGTTACAATTAAAGTTGTTTCATTTCTAGACAATAAGAAATTAGAAGACTTTTCAGTTAATGTAAAGAAAAATAGCAAGTTATGTGGAGAGTTTGTTGTAGAAATACTTGCAAACAATAAGGTATTTAATGAATATAATGGTTTAGAAGAATGTTTCGTAAAGTTATACGAAGATGAAGCCAAAGAAAAAGAATTTGATAAGAATTATTTTAATAATGCTAATACTGATAAAGTAGTTTATGCATATTTTGAAACTTCTAAAGATTTTATTAATTCAATTTCTGGAAAATATAAAACACTAAATGGTGATGAATGTGAGATAAATGGATATGATATTACTATTTTTGGTAAAACATTTACTTTGGAAGCAAATTCACTTGGCGTAGGCGATAAAGCTTATGCAGTAAGTTACAAATATTCTGATGGTATAATCACAATTGAAGTGTTTTTAGGTAATTATTTTCTTGATGGAATTATATGTATATCTGGTTTGTACGATTTTAATACTAAAAGTTATATTGATAATTATTATTTAGTTAGATAAAAGGCCTTAGTGCCTTTTTATTTTGCTTTGAATATTTTGTTTAAAAATAATAATTTCATCATATAATAATAGTGGTGAAGTTATGACAAAAGTAATTAAAACATTAATAATATTTATTTTGTTTTCTCTTTCTATATATATATTAATCTTAGTGTGGCCGAGTATAACGAATATAATTAAATACATATTTCGTATTCTTTTGCCGTTTATAATAGCTTTTATTTTAGCATATGTTTTAAATCCACTAGTTAATGCACTAACAAAATATTTACACAGAAGAGGATATGCAGTCATTATAACAATTTTTTTGCTCTTTTTAGTCATTTATCTATCGTTTTCTTTTCTAATTCCTTTTTTTGTAAAAGAGGCTAAGGGATTTATGGATAATTATGATACTATTATAAAATCTTTAGAAGACAGAATAAATGAATTTGCTTCAAAGTTTGATTTTCTGCCAATAGATTATAGGCCTTCATTTGCGAACTTAAAGGATTTGTTACAAGGATACATAGATAAAATGCAGCTAAAGCCAGAAACTGTTTTAGAAAAACTAATTGATTATGTGAGCGTTATAGTTGTTATTCCTATGTCATTAATATATTTCTTGATAGATTTTGAAAAAATAAAGCTAAAGATAAAAGAGTATTTTGAAGAAAGAGGTAAAACACATTTTATTGAATATTTAAAAGAACTTAATAAATCAATATATACTTTTGTTAAAACAACATTCATTATTATGTTTATAATGATGATGCTCTCAACAATATCTTTCTGGATTGTTGGTCTTGATTATCCATTAGTATTTGGAATTATTATTGCTGTTACCAATGTTATACCATATTTAGGACCTTATATAGGTGGAGCCTTTCCTGTAGGTTATGCACTTATTAAGTCAACTAGTACAGCGTTAGTCGTTTTAATAATAGTAATAATAATTCAAATAATTGAAAGTGATATTATATCTCCATATTTACATGGTAAGCGCAATGATATAAATCCATTACTTGTTATTTTTGGTTTAGTTTTGTTTGGTAAATTGTTTGGCGTTGTTGGAATGATACTATCAATTCCTCTTATGACAATTATTAAAATAACTAATACATATTATCCACTTTCTAATGTTAAGAATCTTTTTAATAAACTTACATAAAAGTAAAACAAACTCTTTATTTTTACCTCCTTTTATGTTATACTTAACTTAAAAAAGGATGTGTAAAAATGAAGAATTTTTTTAATGCTCAATGTATGGATTTATCACATGAAGGATTAGGTGTTGTTAGAAAAGACGAAAAGCCTTATTTTGTTTTTGATCTCCTCCCTGGAGAAAAAGGTAAAATAGAAGTTATTAAAGAAAATAAAAATTATGGCTATGGAAAGGTTGTTCAACGTAATAATTCTTCACAATACAGAATTAATCCGTTATGTGTTTCTTTTGGTAAGTGCGGAGGCTGCGATTTGTGTCACATGGATTATGATTACGAAGCAGACTTCAAACTTAAAATGGTAAATGAAACCTATAAAAGAATTGGTCATTTAGATTATACATTTAAAAAAATAATAAAAGCTGATAATACTTCTCATTATCGAAATAAAGTACAAATACCGTTTGCTTTTAAAAATGGTAAAAATATTTGTGGATTTTATAAAAAACAAAGTCATGAAATAATTGAAATTAGATCATGCTTATTACAAACAGAAATAACAACAGATATAGCTATTTTTGTAAAGAATATAATGAATGAATATAAAATAAATGCTTATGATGAAAATAATCATAAAGGTATGTTGAGACATCTTTTAATTAGAAAAAACACTTTTAATGATTATATGGTTGTATTAATTGTTAATGAATACAAAAAAGAAGATGTTTTATTATTAGCTAGTAAGATAAAGGATAAGTTTCCTCAAGTAAAAAGTATTATTCTAAATATAAATACTGAAAAGAATAACATTATCTTAGGTGATGAATACGAAGTTATATATGGCAATGATTATTTACTTGAAGATATACTAGGACTAAAATTTAAAATGTCACATAAGGCATTTTTCCAAATAAATCATGATCAAACAGAAAAATTATATGCTAATGCTTTAACTTTAGCAAATATCAATAAAAATGATACTGTGCTTGATTTGTATTGCGGAGTCGCAACAATTACGCTTCTTGCTAGCCAAAAAGCAAAAAAAGCTATTGGGATTGAAATTGTAAAAGAAGCAATAATAGATGCAAAAGAAAATGCGAAAATAAATAATATTGAAAATGTTGAATTTATTGTTGGTAAAGCTGAAGAAAAAGTAAATCAAATAAAAGATGAAATAGATGTTTTAATTGTAGACCCTCCACGTAAAGGATTAGATAAAGATTTAATAGAAACGATAAAAAAATTTAATATTAATAAAATGATTTATGTATCTTGTGATGTGGCTACTATGGCTCGAGATGTTAGTTTATTAACTAGTGACTATAAAATTACTGATGGGTTTTGTGTAGATCTATTTCCTCGAACTAGTAATGTTGAAACTGTCATTTGCTTGGAAAAAAAGTAAAGATAAATCTTACTGCTTAAAGAGATTAGTGAAATGTATGAATGAAATCGATAGAAAAATGAATGTTTTATGTGAAATTGCTCATGCCCTCAATCAAGAAAATGTAACTTGGGTTGTAGGAGCATCGCTACTTTTATATTTAAAAGGAATAGTGAATGATTTTCATGATATAGATATTCTTGTTTTAGAAGAAGATGTTCCTAAAGTTAAACAAGTATTTAGTAAATTTGGTTATTTACTTCCATCTAATTTTAATTCAAAATACAAAACAAAATATTTTTTAGAGTATATTGTTGATAATGTTGAAATAGATGTTATTGGTGGTTATATAATAACAAATAATGGAATTGACTATGACTGTTCACTTTCAAAAGACCAAATAAATGATAAAGTAGTAATTAATAATGAACTTATACCTTTGCATTCTCTTTCATTATGGAAAAAATATTATAAACTGATGGAGAGAAGTGAAAAGGTGAATCTTTTAAAAGATTACTAAAATATTATATCTATAAAAAGAAATAGTGTTCTCTCTATATATAATAAACATAAGTATTAACTTTTAAAAATTATAAATAAGTATACAAAATTTAATAATGTGTGATGTTTTTAAATAAAAACATTGCATTTTATTTTTTATGTATTATAATTGAGGAGGAGGCTTTTATATATGACAAGAAAAGAATTAAAAAAAGAATATAAAGTTAAGAAAAGAGCTTTAAAGAAAAAATATAAAGAAGATAAAGAAGATTTAATAAAAGAATATGTTGTAAAGATAAATGAAGAGCCAAAGATTAATATGTCTAAAGAAGCACCATATAGAGGTGTTTTAGAAGAAGTTGGCAATGCTGTAAGTCATGGAGTTGGATCTATTTTCGCTATTGTTGCTTTTATTTTAATGCTCTTGAAATGTGATAAAACGATCGAATATATTGCATCAATTATTTACTTTTTTGGTTTGTTTGTTCTCTTCACAATGAGTTGTTTATATCATTCTTTTCCTTATGGTAGTAAGGTAAAAAAGGTATTTCGTAGATTTGATTATTCTTCAATATATTTATTAATTGGTGCCACCTTTGCTCCCTTAACTTTAATGTATGTTGGAGGAACTTTTGGACTTGTGTTTTGTATATCACAATGGGTTATTATTATAACTGGGATAACTATGGTTTGTGTGTTTGGACCTAGTCGATTAAAGTGGCTCCATTTTCCTTTGTACTTGATTTTAGGTTGGAGTGCGTTAATCTTTTTACCTCAAATGATTAAAAACGATTTAACAATGTTTTGGTTCATTTTAGGTGGCGGTATAATTTATACTTTAGGGTTAATTCCTTTTACGATAGATAAAAAAGTATCTCATTTCTTGTGGCATATATTTGTACTTTTAGGAGCAATTGTTCAGTGGTTAGGTATATATTTATTTATGTTTTGCAAATAAATTATAGGAAATATTTATTTAGTAAATAATATTTTTTATACTTTTATAACGTAAAAAAATAAACTTGTTAAGGCTTTATAAAAAATTATTTTATAATATATCATTATTTATATGGTATATACAAAATTGATATTAATTCTTTTTATTATACTTTATAATTAATTTGTCGCTTGTGATTGATTTTTTTAAAGAAAAGTAGTATAATATGTTGGTAAATAAGGGCATATTATGCATTTTGCCTAATTAGGGCATATACAAAAATATGAAAGTGAATTAAAGGTATGAATAATAAAAATGTTTTATTCCTTGTTAATGAGTCAAAAGATGAAAAATTGGTTATTTCAAAAGAAATAATTGATTTTTTAGAAGAGAAGCATTGCTCTATCTATCTTGAAGAATATTTATGTGATCAATTTCCTAATGCATTAATTTTTGATTCTGAATCTAAAATTGATTTTGCACTTGTCTTAGGTGGCGATGGTACACTTTTAAACAAATTACATAAATATAGTAATTATGATTTTCCTTATTTTGGAGTTAATCTTGGACGCGTAGGTTGTTTAACTGAAGCAACAATTTCAAATTATAAAGATAAAATACAATGCATTCTCGATGGTAAGTTTTCTACGGAAAATCGAAGCACTATCGAATATGTCGTCAAAGTAAATGAAGATGAGACTTATACAGGAATTTCTTTCAACGAAGTATCTGTTGAGAGAGGTAAATTATTTAAAATGCTTTTGATTAATGTATATGTTAATTCGAGTAATAAGACATCATTTTATGCAGATGGTGTCATAGTTGCTACAGCAACAGGCTCAAGTGCATATAGTCTTTCTAGTGGTGGACCTTTGCTTTTACCAACAGCAAAAAATTATGTTATTACCCCACTTTGTCCACAGCTAAGAACCATTACATCGCTTGTTGTGAATGATACTGATGTAATATCTATTGATATAAATGATACATGCTTTAGACAATCATATGAGGAAAATAAACCAATTGTAGTTATTGATGGTAAAACAATGATTGAAATTAATGAAAATAGTGAAATTACTATTAGAAAAAGCAAAAAGTATTTGAGGTTGATAAAAGTCAATACGGAAGGCTCATTATTTGAACCAACATTCAAAGTGGCTATGTCAAATAAAAATTTGTTCAACGATTAATATTTTATAAATATCAAAGGAGAAGAATATGTGCGAGTTTAAATTAAATCAAATCGTTCGAAAAGAAGAATTAAATCCAACTGTTACAAAAATGGAAATTTATTCTCCATTTATTGCTAAGAAGGCAGAACCTGGTGAGTTTATAATTCTTCGTGTAGATGAAAAAGGAGAAAGAATTCCTTTAACTATTGCAGGCTATGATAGAGAAAAAGGAACTGTAACAATTATCTTCCAAATTGTTGGTGGAACAACAATGATTTTGAACATGCTTAATGAAGGAGATTGTCTTCATGACTTTGTAGGTCCTTTAGGAAAAGCTACAGAAACTGAAGGATTAAAGAAAGTTGCTGTTGTCGGTGGTGGTGTTGGTTGTGCTATCGCATTACCAGTTGCTAAGAAATTACATGACAATGGTTGTGAAGTACATTCAATTGTTGGTTTTAGAAATAAAGACTTAGTAATTCTTGAAAAAGAATTTACTGAAGCTAGCGATAAATTAGTACTTATGACTGATGATGGAACTTATGGACAAAAAGGTTTAGTAACTAATGCTTTAGAAGAATTAATTAAAGAAGGCAATACCTATGATGAAGTTATTGCTATTGGACCATTAATCATGATGAAGTTTGTTACTTTACTTACTAAGAAATATAACATTAAAACTGTTGTCAGCATGAATCCTATTATGATTGACGGAACTGGTATGTGCGGATGCTGTCGTTTAACTGTTGGTGGAAAAACAAAATTTGCTTGTGTTGATGGTCCTGACTTTGACGCATTTGAAGTTGATTTTGATGAAGCTATTTCAAGATCTAGAAGTTATACTGAATTTGAAGCAAGAGCAAGAGAAAAAGCTTGTAATTTATTAAAGAAAGAGGTTAAATAATTATGCCAAATATGTCATTAAAGAAAAACCCAATGCCATCTTTAGATGCAAACGTTAGAAATAAAAACTTTTGTGAAGTTGCTTTAGGATATACTAAAGAAATGGCTATCGATGAAGCCAATAGATGTTTACATTGTAAGAATAAACCATGTGTAAATGGTTGCCCTGTTGGAATTGATATTCCTGAGTTTATTGCAAAAATAAAAGAAGGCGATTTCGAAGAAGCATATAACATCATTTATAAGAGTTCTGCTCTTCCTGCAGTTTGCGGACGTGTTTGCCCACAAGAAAGTCAATGTGAAGGTAAATGTGTACGTGGAATTAAAGGCGAACCTGTTGGAATTGGAAGACTTGAAAGATTTGTTGCTGATTATCATAATAATAATTGCAAAGAACTTCCTGCTAAACCAAAATCTAATGGACATAAGGTTGCTATTATAGGATCTGGTCCAAGTGGACTTACTTGTGCAGGTAAACTAGCTCTTGAAGGTTATGAAGTAACAATTTTTGAAGCTTTACATATGGCTGGTGGAGTATTAGTATATGGTATTCCTGAATTCCGTTTACCAAAATCAATCGTTCAAAAAGAAATCGATAACTTAAAAGCTTTAGGTGTTAAAGTAGAAACTAATATGGTTATTGGTAAAGTTATTTCTATTGATGAATTAATTAAAGAATATAAATTTGAAGCTATCTTTATTGGTAGTGGTGCTGGTCTTCCTAAGTTTATGGGAATTCCTGGAGAAAACTTAAAAGGTGTTTTCAGTGCTAATGAAATTTTAACACGTGTTAACTTAATGAAAGCTTATCAACCTGATTCTACAACTCCAGTTAAGAACAGTAAAAATGTAGCTGTTGTTGGTGGCGGAAACGTTGCTATGGATGCTGCAAGATGTGCTAAACGTTTAGGCGCTGAAAATGTATATATCGTTTATCGTCGTAGTTTAGATGAATTACCTGCTCGTAAAGAAGAAGTTGAACATGCTATGGAAGAAGGAATTATCTTCAAAGTATTAACAAATCCAACTGAAATAATTGGTGATGAAACAGGTACTGCATCAAAGATGAAGTGCGTAGAAATGGTTTTAGGTGAACCAGATGCATCTGGACGTAGAAAACCAATCGTTAAAGAAAATTCAGAATTTGTTATGGATGTTGACTGTGTAATTATGGCCTTAGGTACATCACCTAACCCACTAATTAAGAACACTACACAAGGACTAGATACTGAAAAATGGGGCGGAATCATAACTAATGAAGATGGTTTAACTTCAAGAGAAGGTATTTATGCTGGTGGAGATGCTGTAACAGGCGCTGCAACTGTTATCCTTGCTATGGGTGCTGGTAAGAAAGCTGCCGAAGCAATTGATGAATATCTAAAGAATAAATAATTCTGAATAAATAATTATGAATAAGTAATTCTGAATAAATAATTATGAATTAATAACAAGAAAATAATGGACTTTATGTTGTTTGCATAAAGTCCTTTTAAGCATATTTTATTGATATTTTTGTATAAAAACATTGAAAAAAAACGAATTTTATAGTATACTATATTGTAATAATTTTTGAAAGGATGATTTTATGAAAAAATTTTTTGGAGAATTTAAAAAATTTATATCACGTGGTAATGTAATGGATATGGCTGTAGGTATGATTATTGGTTCAGCTTTTACAGCAATCGTTACAGCATTATCAAATGGCATTTTAAGACCTCTTATTAATTGGATTATATCTTTATGTGCTGGCGGTGATTCAGATGCTTTAAGTCAAGTTTATACTTATTTAGTAACTGCTTATAAAACTGAAACCATTGATGGTGTTGAAACACAAGTTATAGATCTTGCAAATTCAATATATATTGATTGGGGCGCATTTATTAGTGCTATAATTAACTTTTTACTAATTGCTATTGTTTTGTTTAGTATTGTAAAAACATTTAATAAAGTTAAAGAAATGAATGAGTCAACAGTTAAAAAACTTAAGAGTAAGAAAAAATTAAAACCTGAAGAGCAAAAGGCTTTAGAAGAAGCATTAAAACGTGAAGAGGAAGAAGCAAAACAAAAAGCTTTAGAAGAAGAACGTCTTGCTAAGATGCCTACTACAAATGATTTATTACAAGAAATTCTTTCAGAATTAAAGAAAGAAAAATAATTTATGTTAAGTATTAATACATTAGCTCCTGATTTTTCTTTAATTGATAAAGATGGAAGTTCTCATAAATTAAGTGATTATTTAGGAAAAAAAGTAATACTTTATTTTTATCCTAAAGATAATACTAGCGGATGTACAAAACAAGCTCTAAACTATAAAGATTTATTCAATGATATAATTGATAAAAATGCTGTTATAATTGGAATATCAAAAGATTCAAAGAAATCTCATATGAATTTTGTTTCTAAATATGACCTTCCTTTTATTCTTTTATCTGATGAAAATTTAGAGGTAATTAAAGCTTATGATGTATGGCATGAAAAGAAACTTTATGGAAGAACTTATATGGGTGTTGTTAGAACAACATATATCATTGATGAAAAAGGTTATATTATCAGTGCAGAAGAAAATGTTAAACCTGATGATGATGCAAAAAATAGTCTATGTATATTAAATAAATAAATGTTTTGGAGGATTAAAAATGAAAAATTTAAAAGGTGCATGTTTATTTGGTCAATCTGGTGGTCCTACATCAGTTATTAATGCAAGTGCTGCTGGTGTTTTCTTAGAAGCTCTTGACCAAGAAAATATTACTGCTGTTTATGGTGCTGAACATGGTATCAGAGGAATTTTAGAAGAAAAATTATTTGATATGTCTAAAGAAGATAGAAAAGAATTGGAACTTTTAAAGAATACTCCATCATCTGCTTTAGGTTCAGTTAGATATAAATTAAAACCAGTAGAAGTTGATGATACTGATTATAAGAGATTACTTGAAGTATTCAAAAAATATAATGTTCGTTATTTCTTCTATAATGGTGGAAATGACTCAATGGATACATGTAATAAAATAAGCAAATTCATGCAATCAAATGGTTATGAATGTAATGTTATTGGTGTTCCAAAAACTATTGATAACGATTTATATGGAACTGATCACTGCCCAGGATTTGGTAGTGTTGCAAGATATGTAGCTACATCAGTTATGGAAGTATATTTAGATTCACATGTTTATGATACAGGATTAATCGTTATCATTGAAGCAATGGGACGTAATGCTGGTTGGATTACTGCATCAAGTAGTCTAGCAAGTGTTAAAGGTTATGGACCTGATTTAATCTATTTACCAGAAGAAGTATTTGATGTAGATAGCTTTGTGGAAGACGTTAGAAAAGTTTGCCAAGTTAAAAACAATAAAGCTATAGTTGTTGTTAGTGAAGGTATTAAAGATAAAAATGGAAAATACATTTCTGAATATATGTCTACAGTTAATAAAGATTCATTTGGTCACGCTCAACTTGGTGGAACTGCAAGTATTCTTGCATCAATAGTTAACGAAAAATTAGGCGTTAAAGTTAGACCAATAGAATTTAGTTTATTACAACGCTGTGCTTCACATGTTGGCTCTGGACGTGATATCGAAGAAGCATTCAATGCTGGTAGAATGGCAGTTAAATATGCTGTTAGCGGTGAAACAGATAAAATGGTAATCTTTGAAAGAGCAAATGAAAAAGATTATAAAATTGAATATAAATTAGTAGATCTTGCTTTAGCAGCAAATACTGAAAAGAAAGTACCTGCTGAATGGATTCTTCCAGAACATAAAGGATTATCTCAAGAATTTGTTGACTATTGCTTACCTTTGATTCAAGGTGATCCTAAGTGTACTTTAGAAGATGGTTTACCAAGATTTGCACATCTTAAAAAAGTTTATGTAAAAAAATAAAAACTGAATAATATTAATCCTAAGGAAACTTAGGATTTTGTTTATTTTTTAAAAATAAGGATATAATAAGAATATGAAAAAAATTTTTAATAAACTTATATCTTTTGATGATAAATATAAACTTACATTAACAGCTTCTTCAATTACATTTTATGTTGTAATTTCCATTAGTGCATTAACAATTTTACTTTTGGGTGGCCTTTTAGTTGGCAATAAATTATTTGCTTCATTTCTTATAAATGATATTGCGAAAATAATAGGAGAAACATTTGCAGGACTTTTATCAGATGAATTGAAAGAACTAAAATTAGGAGGATTTAGCATATTTCTTTTTGCAAGTGTTATTTATTCATCTTCCTCAGTTATCAATAGATTAACTTTATATGCAGACAATCTATATCATGATGAAAGTAGTTCATTTATAAAAATTCGTATTGAATCTGTTTTATTATTTACTATGTTATTGCTAATTATGGTTTTTGAATTAATTGTTATTTTTTATGGTAAATATTTTTTAAATAATATTCTAAAGATAAATATTGCTATTCTTAATAATTTGGTGACTATGACATCAGAAATCGTTATGTTTTATTTATTGATTTGTATCATTTATATGTATTTACCACCTAAAAAAATGAAATTTAAAGATGTTTCTATTGTAAGTCTAGTGATAAGTGTTTTAATATATGTGATTTTGTTTATCTTTAAATTATTATTCAATGTTATAACAAAATTAAATTTGCTTAATGCTTTATCATTTGTATTTGTAAGTATAAGTTATTTGATTTTTATTATCATATATTTGTTCCTAATTGGCATTATTTACATAATAAAAAAAACATAACCTAGTATTTAAATGACAATAATATATGTGGAGGTAAAAGAAAATGAAAAAAATATTTGTTTCTCTTTTATCTTGTCTTTTATTTGTTGGAATTAGTGTTAATGCTTATGGATTTGGGTTTAAAAAGAATAACAACCATCAAAGACCAGATGTAGGTATTTATGCTAGTGAGCTAGCAGGCACAGATAGTTATTATGTGGGAAGTGATGAAAAAGTTATTTATTTAACATTTGATGCAGGTTATGAATGGTAATCTAATAAAAATTCTAGATATATTAGATAGATAAAATGTTTTATCAACTTTTTTTGTAACAGGTGATTTTCTTGAAAGAAACTCTGATCTAGCTAAAGAGATTGATACAAGAGGTCATATTGTTGGAAACCATACATACCATCACAAAAATATTACTAAGATAAGCGAAGATAGCTTAAGAAACGAAGTTAAACTCTTAGAGGATAAATATAGAAGTTTAACAAATAAAGAAATGGTTAAAGTCTTTAGACCTCCTGAGGGACAGTTCAACAAAGCTAGTTTAACTGTGTTAAAGGATATGGGCTATAAAACGTTCTTTTGGTCAATAGCTTATGATGATTGGAACACTAAGAGTCAAAAAGGTGGAGATTATGGCTATAAAAAGGTAATGGATAATTTACATAAT